>Ga0307510_10001259_pt1 | contig 27547 bp, 31 predicted proteins | sample 12_EM_MG_FD_207224 | JGI IMG/M metagenome (GOLD analysis project Ga0307510, IMG submission 207224) | Populus trichocarpa ectomycorrhiza microbial communities from riparian zone in the Pacific Northwest, United States - 12_EM | ecosystem: Host-associated > Plants > Roots > Unclassified | place... | reverse complement strand
CAGCGACGACGCTGGGAGAGAAGGATCCTAAAGGTATCCGGAACGACAGTCTTGCAGACTGCAGAGGGTAAGAAAAGGTTTTTGCGCTTCGGGAAGGTCTTTAGCATGAGTGTCGTTAAGTACCGATCTTCTCCGAGAAGTAACAAGTTCTTCTTGTGCAAGGTATCAACCACGTTCTCCGAATAATGCTCGACAATGTCCGGGTTGGCAAGAATAGGGACCCAGTACCCAGAACCGCCTTTCGGTGCTTTGATGCGATACATGCTGAAACAACCCGGCAAACATGTAACACCACCGAACATTGACTCAAATGCCTTGGTCATATGGTGTGAAATGTAGTACTCGAAAACTAGAGGGCAGTCGTAAGAAAGATAAGCTTTGGAGATGGCATTGAACCTACCTTGAATCATGGTAACCCAGGTTTCCCCCTTGTTAGCAATTTTGGTTTCGCCGCAAAGCCCCATAATTTCTTCGTCTTGAACCATGCACGATGCCATCCGTGTGAGCGAGTCAGGGAAGACTTTCGTGTCGGCATCTACACAAAGCGCCAATTCATAACGATCTGGGCTCACGCCTGTTACCCGCCAAAGGGAGTTAAAGAACTCGTACTCGAACGTGGTCATACGTTCGTCGAACATGACTTTTTGAAGGAAGGCCATGAGAACGATTTGGGAGTCACGTTTGCCACGGTTTCCAGGCTTAGGATCCGATGCTTCGAGTGGGTTTCCTGTTTTTGCGACCAATACCATTGGCACACGCTGTTGCTTGGACTTCTCTACAGAAGCGTCGTCATAGTCATAAAAACCAGCATAGACCTTGGCCATATTATGCCGCTTGTGACCATCCGCAATGGCTACGTAGGAATGCGCTTCAACGTCTTCAGGTTCAATCACGAACTCCTTCATCATGGATAGACAAATTTCCGGGGTTGTCTTGTCATTCCCAGCACCTTTGACCATGCCATCTGCAATGACCAAGATAAGTTTGTGGCTGTTCGGGTAGTCCGTGGTCGCGAGCGAGTCGAGAGTCGTTCGTAGTCCCTCTACTGATTCGGAATACGCGGTAACGAGACAGATCGTGTGCGCGAGCGGGAAACCAAATGGTTCATGATCCGGAGCGGGTTGAGGAACGACGTTGTTCAGGGGGAAAGGACACGCAACTTCCGTGAACCCGCGAGCATCGGTGAGGGATGTGGAACTCCTCGATCCACCATAAACAGTGTCTTGAGGGCCAAGTTTTCCATTTTTCCCCAAAGCCGAGGGGGAGCCATACACGCTCATCGCACCGCGCTTATAGGAGGCAGCTTCAACGGTACCATATGCGGTGTTTGGCCGGGCGCCAATGCCTTTCATGATGTTCTCCGAGGGGGTGAAGCGCGATTGACGGGGGAGAAAGTTGCCTTTCTTGTCCTTCTTATTGGGGGTGTACCCGTTCTTCGGGACATTGGGCCGATACTGGCTGGGAGCGGGGCGATAGATGTCATTGGTCCAGTTCTCGATTGCAGCCATCCGTTGCATACGTTGTTCATAGGTTTCGTGTTTGGACATGCCGAGCCTGGTGGCGAAAAACCAGGAGAACATTACGGCCATGACGAAGCGAATGGCGACAACGCCAACGATGAAAATGAGGGAAATGTAGAGGACGATGTCCGAGGCCACACAACCGAGGCTATTTGTGTCAATGAAACCAACGCCGACGATATTCTGCAGGCAGTGGCCAAGTGTCCGTTGCTTTGTGCGTTCCATATACATGGAGATATCTTTGCCATTGAAAGTCCCATTGGGTTGCAAAAACTGATCGAAAATCGCTGGATAATTGACCTCCCCTTTACTGAGCCATTTAAGAAGGTTGAAATCCAAGACGGTGCTAAAAGGGATATCTCATGAAAAATGGCTAGCCAGGAGCATAGCGCCACTCACGACTCGAAAACAGCGAGATTCCGGCTTGAGCTCTTGATGTCGTCCCACGAATAGTAGACTTGCCCCATGGGACTCATCTTTGCCAACTGTGAGCGTGCCGTAGAACTGACATGACAGCTGGTGTTCGCGTCGTAACCCGTGAGATTGACCCCGGATGTACCATATTGGTTGTAGATGTTGCATGGGAAATACCAGTCCAATTGACCATTTTTACCCGTAATGCTCGAATTCGCCGCCTTGGTAATAATGCCCTGACAGGGTCCGTTGGTATCCTGGAACATGAATGAAATATCATTGCCACCCGCATTCCAGCCTCCTTCGAAGAGAGGGTTGCTGCGACCATCGAAGTTTCCAGCTTTGGGATGATTGAAATGGGAAAGGTCATAGTCATAGCCGTGGATAATAACGGAAGCAGCTTCGATGGAGCCGGTATGGAACCGATTGGGAGGCTTCCCGCAGACGACTTCAGTGAAACCAAAAGTCAAAAAGCCGACCCCGGCCATCAGAAGGACGATCAAGCTGATTAAACCCATTTTTTCTCTCCAGGCGCGCTGTTGCTCGGGGCTGCGGATACCTTAACAAAGGGTGAATAAACTTGGAGCAGAATAGACGGAAAACTACACTCACCGCATGACCGCAATAAGAAGGGGGGTATACAGGCAGTGATGAGGTAGCAGTACGTCACCCAACCGTCATGTGGCCCGGGAATACTCCCAAAGCAACGACGAGGGCGCTCTAGAGCTTCGTCTCCGTCGGTCGGGGATTGGCGCTTCCTTCGAGTAGTGCCACGCTTGAACAGCGCAAGACCAGACTCATGAACATCTTCCTCACGACCCAAGAGAGACCGACCACGGCGGAGAGGAGCACGGGTGGGGGCGTTACCAGTGGCTGAAAGAGGTAGTGATCAGGATAAATAGTAATGGAAGAGGATTGAAAACACACTAGACGGTTGAACGAGGTTTGCATTGGCATCTTCGAGTATTGCGGCGTGAGTGCGGTAATGCCAATGTCGATGACCAGGTTCTATCTTTTCCCGATCGGGTCGTACCAGACTTTTCTTCCTGCCTACAAGCGCAGCATCGGCCATTGTGAAACCAGTTTCGGGGTCGGGACTGGTTGGTGACAAGATATTCTGATAGGCAGAGTGTTGTCGTACTCTGCCAGGCTGATCGAGCGCGGCTCGCCGGTCTCCTCTTTCAGTAGTTTGAAAAGAGACATTGTGGTTGTTGTGGCCATCATCAAGATGAGAAGAACGACTGTATCGAGTATAAGGCGATGAGGGTTGATCGACGTAGGGGGAGGGAGAATTTGGTGACAAAGGTTGTTGGGAATATTGGGAATAGGATGGTCTACGTGCACGAGGGGGGCGCTGGCCGGAATGATCCATGGTAAAGACGGTTGAAGGTGGGAGCTATGGGGACATGCACGGGCAAACGAAGTGTAAGAAAAGGACGGAAGGATGGGTTGGGAAGAGGGTAAGAGAAAAAGCGTGGAGGGAGCGTGTGGCCAGGGAAACTGTGAAGACCAAGCAAAGTGGTCAAAGTGGTTGAACAAGCCCCGCGTGGCACCCAATTGATGACAACGCCTCGTGTGTGCGAGCGAGTGACAACTTTCACTCCCCCTGAATATGAAACACCACACGTAGCCTCGTCACTCTTCAGAGCCCTGAGTTCTTATTCCTTTTAAAAAATCGTCGGATCGGCGATAAAAACTGAAAATGAAAATAAAGACTGGAGGAGGAAGTGCACGAAGTGACAGTTTTGACGTAATGCGTGCCCCACAAATTTATCATTTCGTTAGTGAGAGGAATATTATCCGGCGAGATGGCCGAGCGGTCTAAGGCGCCAGACTAAGGATCTGGTCTCTTCGGGGGCGTGGGTTCGAATCCCACTCTCGTCATCTTTTTTTTTTATTACGCATGCACTGCTTCCGATATCGCATTTAGACTTCCCATTGTCTTTCTGTCAAGACATATATTCCTATTCTCAGTTCGTCACTCGCCGTGTTCTGCCAGTTTCAGGTCAAATTGATAACATTTACTAATTACACAAAACACGCCAGAACCAAGGTTGCGACTCGATCTTACATCAATGGTTCATACTAGTGTCTCGCCAATCATAAAGTGTACGTGGTCCCCTTCCCCCAACATAAGCCGCACTGGCAAACGTGGATCAATCCGAATGGGTGCCGAAGTGCCGATAAAGAAGTCACCACGACTGAAGTTTCGTGTAATAGCAGCAGCTTCTTCTTCAGTAAGCGGTCGTGGACGCTTGTTTGGACGAAAGGTTGAAGTCGAGGCGCCGGTGAAAGAGCCGTTGTACTCATAATATTGCTGGTGAGTAAGACTGGGGGGTTGCATATAAGAAATTGGCGCGGCTGGAAACGGAGGGATGCCAGGAGCTACGCACGTTGCCTCAGCCGACATGGGCACGAAGGATATCAATGAAGACGAACCGGGGGTCTGCTGCTGTGAGTGATCAACGGGAGCCTCTGGATCTGGATAGGCACAGGTAGCACCAAGGCCACGCTTGAGGCAACTCTGAAAAATGGCAGGGTCACGAGTTGACATACGTAGAGAACAGATATAGATGGCCACATACCTGACACGGAAGGATCTCGCTGCAGCGAGTCTTTCCAGAATGACAAGAAGTGCATGCACGCCTTACGGCTGGGGCTTTTGCTAGAAGTTTGCAAAGAAAACAAAAGGTAAGAAAAAGAAATGATTGATTTAGAGCGGGAAGGGTAGGGATGAAAAAGATGGCGACAGAGAGGAATGGTGGATACGCACGCTTCCGAGGAGTATCGGAGATGGTCGCTTGAGGGTTTTGGTGCAGCTGAGCATGGAGTTGAGGGTCCTGCACAAGCGACTGGGGCGGGGGAGGCTGCTGAAGTTGTTGAGAGTCGATCGACGGCGTGGCCGTATCCTGGGCCGGGGTGGGCGCGGAGTCGGACATGGCGGGTTAACGGAGGGGCCGGTGGTGGAGGAGGTTCGGTTGGGCCGTGAGCCGCTTTATGTATCGATGTTTGGTTCCGGTTTTCGGTCGGTAACCGGACAGTTCCCGGAGCCGGCCGTTTTTGCACCGCCATCCCGCAAAGGCAATTGCATTCACTGCAGCTGCACCGGTGCCGATCCCGGCCAAGGAGTGAGAGAGTGCGCACACCTTCCCGTACCTGTACGGCACCTTAGCCCCAAGCTCAAGCAACTGATCATCCATGGCCTCAAATCCTAATCCTGATCCAAATCAACCTCCCGTACCATTCACAGATTTCGAGTTCTCCTTCGATCCTTCCCTTAATGGTCTTTTCCCCCCACCTCCACCATTGCCTTCCTCAGCCGGCCTTTTCTCCGATTCAGAGACTACCGACCTCCTTGGCTTTCTCGATAATAACTTCAATTGGGAGTTTGACGCGTTACCACTCCCTTCAGAACATCAACAAGAACGACCCCTTCCGTTCCATTATGATACCTCTTCATCAGCACCCCTCCCTACGTTACACCCTTCCAGCCAATTGCACCCACAGCAATCCCAGCCCCAACCCCAGCAGGAGCAGCAACCACAACCACCTCGGCAACCTCGAAGTCCTTCAGCGTCAGCCCCGACAACCCCTCGAAATAAACCCCTCCTCTCGAATCCTCAGAAACGCCTGAACCATATAATGTCAGAACAGAAACGACGAAATGCCATTCGAGAAGGTTATGCCCAATTGACGACGCTGCTTGCACCCAGAGGTGCACCGCCCGGGACTGGCATGCCCACAAGAGGTCGTCCGAAAGGCAGCGGTGGTAGAGGGAAGGGAAAGACAAAGGGTAAAAGTGGTGTTCTTTTCCGTGCTGTCGAATATTGTCACTGGTTGGAAGAGGGGATTGAGGCATTGAGGGAAGAGGTCAGAATGGCTGAAGCAGCCGCTGGCATTCGCGCTGGTTGAGTGTGTTCTCTTTTTGCTCATGTACGTCACGATACCTCGGACCATTTCACATCATGACCGGGCTAATGTATGGGTATGTATTTCCATCGGCAGAGATTTGTTGTAGTCGTGTATGTTTGCGCTGTACACATACCACATGTATCATGTATCACATGATTTCACCACCTGTTATCGGTTGATGGCAACCGAGGCACGGTTCGATCAATTCATCTCTTAGCGACCCTTTAGTGACCCTTCAATGGATTACACCTTGCGCCGTCCTCGTGTTCATGGCTCCACCACCTCCATCGTCATTGCCACCTCCTACGCCCCCACGCCCAGACTGGCCCATCCCAACCTTTAGTTTGCGCATTGACGACTTGTCTCATCCAGGAATCAAACTTTTCCTTGACAATGTCGACCCCATTCGAGTCATGCACGACGCTGCCGTCGCAGTCCTCCAATGGTTATACATGACCACGGACAAGGCCCCAAAGAAGTGCGTAACAGTGGCCGCAAGCACCGCAGGGGTAACGCGTTGATTCGCCAACGCCGCGCTTTGCAGTGTGCAGACCATACTCCTTGTCCTTCGACCCATGGAGGGCGTAGCGTATACCACGGGCTCGGAAACGGCCAAGGAGATCCACTTCGCGTGCCAGCACATCGTAAACTGTAAGGACCGATGCGCCGACGAAATCCGCGGCGTGTTGGTCCACGAGGTCGTCCATTGTTACCAGTACAACGGCAAGGGCGCCTGCCCCGGCGGTCTCGTCGAAGGCATCGCAGGTGCGCATGTCCACCACCTTCCTTCTTCGTCCTTCTATAACCCGCAACCCCCGCACACGCAGATTGGGTTCGCCTTCGTGCCGGCTTTGAACCCCCGCATTGGAAGCGCGGCGGTGATAGGTGGGACGCGGGCTATCACGTCACGGCCTACTTTTTGCACTGGTTGACCGAGCGGTATGGCGAAGGCACGGTGCCAGAGCTCAATGAGCTGATGAAGGACGCGCCTTATGACGAGCGTATCTTCAAAACGGTGACAGGTCGCAAGGTCAACAAGCTCTGGAAGCTCTACAAGGAACACCTCGGCGAGGGTGGTGGAGATGGGGCCGCTTCGCCTACATGTGACCCTTTTGCATCAGATAGTGACGTCGAGGGACCCTGCCAATGAGGAAGCGTGGTTATTGGGACCGTCATCCACGATTAGCTCGGCCAATAGAGGTTAGATCCACTATTGAATACATTGCCAGAGTGTGCAAAGAAGACAGGGAAAAAAAAGTAAGAAATAAAAAAGAGATCAAAGTGAGCGGAAACCAGCTATCCCATCTCCTCCTCAAGCTCGCGAGCTAAAAAGTCATCGTCGTCATCGTCGCCAAATATGCTTTCGTCATCTTCGTCTTCCTCGTCCTCCTCGTCCTCGCCACGAGGACTTGTCACTGTTGGAACGGTTGGAAGCGCATATTGGCCGAATTCTTCTCGGGAGATCGATTCTTTGAGCTTCGATGCGTTCTGTCGGTCTTTGGCAAGTTTCTTGCGTTTGGACAGTGGTGAGCGGAGCAAGTCATCGTCACTGGCATTCAGCCCAGCCTCAGAAGGAGTAAGACTTCGCAGCCGCTTGCGTCTCATCCGTGGGGTAGAGGGCGCGCTGCGAGAGCGAGAATGAGGGTCTCAGCCAAAGTGCCCACGACGAACGAAATTCAAAAAACTGCACACCTGCCAGTATTGCCCATCTCATCTCCTCCGTGCCGATCGTGCCCGCCAGTGTCCCCCGACTTGCGCCTCGTACCCCTTAAGCTCGCAACTTCATCGCCATCACCCTCTTCGTCGTCTTCGTCTTCGTCATCATCTTCTTCGTCTCCACTAGCCAGAAACTCCCGCAATTCCTCATCGACGTCATCCCATGCCACCGACAGCTCCAGATTCCGCGACTGTTCCGAGATGCGCATCAAGTCGTCCAGCTCGTCCTTGTCGGTCGTGCCGTCCCCCTGCGCCTCCACCCCAGGAGTTGCCGCAGAGCTGCCCTTCCCCTTCCGGGATCCGGGTTCGACGTCCCAGTCATCTGCGTCAGGCTCTGGGTCAGAGGAAATCTGCTGAGCGTCAGGTGGCGCTGGGGAACTCGCCGTGTCCGGCGCAGGGGCACTCGAGGACCGGGGTTCATCCATCAGATACGGTGTCACGTCCTGGCGATCCCAGCGTGCGACCGAGTCGGTGAACCAAGCGAGCCATACGATCTTTATATTGCCCCGCTTGCGCGCTTGATCAATTTTCGCCGTGCCTCGCTATCATCCGATGTGAAGTCAGTACAAGGCAATGCCGAAGAGGAAGAAACGTCACCTTTGCAGCGACAAGGTGCGTGACCTCGCTTGTCAATTCTGAATGGCAAGAAGCGCCAAAGGCTTCAGCCAAATTCCATATGTCTGTAGTCTCTGGTCTAGTGTCTAAGGGAATCACACTCGAGAAGAGTAAATGTAGGCCGTCGAAAGTCCGTAGCCGAAGCCCGGGGATGATGATCTGCAGAAAGAAAAACATTGAACACACGCCTGTAACAAATATGCCCGTTGTACTCACTCGAACGTCGTAAAGCATAGACGACGAAGGTTGTGCTCTACTTGAAAATTTGGGCGTTGCACCCTTAATGAGAGGTCGGCTGTCATAGGCTTCGAAGAATTGTCGATGCACAGTATCCAGAAGCTGGAAGATTTTTCAGAAATTTGCATATCACAAGGAAAGCCGCAACTGACCCGCTTTACTCGTTGAAGTTCTGTGTCGTCGTTCTTCAGCAGGGCCTTGCGATGATGCTTCTCGTCTGGGGCCTCAGGTGGCTTCGAGGTGTTCTCAGTTTCACTCGATGCACTATGGTTTGCTGGGGTTTCACTTGTAAGTTCGCCATTGGCCGCTTCTTGAAGCTCCTCTTGAAGTTTAGCCAAGGGACGTTCCTCCACTTGTGCCTCGAGAGCCAGCGAATTTCGAGCTATCATTTCCCTCTCTAATATTTCCTTGGCTGCTTCTTCGTCGACTGTGGATACGTTGGCCACACTTGATGGGGGTTCGTCGGGCAGAGGACCTAGAGCAGCGGTCGAGATTGAAGATTCTGGGGTGGTTGGGGGCTGCTGGGCAGGTGTTGTTGGTAATATCTGAGGGATGGTGGACGTTGACGGATCTAATTTAGGCAGGAATGTTGAGTTGATATCTCCGATCCCTACGAAAAAGTCGTCTGTGGGGGTGTTAATGGGGCGTCGACTTCAAGAGGAAGAAATTTCTAACATGGGATGACTTTGAGAAGATTTGGGCTCCATTCCCAAACATCTGCGCGATCATCGATGATGACGACCATCGATGTGTCGACAGGAAATAACCGCTGGAGGCTCTTCTGTGTAAGACCTTGCAAAAGTTTCAACTCAGGAAAGTGGCAAGTTCAACAGCACACTTACTCCCACTTTCATCGCGACTCAAGATTCGGCCACCGAAAAACTTCCCGTCCGGATCAATGGCCTTGCAGACTTCCTCGGCGTAAGCACGTGTGCCCATAGTATAAACATGCATTTCATACTCGGTTGCCACACTGCTGAGGAAGTCATGCCATCCTGGACTTTAGTGCCACAGAAGTCAGTACAAGAAGAATGTGTGGGGTAAGGGCGTACCGAGGTTTGACGTAGTAGAGACAGCCTTGTGTCTCCACCGCCCTTTCTTTCCCCTTTGTTCGGTGCTTGTCAGGCGAGGGTGGGAGACCAAAGGACTCAGGGCCGAGACGGAACTTCTTCACGTCTTTCAGCCCCTCCCAATTTGGGTTCACTTCATCATCTTCATCTTGGCTTGACTCGTCCGAATCACTTTCTTCTTCTGAAGACGCCCTTTTACGGGCTTGACGCGCCTCCCATGCTTCGCCCTCGGCAATCCAGTCACCCACAGTGGGGTCAACGGTAGCGTGGACAATAGTTTGGTCAAGGTCAACGATAAGTGAGAGCTTGCGTGCGCCGAGAAGATGCCCGGCTGTTTCCCGCTCGATGCGCTGCGCCTCCTCGAGGGAAACCTTCGGGCCATTGGCAGAATGTGTCATCTGAATCGAGGCCCGCGCCTCGTTAGAAAACCCGGTATAGTCAGACCTATGTCGGGTGAGCATTGACACACATATGTCATGAGATTATACGTACTGTGTCATATCCTTCCCGCATAGCGCACAAAGACCTCCCATCTGTACGCCGTGTTTGCAAGGCTCGGAAATATAGAGCACCGCCTTGTCATCGCTTGTGATTATGTCGTGCTCCTTGAAGCACCATCTTTCGATGGTACCCTCTACAGGGCAATCCCATATGCCAAACAGAATTTGTGGGAGGCCACCAGGTTCGGAAGGTCGGGAGTTGAAAGAATATGTTAAGAGCGGAGAGCCGTGCTGAACTGAATCGGATGCCTCGGCCTGTAATTCGACAACGGTGACGGGGAAGGGTGTACCGGGGGGTAGGAAGAGTTGTGAAGAGGAAGACGACATTGGGGCCTCGAATGGTACTGTAATAAAAGGTTGGAAGACTGTCTGACGCCGTACCGTAAAGGTCAGCGGCGCGGAATCCACAAACTCGAACTCGAATGGGGGTGACCGAAGGAGGCAGTCGTGTTGTTCTAAGCGATAGAGGTGATTGCGATCAATTTAGGAGGGGACGACCACGATGTTATAATGAATTATCGTCTACGCGGTTCGCGTGGTGCATAACAGTATGGTGGTATCGGAATAAATTGAACAGAGCCTGTCCTGTTCCAAGGCCACAGCGTATTTGCCTGTGGCGCGCCGCTGCCCTTCCGGTTGAGCCTGGCTTGAAATAGCAAAACTACTCGCTCTCTTCCTTTTTAACCAGGTCACCCGATTATTGCCTTCGTACTCTCTTCATACCCTTTTCACAACACGCTAGCAGTTTCCTCGTGTATGTTTTTCTCTCAATTCTTAATAACTGCTGTGATTTAACCTCCTGATTTGATTGACAACAGCCCTGCCAGATAAACATGGACCCAGGACTAGTCGATGAGGTACTACACGTCTCTATCCCCCTATGACGAGCTGGATAAGTATTTCTTACATCTCCAAAGATCGCACCGATTGCGTTGCTCATGGATGAGCTACGTTCCGAGGATGTCCAGCTACGACTCAACGCCATTCATCGTGTGTCGACGATTGCGCTTGCCCTGGGCCCTGATCGCGCACGAGAGGAACTTGTCCCCTTCCTTCAAGACTCGGTAGACGACGAAGATGAGGTGCTCTTAGCCCTGGCAGACGAGCTGGGGAAGAACTTCGAGGAATACATCGGGGGAGGGGAGCACGCCCACGTGCTACTCGGACCACTAGAGAATTTGTCTGCAGTTGAAGAGACTTTGGTTAGGGACAAGGTACGTTTTATCGTAGAGGCGACTCCTTATTGCATGCATCGAAAATCGCGAGCTCAATGCCACGCGTTCAACGCGTTACAGGCTGCAGAATCCATCACTAAGATCGCCGCCGTTCTCTCCCCAAAACAAGTTGAGCAATATTACATCCCTCTTCTCAATCGACTCTCCCATGGCGAGTGGTTTACATCTCGCACATCATCGGCTGCTTTGTACGCCCCCGTGTACACCAAAGTATCACCAGCAATTCAAGAGGAGCTGCGTAAGAGCTTCGCCGCCCTTGGGTCGGACGACACGCCGATGGTTCGGCGAGCGGCTGCAAAATGGCTGGGAGTGAGTCCATGTTTTCACTTCTTGACTGTAGCTTTCTGATCGTGCAACATAGGCGTTCGCGAAGAACCTCTCCAAACAACATATTTTATCAGATGGACTAAACATATATCGCCGTCTTCAAGCAGATGATCAAGACTCTGTGCGGCTGCTGACTGTCGAGGATCTGGTTGTCATTGCTCAGCAGCTTTCTCCTGCCGAGGTGAAAGAGCAGCTGCTGAAGCAGTTGAGGCAGAGTGTCTCGGATAAGGCCTGGAGGGTCCGATATATGGCAGCTAGCCACTTCAATGCTGTAAGCTGCCTTGCCGCAGTCAATCCCTCATCTTACTTGACACGTCGTATTCAGTTATCCGAGGCTGTTGGAGTGGAGCTCGTGAGGGAGGAGCTCGTCAACCACTACGTCTCACTATTGAAGGATAATGAGGCAGAAGTCCGCACAGCGGCCGCAGGGCAAATTCCAGGTATTTTTACAACAATTCCCAACGGGGGTTCTTAATCCTCGATTTTCGTCTTTGAAGGTTTCTCGAAATTATTGGAACCAGAGGTTGTGATCGCCCGCATAGTACCCTTTGTTCGGGATCTCTGTCAAGACAGTTCCCAACATGTCCGGGCTGCTCTTGCAAATCAGATAACCGGGCTTGCACCTCTCCTTGGTCACGGACCCACCATCGATCACCTTCTCCAGCTCTTCTTGCACTTGCTGAAGGACGAATTCCCCGATGTCCGGCTGAACATCATCAGTAAACTCGAACAAGTGAATGAGGGTATGCTCTCCTCTCAATCGAGTACCCAGTCACGGAGAGCTCTGATTCATTTCCCAGTCATCGGAATCCAACTACTGGCTGACCACCTCTTACCGGCCATTGTTGAGCTTGCGGAGGATAAGTCATGGAGGGTACGACAAGCGATCATCGAATACATCCCGCTGCTGGCCACACAACTGGGCAAAGACTTTTTCGATGAGCAGCTCTCGAGCCTGTGCATGTCCTGGTTGGGGGATACTGTATACAGCATTCGGGAGGCCGCAACCATCAATCTGAAGAAACTGACGGAGGTATTCGGTGTAGAGTGGGCTAGAGCGCAGATTGTGCCCAAGGTGGTTGCCATGGGATCGCATCCTAATTACCTCTACCGAATGACGACAGTGCAAGCAATCGGGGTACCTTTCGAAACTAGCTGCTCGAGCAATCGCGCTTGCTGACCGACTTTTCTAGACCATCGCACCGTCTCTAAATATCGATATTGTCTGCGACGAGATAATCGATGCGCTTTTGCGCCTCGCTAATGATCCAATTCCGAATATTCGGTTCAACGTCGCAAGGTCGTTGGAAGTTGTCGCAACTACGTATGGGGGGACAGCGGCAGGGAAGGACCTTGCGCAGCAAAAAATCGTACCCGTTTTGGAGGAGTTGATGGCAGACCAAGACGCGGATGTTCGTTACTTTGCCACTCTGGCGTCCCAGAGAACGCTCGGGACGATACAGGGCTGAGGTGATTCGAGTCTGCTAATATATCGGCTTCGTCTGTTAACATTTAATTCCGAAACTATTACAGCGGACCTGTCGCGGTAGTTAGGGTACTGGGAGCAGGGGGGCATGAGCGCATGTCTCATTAGCATTCTTTTACAGTGGAATATGAAGATAAGAAATGGTTGATTGTACAACGTTCGTTCCTGCATGGCGGAGGGCAATACAATACATACAATACGATGGAAAGGGGATGCCCTGTTGCCCCGCTTTTCTTGCCGAACCCAAACCAGGAACCGGGGGAAGGGCGCGATTGTGACCGAGCTGAGTCGAGCTGATTAGCAGCATCGAATGACGCCCCGCAGCCGAGTCGAGTCGAGACCCATCATTACTGCTTCTCCTCCTTCCTCTTCCATGTCCGTAGAGCATCCCCTTCCTGAGTTTGACTTAACCGACGACGAACAACACCCAACCGAGGCTACCAACAGGAAAAGGAGCAGCAGAGGTCCGTACCAGCCGCAACTCCCATCGCAGACCTGTCCCAATTCACCCATTGATCCCAACTATCCCATTCCTTAGCTTGCGACCAATGCCGGAAAACCAAGAGTAAATGTGAGAGGTTCAAGAGCGATGAGGAGCCCTGTAAGAGCTGTTTGGCAGTCGGCACAGGCACGTCTATGCCCCTTTCCTCCATCCTTTCACTTATTTCCCCGCTTACTCGACTCGCCTTCGTCTGCCAGCTTGCACATTTTTGGGTATGCGCCCTATGCCGTCCCACCTCCAATCACTCCTAAATACTCCGTCGTACAGGCCCGAGTTTTAAGCGCGGCCCTCCGAAAGGTTACATTCACGCCATTGAGCAGCGATGGCATCAGGTGGAATCGATCCTAGGCGCGATTCTCTCATCAACAGATCCACAGGTGAAAGTCCTCATCAATAACCTACGCAAGGACGAACTCGCGCAAGATATCCTCACCAGAGTGGACTCGGGGCCTTTCGTGAGTTTCCCCGGAGATTCCTTCCAGCATTCTTCTGGTGTCGAATGGAGCTCATGGCTATACAGGGTCCAACTGGTCGACTCAGTATCTCCGCGGGAATGACAAAAGAAGACTTTTTCGCATCCATAATGAACAGTGACAACCAGCATCCCCGCGATCCGTCGCGCCCCAAGCGGCAGTCCCGAATGTCGCGCGAGATAGTTTCTTCGAGTACGTGCTGTTCGTGGCTGTTGACGTTTGTCTTAGATGTAACCTTCTCCAGACAACTTGACCCTCGTTACGCCAACCTTGGAGTGGCAAGATCACCTCTCGAGTTCCTATGCCCGGACAGACAACCTAGACCTGTCGGGGTCCCGTCCTTCTACTTCGCTTCTCCATGTTGGCGGTCAACCTATCCTTCAGCGCCGTAGATTGGAGACAGATGCTCCCGTGGCATCGGATTGGGATCGCTTGTATAAACTCGAACCAGTCTCTGGTATGTGGCGCTCTCACCTGCTAGTGTCAAGCAGACAGTTCGAACTTATTACTGCTTCTCATACGAAATCTAGAGTCCGAGGATAGCGACGATGCAGGGTCCATGCTTGGGGAATTGTCTCTTGACGAAAATAGAGAGGTTTGTCCAGATCTCATCAACATGTGACACAGCTCAGCCGTGTCCGTCGTCGTAGGTGCGGTATCATGGCCTTATCAGCGGTCTACATTTGTTATCCCATGCCGATCGTACGGACGAGCGTAAAATCGGGGGTGTCTGGTGGGTCGATTATCAAATCGTAGTAACGTCACTGATCGTGCGCACAGGCAGCTACCTATGGCCCGCGTCTGGCCCCCCGCTCAGAACCAGTTCATACCGGAGGAGAATGTCGACGCCGTGATGCCAACTTTGGATGTTCAACGCTATTTGTTAGACCTATATTTCATTTATGTGCACCCAGTGTTTCCAGTCGTCCATAAGGCGCTCTTCTGGAAGGACTATGAAGCAACGTGGGTGTAGACATTCGCCGATAAGCTTATGTACTAAAGCTCAATGATTTGTAGGCTCTCGTCAGTGCCATCGTCGATCCAGCTAGAGACAAGAATTTCAATGCTCACATGTTGTACAGTTCTCCTCGCGAACGGCCGCATATCTCGAACCTTTTACTCTTGTCAATGTTCGCAATCGCTGCCCGGTATGACCAGGCCGAATTACCTCCACTTGACCCAGGAAATCTTTGGGAAGCAGGGCTGGAGTACATGGTCCAAGCCAGAGAAGTGTTAAGTATGTATTCTCCCCAATGGCGCGATAAATATACTTACATTTTCCAAGATCGAGTTTACCATTATTGCAGAGGAACAACGTGCCAAGCTCTTTTGCTTCTAGGACTGCGGGAATTCGGCATCGGTGCGCTATTCCACAGGTAGCCACAGTTTGGGTTCTCAAAAATCGGAATTTGTAGGCCAGATGGAACATGGTTGGCTTTACACAGGTAGGTAATCCTGTTGCTAAGCACAGGGCCACTCACCAATTGCCGCCTAGGGATGGCATTTCGTATGGTACGTTAGCAGGTCTGCGTATTGTGGAATTATCCATCCCAATCGACCGTGGCTTTAGGCGACAGACCTGGGTCTGAATCGTGATGCGAGCCACTGGCAGATAAATGGCAGGACTATGTTTACACCTGAAGAAGTGCAGGCGAGAAAACAGATATGGTGGTCATGCATCAGGGCAGACAAGTGCGTGGAGTTTGAGCTTTGTTTATGTAGCCAACCCCGTCTCATTTTGGGCTTAAGATATACCGCAGTATACATGGGCCGGCCACCCACTATCTCGGAGTGGCACTTTGATACCCCGCCCCCTGAGGTGAATATCCGGTAATTGCCTTGATTTGTGTGTGATGTATTGACGCGGCTCTAGGATGAAGCGGATGAACTCTGGGCCCCCCACGTGTCAGACCCGGCAGCCGTTGACTTCAAACCTGTTCCCAGCCGCACGTTGGCCGCATTTAGGAGAGTGGCAACCCTTTGTACGTGATGATCGATGATCGCCAGCATAGCGTAGGCCTTTCCTGACCGCTTTGCTCTTCACACATCACAGCGGTCATCACCGGAAACGTAATAAATAGGATTTATCCTGTTCACCCCCCGTCGCACTCAGCGAAACGTACGGCCGTGACCGAACTCGGGGCCCAATTGGATCGGTGGTATGCGGAACTTCCCGACTCCCTTACATTCGACCCAGCAAGCTCGCGGTCCATCCCACCCCCAAGCGTTCTCCTGATGCATGCGACGTATTGGAATACGGTGCTCCTCCTACATCGAGCTTTGTGAGCGTGCATTTTCACATGTTCCTAAGCCCCGTTAACGTCGCCTTTGCACAAGCATACCAAAATGGAAACCAACCCAGTGAGTCCGTCGATCTTCGAGCAACTCGCATAACAAACATCTAATTACAGCAGCCGACATACTTCAAACGGCGCACGAGAGTCGGACACTCTGGCCTTCAAGTCGTTTGACATATGCCAATCCGCTGCGTCACACATGACTTCGATCAGTGAGTGCGTCATCTTACCTCAATCTATCACTCACCGAAGTTCGTAGTGGTCGCCTATCAGAAGCAATTCGGTCTGAGTTTCGGCGGTCTCTTGGCCACACATAATTTATTCGCAGCCGGGTGAGTGCTGCGGGCAGTTCCATGGGCACCTGAAATTGACTATCAACTCGTAGAGTAATGCAAGTAGTCACTCGTACGTCCTCCATGAGGGTCTTGGAAGGCATGAATTGATCTTTGTGCATAGTGACTATGCGACCCTCGAACGTGCAAACCTCTGTCGTTTTGCAGCAAACTCTTGCTTGTCTCAAGGACATGGGGGTAGGTGCTTGAGGCAGACCGTGCACATAGACACCACTTGACCGTCGGCAACCTTTGCAGGTTATATGGCCTAGCGCGTACAGGGCTTGGGGGCTTATAGGTGGGGCCAGAGTCCAGGTAGACAACAACCTTCTGGACCCCAAAATGCAACGCCCAAAACGACACGCGGAAGACGCTTTCGGTACAGAAGAAAGGAGCGAAGCCGGTCCACTCCCACAGGCGGCATACGACTTTGGCCCATCCGCCGCAAGGGCAGACGTGTCAGCACCCCAGGCTTCGCCCGCCGACAATCGTCTCCTCGCGCACATGCTCGGGATCGATCTCCCCTTGGGCGGTTCGGCAACGCCGTACGCCCCAGAGCACGAATGGTGGCGCGACCAGACCAAATCGCGTACCCCGGACAGCTCTCAGTCCGCCGTGTCGCCCTCGCCCACGTCGGGCTCGAACCACAGCAGTCCCGCCGCGGCGATGCCCATCCCGTTCAGCTTTGATCAAGCGCGGAATTTCTGGGACCCACCGGCGCTGCAAGACATGGGCTTGAACTATGTTTCGGGCGCCTGAGCGAGAACGCTGGTTGGTTCGTGTGGGATTATTGGTCGATTTTCTTTTTTGGCTCTTGTGCGGGACGCTTTAAGAGATTAACTTGTGTACGATTTGATTTGACGTTTCGACAGCTAACCCCTTCAGAGTGATCTAAAAGTTTCCGATCTTATTTTATCTCTCCTCGTGTCTTGGTGCTTTTGTACTTGTAGGGTTTGAACATCGTTTGAGTTTGGCGTTGATCGTTCAATGTGTGTATGTTTTACTACTTGTAGTATGGGTGGAAAATGGAACACCATGTCTTCACCTTGGGCTGTGGAATTTACAAGTCTCCGTTTAACTGCTGTCGTCCCATAGTCACTTTCTTCCTCTCCTGGCGTTGTGCGTGCGGGGACATGGATTACGTCTTCGCTAACGTCGTCGAACGGCCATTGATCGTCGATCGATGCGTTTCTTCCTTTCTATGAACACATTCAGTCGGCCCCGGACTTTGGCCAAGACCATGGATAGAAAGTTCATACACATGATTCTATTCTCTACTCGTATCAGGATCGTCGTTAATGAAAAGCTGGTGGCGACCCAGTGACTACACAGAAGCAAAATTACACAACGGATCTAAAAGTGTTTGAATTCTGCGCCCGAACGACCATCTCATATCGCATTGGAAGTTTTCTCCACGTCAACACGAATGCCGTTGATGCAGTTCACCTCAGCTGCCTTAAAGTCTTCTATTTCGTCGTCCCCAATATCCCCTGATGCTTTGTGGTGGAGTCCGTTAAGCTCAACATTGTTGTCATGGCCTACGACGCCGAGATCGCTGCTTATAGTGCTGAACATCGCACCAGAGTTGATAGTGCCACTTTTGGCCCCGTGCGGTCGGGGCTTGCGGCAAGCGCTTCCACCAGTACCAGGCCTAGCGGCGGAACGTTGCTGACTAAAGAGAATCCCGAAATGCAATCCCTTGGATCCGTTCGAGTTGAACGCATGGCCGTCAGAATGCGTTACCGTCTCGGAACCACGTTCGCGAAGATCGAGAATCTCGGAGAAAGAAAAGAAATTAGCGAAGCCGACTAGATAAGAAAATCCAAAGGGCATACGAGGCGGCAAGCCAACACAGGACTTAGCATGACACTCAACGGGATATTAATTGCGGATATAGCTTGCCGAGGCCTAGGTGGTTGGGTCAGCAGGAGTATCTATGGATGCATAGGTCTCTTACTGCAGGTAGAAGATCCCATTAACCTATTGGCCATCCGATAACGGGGGGTTCCTTGGATCAGCAGAGGCGATATTAACAAAGTGTGACAAACCAGATTCGCAATTGAAATGAGCAAGTAATAGAAGACGCCTTCGCGCAAAAAAGTCTGAATAAGACGGCTACTTGGTCCTCCGTTGCGCCGACGGACATAAAATGCTTTGAAAACAGTCATAAACGTGACGATTGTGTCAAATCCAAGAGGCGCGATCTAAGATCCATCAGTGCAGAGCACAGCTGTCTATGGGCGGAGACGGACAAAGAAACCTAATAATATCGAAGTTGACAACGTCTGTCATGCCCACGGAAGGAAATCTAACATACCGAGAAGATGTGCGGAATGGGGTTTGGACATTGGGAAGCAAGGACCCCGATCCTGATGTATTGTCAACTTGAGAAAGTTAGGCCAATGCTGAATACCTACGAAAGGAGGGGTGACAAAAGGTAAAACTGAAATATCAGATCAGCTCGAAATCTCGGGAATATTACGAGGGCGCTTACCAAGCATCTGGGAAGTATCGACGTACAGTTGATAGGCAACCATGCCCCCAAGCGCGCAGAGGAGGCCTGCGAGGACCAATTTATTTCGGTTGAAGAAGGCGTAAGTTCTAATTAACAGCACAGCTAGGTAGGGGATGCGCTTAGTATTGAACCTATATTGACGGTGGGGATGACAACGGACACTCTGAACCAACTTGGTTCCACATGGCCAATGCCACAGGGATCTGATAAGGGTTATTACCATGCGGAATTAGGCATCGGAGGCGGGACCTACTTTATATATCTTCTGGCAGGTTTCAAGGCTGTGATTGTTGACAAAGGCGTAGAGCAAGTAGGGCACCACTGTAATGACCCAATACCTGTAGATGCTGAGGCGTTAGATTGGGTGATTTTGGGGATCGACCTACCGGCAAAACAGATACGCCACTTTGACTGGAGTCCAGGGCGTCTTCCAAATCTGTAAGACGTCATTATGGGCTAGCTGGGTGCGTAAGCGACAGTGCACGGACATATTGCCATTCTCTGGGCAGGCTAATGATCCAGTCCCAAAGAACGACAGTATCTATCAAATAGCTGTCATGTAATATTCGATAGACAAGACAAAGATTCTCACACATCGCTTCGAGAAATCACGAAGTGGGTTAGATAGCAGGCGGCGACAAGGACGCACAACAAAAGTACACTTGGGTACTGGAGAGAATATCAGTTTAATCATGTGAAAGGATGCAAGATTACGCACACAAAAATAAAGTGTTGGGAGGTCTCGAGGGTGTCCGGCATAACTACAAAGCTGGGAAGGCTATCGAAGGGAGAAAGAGAGAGGGCACAAAGAGCGTTGGCTGCATGCGTATTTGTAGGAATGACGGGTTCCAATTATTGGGAAGCCAGAACGATAGGACTTCTGTAAAGAAATCCATGTTGTGTCGGTTTGGAGCAAAGGACAACCACTTTCATAAGTCGATCGAGCATCGTTGGACGACGTCATTCTGTTTAGAAGTCGAGTCGCGCAAGGGCTGACATTCAGTTTCCTTTTTCGACGATCCGGTTTCTGCTCTGCTGACCGACCCCATGGGAACGGCTACCAGAGGCTACTGCGCTTTGCAGACGTGAACAGCTTGACGTTGTCCCCCTTCCCACTCTGAATACCTCCAGTACCGTAGTGGCGAAAATGGCCGATGCGTGTCTTGTACCATGTTACCCAAGGGCTGGCCCACCTCTCGTACTTACCTCGATGCCACCAGAGGTACTTCTGTACATCTGTGAGTGCTCGTAACAGTGCTTCTGTACTCTCCGCTGACGTGTCGTTTGCCAGTGTCCTATCTTGACGTCCCAGAACTCTCTGCCCTCGCTTCTACGTGCTATTATCTTGCCTCACTTGCCGCTGATCCCATTCTCCAACGGACGCGCTTGCTCGTCGTTACTCCGTCGCGTCTTTCACACTCTTTATTTGCGATAGGTCCCGAAGGATCGCCTCTTAGGCCCACTATTTTGGATCTCATAAGACGAGGTGTAATGAAAGGATTGGGTATCGAACGACGCTCGAGAGCGGGTTTATACCTCTATTCGGCACTGGTACGCATCCCATCTTTCTTCATGACGCGCTCTATACTCATTGGAACTTTGCACAGTCTGTGGCCAACTACGAGAAATCCGTCCTCTTGCAGCGCGGTTACGCGTCAAATGTTGTATCCTCTAAATTGCGCCGTTGGTCCCATCATTCAAACCCGCTAAAAGTGCTTTATAAGACTCATGTTCTCCCGGACATTGAGTCCTCTTCGCCCTTTATTTCTCGCTCTCTTCTCCCCGTTGTGCGACGGCTGAAATGGAGCATTCAACGCGATAGGCTTTCTAGGGTTCTGCAATCAAGGGCAGTCCCTTCGAGGGAAATTTGAGACAGACCATTGGACGGTATTATGTGTTGCTTTTGTATCTAAACTGTAGTTTGCTGCAAGCTGGCTTGTCACGTGTGAGATCACGATCAAGGACTTGCGCATGTGATGTACTTCGTTACGTAACACGTGTCTCCTCTCACCCAAACCATACACACACACTGAAAGTTATGGCAATAACGCATATCACCTCACTTTCTCAACTTGATGGTATCCTCAACAAGTCGCCAACAAAGCTAACTGTGAGCTTGAATTGTGTGCTGGCCTAGCATAGAACTCGTCCGGTGCTCACGTACTTGATAGGTCATCGACTTCCACGCTACATGGTATGCATTATCGCATTTCTTGATTCAACTGAACCTACTCAAGCAAACCACAGGTGTGGGCCATGCCATACCATCGCCCCTGCATTTGAGGCTCTGAGCAAGCAGTACGCGAACGTGAATTTCCTTAAGTGTGACGTGGATGCTGCGCAAGACGTCGCGGGTCGTTATACCGTTACTGCTATGTGAGCATTGGATATTTGCCAGCGGATGATTCCTCAGAACCGCTTTCCCTGTCCACAGGCCAACCTTCGTGTTTCTAAAGGGACAGACTAAAGTTGATCAGGTTAGGGGTGCTAACAAAGCGTATGTACTATGTCCCGCCTTCTGTCACGACTCCTCATTCTTGCAATCAATTAGTGCAATAGAGAGTGCTCTACAAAAGCACAGCTCTGGGTCAGCTTCCGCAGCTTTCGCAGGTAGGGGCCAAAGCCTTGGTTCCTCCGCAGCTCCCCCGCCTCCGCGTTTGGAAGCGCCGTTGGTCAACTTGGACCCTCAGGTGAAGAAGCTACTCTATTTCGTTGGAGCATATCTACTCTTCTGGTATTTGAGTAGGTAAGATCTGGACTGGTTTTGGAAGATGTCGATACCACGGGTGTCTCTGTAATGTTATATATCCTTTGTTTAGAAATGTCAGCGTTTTGTTCGTGTTCGTGTAACCCACGCGTATTCATAGTGATAGTGACAATTCCTTACGGTCACCTGACTGTGGCACGCCACGCCCACGCTCGCAACTCAGCCAAATCAGCGAGTCAAGTCAACACCTCCTTCAATTGCCGTGACTGGTGTGCTATGTCCACGGGTCATGTCAGCTCTGGACCTCCAGCGTCCTCATCTTCGACACCTCCTCGCGTGACACATCTCATTCCTGAGCGTTACCTTGACATTCCATCTCAGAGGTTGTATGCTTTAAGCTTCGGGTTGCTCATTCAGGTGAGTGCGCCTTTTGTTTACCTTCGCGCTGACACCTCAATCCATTCCTTATCAAACCTGTCTTTTCTAGGCCGTAAAGTTCTTTGACTTCCTCCGATATCTTCTTTCCTCAGAGGGCGGCTCAACTCCACACTATGGCAAAAAGTGGCTGCTTGTTGACCTCTTATTCTGCCTCGCTCTATCCCGCCTGCGTATCCCAAGGTTAAACTACGCCAATTCTATCGTGGCATTGCAAATACTTTGCTTCGCCCTTATGGATGGCCTTTTGTTTGGGGGTATTAGGTTACACATCTTTGGAGACTCGAGTGTACATTCATCTCGACATGGTGCGTTTGTCGCAAAGCATCATGATACAAAGCTTATCCGAAGTTGCCAGATCACGTCGGTTTTCAGACATCCTCGAGCATGTTCACAATATCCAGTTTATTCTCTTTCCTCACCTTTGGCCTTTTAAACATTGAGGGCTATGGCAGCAAGGATGCCCATCTCGCAGGCCAGCACACCGTTCGCATGTCACCCATCAGCACAGCACAACTCAATCCGTATAGCCAGCGCTTCTGCTTGGATGCTTCCTCAAACAGCGTTCTTGTTCCCATCCTGTTGAACAACTCTAACCCGACTTCTCTGCGATATTCAATCACACCCTTGGGCTACACTGAGTCGTCCGGGAGCAAGATCGAATCCGTGGCGTTGACGGCACGTGATCTAAAGGCCATCGAAAACGCGCGTTTGGAGCGATTGCGAGTAACGAAAACAGCAAAACAAGAGGTTTATGACGACAATATTGACGACTACGATGACGAATACGAGAACGATGATCCACGCGACGCCCCCTCCTCATTTCCGCGCTTGCAGAAGACTCAGTCCATTGTACACATTCGCCTCTCAAAGCCGGGGACCATTCATCTTAAAGGCGTCAGTGACCCAACTGGCGTCGATGCCCGTATCTCGTACCCATCTGAGATCACTATCGCCCCATGTCCTCGTGCCCAGTTCATCGATGGTGATACCCTTACTCGTGGAGATAACATCAAGTGCGCAGCCCCGGGTCTAAATACACTTGGGGAGGACAAGGACGTCCACCTAACCCTGAGCATCTTTGGCGTCCCTCCCCTCAGTCTCAAGTGGTTCAAGGAGATCAATGGCCGCAGGGAATACTTTATTGTGGAAGGCATCGAAACCGAGTATACATCGCCTCCCGAAACGTCAACTTCATCATATAACTCACCTCAAGAGGTCCGCGTGCCGCTTACCGTTTCCGCCGAAGCTTTCGGTACCCATACTTATGTGCTCGAGAGCGTCACAGATGCCCTTGGGAGCGTTGAACACCTGTCCTCCTCTTGGTCGCTTGCAAAGTCTGGAGACCAATCACCCGGGTCGAACACGAAAATTAGTCGTTCTCTTCGAGTTCTTCATCGCCCCACTATGGCCTTTAAAGGCTGTGGACCCCAAAAGCCTGCTTCTCTTCGCACCGGCTCCAATGTCTCTCTGGTCATCGGTGCCCAAGAAGCTGATGATTTGGACTCGCCATGGGAGGTGAAAGTGCGATACCAGCCACCTACTGATGAGTCCGGCAAAAGCGTCAACAAACGCCTTCGGCCATGGCAGCAAACTATTCAAACTCAATCGGATATGCGCGAACTGACTGTCGAAGCCGATTCCCCTGGTGACTATACCATCGTCGATATCAAAGGAAAGTACTGTGAAGGCGACGTATTAAGCCCCGAAACCTGCACTGTGGTGGAGCTACCTAAGCCTGCGGCCGAGATTGAATGGAGACGGATTCACGAATGGTTCGTCACTTTTACCAGGTACTTTGAGAATAAATACTCAATCTGTTTTACAGTTCAGGAGACACTGGGGTTGCTGCCTCGCTTGTCCTTCATGGAACACCACCCTTTCATGTGTACTACCGAATGCAGCGAGACAAAGAGCCGGCACGGGAACTGGTTAAGACGTTCTACAACTCTCGCGGCGAGATGACTCTGCAGCCTTCCCAAAGTGGCCATTACATCTACAGCTTTTCTCATTTGAGCGATGCCAACTACAATAAAGTAGAGTTGAAGGGCCCCACCATTGACCAGATAGTCCACCCCTTGGCATCGGCTATTTTCGCGGGATCCTCTGGAAGGGATCGGATGACGATCAACAGTTGCTCGGAAAATACCATTGACGTGGATGTCACCCTTACGGTAGGCATCAAGCATCGATCAGGAAGTTTTCAGCGTTATAATAACCCATCGACTTACAGGGGATAGGGCCGTGGAATTTGACTCTTCAACTCGTTGGCCCACAAAAGTCCGAGATCGTGTCGTTTTCTGGCATTGAAACTCCACGAAGAAAGCTGCAGGTCGGAATCCCCAAGGATGTGAATCGGGAGGGTGGATCGGTTGAGATTAACCTCAGTGCGTGTACCTTTCGTACCCCGGAAGCTCTATATTGATGTAATCTCCTGCGATCAGTAAGCGTCGAAGATTCATCTGGGTGCAAGCGTACGCTTTCCGTACCAGGAGTCACTGTTAATGTCAAGAAAGTCAAGCCCACAGCCAAGTTCTACGGAAAGGAGGGCCAGCGACGTGTCGTAACTCTCGAACATGATCAAGCAAGCCTTCCAATGAGGTTAACTGGTGACGGGGTATCTACTCAGTTTTGATACTGACATTTGATGGTCTACTTACCGGACGATTACTAGCCGTGGCGGATTAAATATCGCAATCTGGAACACCCCGATCAAAGTCGGTCCGCTTTGTTGGAGTCACCCAACGATTACCTTCGAGTCAAGGAAAAGGGTCTTTATGAGATTTTGGCTGTGAGTCCATCCACATACTATAAGAGGTTGGATACTATAGCCGTGGTAACAGGTATCTGACTCGCAATGTCCTGGCGCAGTATTGGCCCAGGAATCCACCTATGAAGTGGACTGGGTTTCACGGCCATCTGCGAGGATCTCCCCAGACACGGAGGCAGTATACGAGCCATATAATGGCACTTATATTCTACCCGCCATCTGTGAAGGGACAAGCGGACATGTCGACTTTGATCTCACAGGTCTTTCTTTTCTTTCGTACTTGTCACCAATGACATGTCTAATTTATTTGTGTAGGCCGACCTCCTTTTCAAATCATGTATAACATCGCACGATCCGTCGACTCGGGTGGTACGAGGCTTCTCGATCAGCCCGTTTTCAATAGCATACAATCCCGGACCCGCTTCCAGCTTCACACATCTGAACCTGGGCGGATTTACTATGAAGTCAAACAAGTTGGCGATACTGCTTATCCCCTCTCCAAGCACAAGGGTGTCGTCATCCCCCGTTCCGACCGACCGCTGTTCGAGCAGGAAGTTCTGATGCGACCTTCCGCGCGGTTTTCGAGTGTTAACAGGCTCTCGTATTGCTTATACGAGAGCTTCGTACCACAGGACAAGGTCACCGGGGATGGCGTTATCGTGCTACAGGGTACACCACCCTTCGAACTCACAATTTTAGTGCAGAATCTTGCTGCTAGCGAACGTTTTATCCAAACGGTGACGGTACATGACACAACTTGGCGACTTGACCTACCAGGATACAACTTCAAGTCCGTGGGTCAACACAAGGTATCCATCGAGGCCATTCAGGATGCGTCGCACTGCGAACAGAGGCTACCCGACGATCACGATCGGTCAATTTGGGTAGATGTCGCAGAATCCGCCGCGATCATCCCGTTCGACAGAAGAGAGTATTTCTGCGTTGGAGAAGTCGCACATTTCCAACTGGAGGGCATTCCTCCGTGGACAATTGGGTGAGGATGGTTTCCTTCCGGCATCGCGAGCTTTTTGTTGACGGGAAATAGGTACCGTGTAAATGGCAAGGCGTATACCCAAGAGGCCAAGCAGTCGCCGTTCGCATTTTCCCAACAGCAGGCAGGCGAGTTCAAGATAACGTCCATTGCGCAGCAACAAAAGATGTGTAAATCTGCGGTGGCGGATTTGAGCTACGCGGTCCATCCGCTGCCCACTGCCCAGGTTGGCCAAGGGAATAGGATCTTCCAAGACATTCATGAAGGCGAGTATCTCCTCGGTAACTGCCGGGCCATCCTTGCTCATCCTGATTTCCACAGGTGACCAAGCCGAGATTAAATTCACGCTCATTGGCGAACCACCCTTCACGTTCACGTACCAACGCTCCGAGCTGCGCCCAAGAAAGGGTGGCAGCCCAGGCAAGGTCCTTGAGACCCACACAGTGTCGGGGATCACCACAACCGAGTATTCTATCTTTTCTGCTCTAGAAGGTCAGTATGGAAGCACTTCTGGACTCCGACGCTGGTTGACCAAGTGAACAGGCGTTTGGACGGTCACTTCCATTGCCGACCGATATTGTCGATACCCGCCAGCGCAACCGGATCGAATCTTGGATCAAAAACCGTGACCGAGTGTCGCGTCCTGTTACTATTTGTATCCATAGACAGCTCAGAATCACGCTAATGCTAATAATGGCTTCCTCAATTATTACATTCATTTCTAAGGACTCGCCTGCCATGGCAGTCAAAATAGTTAAACCAAGAGACCCGTTCCAGCCATTTATATTCTTGATTTCTCCACCTGTGAATCTAGACCTGCGCAGAGGAGATGTAGAACCACTTGGAAACTGACGTGAAAAGAATGGTGAGTATCATGCGCGCTGGATAAGTGGAGAGACGGACTAGCAGGATCGACAGCAGCTTGCGGCTTCCTGGAGTCAAGAGGTAGGCTTGTATATGCGGGGTCGTTCTGCCTGACAAATCCGGGGGAGTTCTCAATGGTTATGTTGCGACTGTGCGAGTATCAGCTGGCGTCCTGGAGGGACGAAAAAAAATAGCATACATCGACAGGTCGTAAGTCGGTGTCTTGGCGGGAGTTTCGCCGCTGATGAGGCGACGCCACGCTTCATGGCACTCGTGAATGATTTCTGCGGCATATTTCTTGTTCTTGGCCTCGCCGGAGAAAGCAAATTGGTTCTCGGGCTTGCCATCAGGGATTTTGTAGATACTGCCAGGATTGGAGATAAAATTTCAGTGGGACGTGCGTGGCATTTTGGAAGCGTGTGGGGGGGGGGTTTCTTTTACGCACCGGAACCATTCGTTCGTGGCGCGCACGAGGCCAGGTAGGTGACGCTCGACGTCCTCTATGTCGTTCAGCTTGGATGCGAGCGGGTCCTGTACGTCGACGACGAGGACTTTCCAGTCGGTCTCGCCCTCGTCGAGGAGGGCCATGATGCCAAGGACTTTGACTTGCTTGACTTGCCCGACGTAAC
>Ga0307510_10001258_pt1 | contig 27580 bp, 24 predicted proteins | sample 12_EM_MG_FD_207224 | JGI IMG/M metagenome (GOLD analysis project Ga0307510, IMG submission 207224) | Populus trichocarpa ectomycorrhiza microbial communities from riparian zone in the Pacific Northwest, United States - 12_EM | ecosystem: Host-associated > Plants > Roots > Unclassified | place... | reverse complement strand
ATAGATGGATATGATGGCTTTGTGATTGATATATACCCCTGTGATCGCCCTTAGTTAGTTTGTTAGTTGGAGAGAGTACTCGAGTATCGAGTATTGATCCTCCCCCCTCCTGAGTGCGATCGTTTTAGGTGGGAGTTCCTTGGCGTTTATCGCTTCGTTTCGTTGTCGCCATACTGTCGTTTCGCCGTCGAAGTCCAAAACTTGTTGTCGCAGGAAAGCACTTTACAATGTACCGTATTATAATATATTCGTTTAAGTTTCTCGGGCTTCTATACTCATGGTTTGGTATGCTACCACTTCGAAAGCGTTTTGTTTTTCTATGCTTCCGGGTTTATCTTTCTTGCACGGTATTGTACATTATTTTCTTCCATCCTTTGCGCTAGAACTCTAGCCTCTCATACTCACCACTAACCGAGGTCAACTAGATTGTGTAAACACGGAAGAGAGAGCGGTAGAAAAATCATGCCAACACTCTCAGGGTTGCGAGTGAGATCCACTCGCGATATGGGCCAAACCCGTGCATATCGGCTGAGCTCTCGGACGGATCTTGCGGGAAAAGGCTAAGATTTTCCCTTTTGTTTATATGGCGTGTAAATACATATATATATTCCTTTAGTAAGCGGCAACCCAACCACACCTATTCTAGACGTGAACTACTCCGGATAAATGGGAGAGCCAAGAGCAGGGCGTGTCGTAGGCAGGGTCACTCTTTATGCGTACAGTCGCACCCCGCTATCCCGGATGGCCAAAATCCAAGGAATCTGTCCGGGACAGCGAATTATCCGGGACAGTGAGTTAGGCTTTGGTGTAAAAAAATTCAGAATTCAGGGAATTTCGTCCGGGACAGCGGGGGATCCGGGAGAGTGAGATCCGGGACAGCGGGGTGCGACTGTATTCAAATTACCTGGTATGTTTCTTTTTTTTGTTAAATCTTGACATTACCTGACATGCTGCAGCCTTTCATTGCTGAGACAGAAAAAGAAAAATATCAACAGCTGAATCTTTGCCTTTTTTCGCTGTTTTTTTTTGCTCCTTCCAGGAGGCATGAGGAACCAAACCTTAATAGAGGCAGCTCCAGGGGCAGCACATTATCCACCAACTATTCGAATTTCTACGGAATGCTACGAGTGATAGGATATGAGGCGGGGTGGTTTAAGAACCCTACTAGTTCTCGTGGATATGATGGTCTAGGTGAGCGTTGATGTACACTCAGGGGGATGGAAAGCGGGGGGCGAAGTTGGGAAGAGGTATGCGATGGTGGGTATTGGTTATTCTGGGGAAGCGAGGTGTGGTGGGGGTAGATTAGGGTGAATGGGCGGGACTTGCCGGAAGCAACAAAAATCCGATGGACATCTCGTATGATATCCACTTTACTTTCCCCATATGTCAAATTTGACAAGGCACGATTAGTGTCTTGGCTTTTTCCTCGCGGCAGCTAAAATAATTCCCTCTGGGGAGTACTTGTACCACAAGTCGGGCGACACTCATATAAAGTACCGGTAAACAGGGTTTTTGCCCATACAAACCCATTTGGCTTTTTTTTGAATGGAGGAAAATAGTCGGACGACACTTAAGAATTCACAATAAACCAAGACTTTTTGTGACACCGCGCCCGACTTACCCCTGTGCCCGAGTACAAGCGGAGCTGGGAGATCCAAACTACTCGAGTACTCGAGTACGGTAGCCTTCTCCAGCCGCAGTATGCACGGGGGGAGGCGAAGATGTGTAATTTAGTGCTTGGGATGGGAGAAACGGGTTTGGGTAAGGCTGGGCAAGAGCTGGACAACACTGCGGGTAAGCAATCCCCTCCTTTCTTCCCTCACGCGAATCTGGCGTCCCTCAACATCTTTAACAAATCTCCCGACTGCTATAGCATCATCTCGCCTATTACCGAACTTTATCCACTATGAGTACATCATCGACGGGAAACGGAAGATCAAGTTCATTCCAGGATGGCATATCGAACACCCAGACTATGGCCAATACTATTTACGTTAACTCGAACGCAAACGTTGGAAATGTGTCAAACAGCTATAACAATATCAAGGTGGGAATAGACGAAGAGACTTTGCAGATCCATGAATGGCTGTCTCCACTCGAACCCCATAAAAGGCATCAAGATGTCAGAAATCGCCGAGTTGATGGTGTTGGAGAATGGGTTCTGCAGAGAAGCGAGTTCGAGTCATGGCGAGAGAGTCAGGATGGTTTAGCAAATCCTACATTACTATGTTGTGGGGCTCAAGGGGTTGGCAAGACGTATATAAGGTAGGAAGGTATTCCCAAGGAACAATGGGCGATGTTGACAAATAATAAAATCAGTTCGTTAGTAATAGACAGCCTGCGGAAGCAAACGCGGGGGCGGAATGTTGCAGTTCTGTCACTCTATTGTGATTACCAGGCACAGAAGGATCAATCCGCGGTTAATCTGATAGGGGCTCTACTTAGGCAGGTTGCTTTGCAAGCGCGAAGGATTCCAAGAGAAATTAAAAGCGCTTTTGACGAGGCGAAGCAGGAGGGGGGCGAGGGTTTGCGATTGCCCGATATGGTGAAACTATTTGCCAAAACAATCGATTCCATGGAGCTGGTATACCTCTGTGTCGATGCAGTGGACGAGGTGCTACGGGAGCATCGGCCAGAGTTTCTTCGCGCCTTACGACAGATCATTCGCGATACACCAAATGTGCGGTTATTTCTTACCGGGAGGCCATATATTCGCGGGGAACTTGACAACTATCTCACGAAGGGTGCCAATGTTATACAGGTTGTGGCCGATCAAGGAGATATCACGAAATACCTAAGTCAGAGGATGGACGACGACCGTCACCAAGGTCCGGACTTAATGACGGAAGATCTGAGAAATGATATCATGAGAACAATGTTGGAAAAGGCTTCGGAAATGTGAGTAAGGGCAGCATCATTCCCAATTTGTATCACAAATTGATATTCTATCTAGGTTTTTGCTCGTTACCTTAAATATCGAAGCAGTCATGGGCCAGACATCCCTAGCGAGAAGGAAGAAAATGTTGCGAAAGGTGGCGACGACGGGCGTGGGTCTCGATAATGTGTACGCCCAAACATTGCAGCAAGTGAGGGACCAGAAAGGAGACCGATCGAGAGTTGGGATGGAAGTGTTGATGTGGCTATCCCACGCGGAACGGCCGTTACGCATTGATGAACTCCGCCACGCTCTAGCAGTAGAGATGTGCTCGGCGGATATAGACCCTGAGAATATCCCGCCGGAAGATACAGTAATCGGGTCGTGCTTAGGGCTTGCTGTGGTTGACGCGGATACATCAACGGTCCGGCTAATCCACCACACTCTTCAAGAATACCTTTTGCAGCCTGGTGTCATCTCGGATGCCCACCAAACACTTGGGGAGAAATGCTTGACCTATCTAAATTACAAGCAGGTCCGTTGTCTTCCGGTCAATAATTTTTCGAACCCTGGAGACATGCCCTTCCTCGAATATTGTTCGATGTATTGGGGGAGCCACGCAAAAGTGGAACTCGCAGATAGAACAAAATCACTCGCGTTGGAGCTGTTAAACCAGGCTGGCAACCATATATCCACTACCTTACTTCTCAGAGCAATAGATAGTTCCCATTCTTGTTCACTTCCCTATCACCTATGGCCTGGTCTACACTATGCATCCTACTTCGGAATCGTTGAGGTTGTGGCTGCTTTGATAGAGAAGGAAGGCTGTGGTATCAATCAAAGAGACTGTTTCGGGTTTACAGCGCTCATTTGGTGTGCTCGTCAAGGGAATGAAGGGGTGGTGAGACTACTTCTCACATTGGACGTTGATCCTAACAAGCCAAGCAAAGATGGCCGAACACCACTCTGGTGGGCTTCTTGGAATGGACATGAAGGGGTGGTGAAATTACTGCTCGCACGGAACGACGTTAATCCCGACAAGCCAAACAATAAGGTCGAAACACCACTCTGGTGCGCCTCTTTCAAGGGACATGAGGGAGTAGTGAAGCTACTGCTCGCACGGAACGACGTCGACCCCGATAAGCCAAGGAAGGATGGCCGGACACCACTCGGGTGCGCTTCCCGAAATGGGCATGAGAGGGTGGTGAAGCTACTGCTGGCACAGAACAATGTCAATCCTGACAAGCCAGATGCCGATGGCCGAACCCCACTCTGGTGGGCTTCGCGGGATGGACATGAAGGGGTGGTGAAGTTACTGCTTGCACGGAACGACGTTAGTTCCGACAAGCCAAATAATAAGGTCGAAACACCACTCTGCTGCGCCTCTTACAAAGGACACGTCGGAGTAGTAAAACTACTGCTCGCACTGAACGATGTCGATCCCGGCAAGCCAAGGAATGATGGCCGGACACCACTCGGGTGCGCTTCTTGGAATGGGCATGAGGGGGTGGTGAAGCTACTGCTAGCACAGAACGGTGTCAATCCTGACAAGCCAGATGCCGATGGCCGAACACCACTATGGCGTGCTTCTTGGAATGGACATGAAGGGGTGGTGAAATTACTGCTCGCACGGAACGACGTCAATCCGGACAAGCCAAATAATAAGGTCGAAACACCACTCTGGTGCGCCTCATTCAGAGGGCACGAAGGAGTAGTGAAACTACTGCTCGCACGGAACGATGTCGATCCCGGCAAGCCAAGTGATGATGGCCGGACACCACTCGGGTGCGCTTCTTGGAATGGGCATGAGGGGGTGGCGGAACTACTGCTAGCACAGAACAATGTCAATCCTGACAAGCCAGATACCGATGGCTGGACACCAGTCTTGCGCGCTTCTTGGAATGGGCATGAAGGGGTGGTGAAATTACTGCTCGCACGGAACGACGTCAATCCGGACAAGCCAAATAATAAGGTCGAAACACCACTCTGGTGCGCCTCTTTCAAGGGACATGAGGGAGTAGTGAAGCTACTGCTCGCACAGAATGATGTCGATCCAGACAAGCCAAGGAAGGATGGCCGGACGCCACTCGGGTGCGCTTCTTGGAATGGACATGAGGGGGTGGTGAAACTACTGCTGGCACAGAACAATGTCAAACCCGACAAGCCAGACACCGATGGCCGAACACCACTTTGGTCGGCTTCTTCGAGTGGACATGAAGGGGTAGTGAAATTACTGCTCGCACGGAACGACGTCAATCCGGACAAGCCAAATAATAAGGTCGAAACACCACTCTGCTGCGCCTCTTACAAAGGACACGTCGGAGTAGTGAGGCTACTGCTCGCACGGAATGATGTCGATCCCGACAAGCCCAACAACAAGGTCGAAACACCACTATGCTGCGCCTCTTACAAAGGACACGCCGGAGTAGTGAAGCTACTGCTCGCACGGAACGGCGTCGATCCCGACAAGCCAAGGAACGATGGCCGGACACCACTCGGGTGCGCTTCTTGGAATGGACATGAGGGGGTGGTGAAGCTACTGCTAGCACGGAACGGTGTCAACCCTGACAAGCCAGATGCCGATGGCCGAACACCACTATGGCGTGCTTCTTGGAATGGACATGAAGGGGTAGTGAAATTACTGCTCGCACGGAACGACGTCAATCCGGACAAGCCAAATAATAAGGTCGAAACACCACTCTGGTGCGCCTCATTCAGAGGGCATGAGGGAGTAGTGAAACTACTGCTCGCACAGAATGATGTCGATCCCGACAAGCCGAGTGATGATGGCCGGACACCACTCGGGTGCGCTTCTTGGAATGGGCATGAGGGGGCGGCGGAACTACTGCTGGCACAGAACAATGTCAATCCTGACAAGCCAGATGCCGATGGCCGAACACCACTATGGCGCGCTTCTTGGAATGGGCATGAAGGGGTGGTGAAATTACTGCTCGCACGGAACGACGTCAATCCCAACAAGCCCAACAACAAGGTCGAAACACCACTCTGGTGCGCCTCTTTCAAAGGGCATGAGGCGATAGTGAAGCTACTGCTCGCACGGAATGATGTCGATCCGGACAAGCCAGGCGGTGGTGGCGGAACACCACTCCGGTGGGCTTCTTGGAATGGGCATGAGGGGGTGGTGAAACTACTGCAGGAACGATGCCGACCCCGACAAGCCGGGAAACGGTCGCCGAACACGGCACTGGCGCGCTTCTTTCGACGGGAATGAGGGGGTGGTTAAACTGCTACCCGCACGGGACGACGTTAGTCCCAAAAAGCTAGACTGTGACGGTCAAAAACTACTCGGGTACGCTTCTTTCAGGGGGCTTGAGGGAGTGGTGGAAATACCCCTCGCACGTAATAATATCAATCCATCGGCATAGGAGATTGTAGCACTCCTCTAACCTCGGGCAATCGCGGCCTCCATGGATTAGTCTCAAATATGCACTTGCCTATGCTCCCTTAATACCTATTCGCATTCCTTTCACAACATTTCCCATACCCATACCCATACCCCTCATTAGCATAGCTCTCGTTCTCTCTCTGAACCTCTCTCCAGCCGTCCGGTATATCCGTTACACTCTCCGCTTTGTTCTTCTCTTTCTTTTGTTCCCAAACTCTAACTTATAACCTATCTTGCGCATCCACTTGTCGCAGGAAAGCAATTTACTATGTATAATATATCCACTTAAGTTTCTCGGGCTTCTATACTCATGGTTTGGTGTGCTACCGCTTCGAGAGTGTTTGTTTTTCTATGCTTCTTGGTTATCTTTCTTGGTATTATACTTTATTTTCTTCCATCCTTTGCGCTAGGACTCTAGCCTCTCATACTCACCACTAACTGAGGTCAACCAGAGTGTGTAAGCACGGGGGGAGCGGTAGAGGGAGCATGCCAACACTCACGGGATTTCGAGATAGACTCACTCCCGATATGGTGTCAAAACCCGTGTATGTCTGTCTGCGGAGAGATCTTGCAGAAAAAGTTTGATATTTCCCTTGTTACTTATATAGCATGTATAGTAAATACATAAATACCATTAGTATGCGGCAACTAACCTCACCCATTCTAGGCGTGGACTATCGATAGATAGGAGGGCTAAAGGGAATGTTGTAGGTAAGATTATTCTTTATGTGTATTTATGTTGCCTGGTATGGTTTTGTGATAAATCTTGACATTATCCGACATCCTGCGGCCTTTTTTTGCTAAGACGGGGAAGAGAAAAGTATCAACCGCTGAATCCTTGTCTTTTTTTGGCTATTTTTTATATACTTCCTCCAGGGAGACATGAAGAGCCAAACCTTAATAGAAGCAACTCCAACGATAGGACGTTGTCCATCAACTATTCGAATTTCTACGGAATGCTACGAGTGATAGGATATGAGGCGGGGTGGTTTAAGTGCTCCACTGGTTCTGGTGAAATTACTGTATTATCTTGAACAAGAGAGAATTGACTCAGGAAGTCTGAGTTTGCTATTTTGGTGGGGACCCGAGGAAATGCCAGCAAAACAAAATGCCAGCAAAACAAAATGCCGCCTTAATACTGTACCGGTAGGGGTGTTTAGACGACCTAAGACATTCTCTTATTCAAGATAATACGGTAGATGATCCAGTGTGGATTGATGAACACTCCCGGAGGCAGAAGCGGGGGGTGAGGTCAGGAAGAGAGAGATTGGCGGTGCTGGAGATTGGTTATTCTAGAGAAGCGAGCGGCGGTGGGGGTAGATTAGGGTGGTTATACAAGTACGGGCGGGAGACGGCTTTTCTTTCTTTTGTTATGATATCATTGGTGAATGGGTAGGACGTGCCGGAAGAAACAAATCCGATGGGCATCTCGTATCCGCTTTTGCTATCCCCATATGTCAAATTTAACGAGGCAAGGCTACTGCCTTGGCTTTTTCCTCGCGGGAGCTAAGATATAATACTTCCGTTTGAGAATGTTATTCCGTAGCAACTTGTCTATATTGTATTGCACAAGCAGAGCTAGGATACCCAAACTGCTCGAATAGCCTTCTCTAATCGCGGTATGCTGGAGTGGATGCGAAGATGGCTAATTTATTTCCTTAGCGTGGGAGTGATTGGCTGGGGTTCACCTGTGAAAAAAAGAGGCTCACAATTAAATGAGAGAGTGATCCCCTCATTCCGTTGCTTGAGTGAATGAGGCGCATCAACATCTTACCATCTTTCCTGTCCCCGAACCTTATCCGCTATGAGTATACCACCAATGGCCGACAAAAGATCAAGTCTCTGTGGCCCACTGAAGTATGGCGTGTCGAATACACATACCGATAGTCGCATGACCGATAGTATTCACCGTTGCTCGAATACGAACGTTGGAAATGTGTTAAATAGTTATAACACCATAAACGTAGGAATAGACGAAGAGTCTTTCCGGATTCAGGAATGGTTATCTCCTCTCGAACCCCATAGAAGGCATCAGGAAGTGAGAAACGGGCGGTTTGATGGTGTTGGGGAATGGGTTCTCCGGAGGAGTAAGTTTGAGTCATGGTGCAAGAGTCCGGACGGGTCGGCAAACCCCATATTGTTATGTTATGGGGCCCAAGGAGTTGGGAAGACCTATATAAGGTATAAGGGTATCTTTTTCTCGAAAGGGTGCACGATGCTGACAAGTGGTAAAATCAGTTCATTAGTAATAGACACCCTGCGAAGGCAAACTCGGGGACGGAACGTTGCGGTTCTGTATCTCTATTGCGATTACCAGGCACAGAAGGACCAAGGAGTGGTAAATATGATAGGGGCGTTGCTCAGGCAGGTTGCTTTGCGAGAGCCGAGGATTTCAAGCGAAATTAAAAGTGCTTTTAACGACTCGAGGGAGGAAGGTGGCGAAAGTCTGCGGTTGCCGGATATGGTTAAATTACTTGTCAAAGTAATCGGTTTAATTGAGCTGGTATACCTCTGTGTCGATGCAGTAGACGAGGTGCTCCGACAGCACCGACCTGAGTTTCTCCGCTCCTTGCAACAAGTTATTGACGATACACCAAATGTGCGGCTATTTCTTACGGGGAGGTCATATATTCTCGGGGAACTTGATAACCATCTCACAAAGGGGGCCAATGTCATACAAATTGTGGCCGACCTAGGAGATATCACTCGATACCTAAATCGTAGGATGCAAGATGACAGTTGCCAAGACCCAGACTTGATGACGGAGGATCTGAAAAATGATATCATGAGAACAATTTTGGAAAGGGCTTCAGAAATGTGAGCAAGAACAGCTTCATTACGAATTTGCCTCACTAATTGATATCTTACACAGGTTTTTGCTCGTTACCCTAAATACCGAGGCAATCTTGGGCGAGACCTCCCTAGCGAGGAGAAGGAAGATGTTGCAAAAGGTGGCGACGACGGGCGTGGACCTCGACAGTGTGTATGCCCAAACACTGCAGCAAATAAAGGACCAGAAAAGAGACCGATCAAGGCTCGGGATGGAGGTGCTGATGTGGGTATCCCATGCAGAGCGGCCGTTGCGGATTGGCGAACTCTGCCATGCCCTAGCAGTAGATATGGATTTGGCAGATCTCGACCGTGAGAACATCCCGCCGCAAGATACAGTGCTGGGGTCATGTTTGGGGCTTGCTGTGGTTGATCCTGAGACATCAGTAGTGCGGCTAATCCACTACACGCTTCAAGAATACCTTTCCCGGCCTGGTATCCTACCGGATGCCCACAAAACGCTTAGCGAGAAATACTTGACCTATCTAAATTACAAGTCGGTCAGAGGCCTCCAAGCCAATGATGTTCCAGACCTTGAAGATATGCCCTTTCTCGAATATTCTTCCTTGTGTTGGGGGAGTCATGCAAAAGTAGAACTCTCAGATCGAGCGAAGTCACTAGCGCTGGAAATATTAAACCAGATCGGCAATCATATATCAGCTACGTTACTTCTCAAACAAACAGGGATTTCCCATTCTTGTTCGCTTGCGCGTCACCTGTGGCCTGGCCTACACTGGGCAGCTTACTTCGGAATTGTTGAGATTGTGGCTGTTTGGGGAGGGATCAAAGGTTCTGATATCAATCAAAGTGACTGTATGGGCTTTATAGCGCTCATGTGGGCTGCTTGGCAGGGGAATGAAGGGGTGGTAGAGCTGCTGCTCGCGCGGAACGACGTCAATCCCCACAAGCCAAGCCACGAGGGCGAAACCCCACTATGGTGGGCCTCCCAGAACGGACATGAGGGGGTGGTGAAACTACTGCTGGCACAGAACAAGGCCGATCCTGACAAGCCAAACAACGATGGTAGAACGCCTCTCTGGTGCGGTTCTTCAAAGGGGCATGAAGGTGTGGTGAAACTACTGCTCGCACGGAACGATGTCGATCCCGGCAAGCCAAGTGATGATGGCCGGACACCACTCGGGTGCGCTTCTTGGAATGGGCATGAGGGGGTTATAGAACTACTGAAGGAGCGGTGTCATCCCCCCAAGTCAAGGAATGACGGCCCAACACCGGCCTGGGCCCTTCTTCCGATGGGCATATGGGAGTAACGAAACTACTGCTCGCCTCTATCCGCCGACGTGAGGAGATTATAGCACTCCTCCAGCCTCTCGCCGCCCCGATCTCCGCATTCTAGTCTCGAAGGGGGGTTGGTGTGCACTCCCCTTCCGTCCACCTATGTCCATACCTCCCCCCACGGTTTCCATATACATACTCCTTACCAGCACTGCTTCCGTCCCCTCTCCCCCTATTTATCCAGCCCCCTCGTACTCTCCTGCTATCCTGTGAACACGCTCCCGCCTTTCTTTCTTTTCTTTCTATTGGCCTAATCTCCCGTTTTAAGACTCATCTCGCGGATGGGCTTGTCGTAGGAAGGCATTTTATTTCATATTAATATGTATGCATCTAACCTTCTGGGGTCTTCATTGCCCATATTTTGGTAGACTCGGGTGCGGATTGGGATTCTTTGGTTAATTGCTTTGTATGTTACCATTTCGAAAGTACTTCATTTTCTATGCTGTATAAAATTATCTTCCTCACACCTTATTATATACTTGATTTTTCTATATCCACTTTTTTCTAGAATCCCAAGCTCTCATATTCACCGACTATAAACCATCCGCTTGCGTAAACGTGCAAAGAAGAACAGAAGGAAAATAATACTAACGCTCCAGCGCTGGCGGGGGCTCTGTTGGAACTTGCAAGATGCTGGTCGGCATGCTCTCATCATAGTCGCTTTGTTGTTCGGATAGCTTCTGGGAATACGCTTTGGCTTCGGACGTGTGTTTGCGCTTTCGGGAAAGCATTCAGGGTGCAGGAATGCGCATGGGTTTTAGATCGGTGCACCCGCCGGAGGAAAAACCGGAAAACTGTCAGGGAAACGTGAAAGAGTCGGACGCATGAAGGCAATATGCCCGGAGGCTATGAACAGTTGGAGTTTGTCTTTTCTTTGTCAGCACGGAGAGTGAGCAAGGGAAAGGGCGAGACATATGTGGGGGAGACTGGATATGGAAGGATAGGAGGACTATATTGTGGTTGATATATGTTAGCCGGTAGCGGATTCTAGGGTTTCAAACGGCCCAAGGGATAGAAAGATGCCCACGGGTAGATTATGCTATGTATCATAGCTAATCTTTTCGTTCCCCTTTACAACACAACTTAACCTCAGGCCAAAGGGGAAGAAAACCAACCCTCTGGCAGGCCTTATTCCACGAATGCAACTTTAAAAAGAAATTAAAAATGCATAGGAGATAAACCAAATTCCTGCTATCAGTCAATAGCCCAATTTGATTTCGCGGGGCATATACTCCTGTCTCTGCGGCTAGTTAGTTGATGTTGGTGTACTAGTAGTGAGAGAGTATGTCGTTAAAGGAGGAGAACTTCCCCGCGCCTGAGTTGTGCGACCGCTTTCGCTGTGTGAACTCCTGGCGTCTCGTCCGGTTGTCGGCGCCGTGGATCCCCGTCCGGAAGACACGAGGGCAGTTTCGTTGGGATTTGTATGCAGCACACTCTTGTATTTATCGTTGGTTAGTTGAGTGCAGGCAGAGAAGTGAGGAGAACCTCTGCGCTAGAACTCTAGCCTCTCATATTCACCACTAACCGAGGTCAACTAGAGTGTAAACACGGAAGAGAGAGCAGTAGAAAAATTATGCTGCGAGCGAGATCGGCTCGCGATGTGGGGTTAAACCCGTGCATGTCGGCTGAGCTCTCGGAGGGATCTTGCGGGAAAAGGTTAAAGTTTCCCCTTTTGCTTATATGGCGTGTAAATACATGTACAAGGCCCTATCATGAATCCATGGTACAGAGCAGGGATCAGAGGTTGGAGAGCAGTGGTACGGCGCTTGCCTGAGTGTACCATAATTTTGTCCAACTCAGAGATTTGGAATCCAAGATATTACATGAGAGAAAATTCACAAAAATCAAAAGTCTCCATAGAACTACTGAAAATAGCAAGGACACTATTTCCATCTAAAACATTCACTTGATTTCCAACCCTTCACTAGCAGTAGGCAGTTGAACTTTTGGATTTCGCCAAGACTTAGTTTTCCCACCAAAAACAACCATCTTGGCACAGTTTTAGTGGGTTTTATTCCTTACTACTATTCAGAGAATGTATATTATTTAAGGTTTCAATAGAAGTCTAGTAGTCTATATCTTTTCTGAACATTCTATGAAGTTATCCTATTTTTAATTTTAATGTTGGTGCTGGAATAAGTGATTCAAATTTGCCATTTATAATGTAAAAATTGCTTGAACGCATTCTTCTTCTAGTGTTCCAAAGTTGCCTCCACAACGAAGATTGACCACCCTGGCTCTGTACCATGAATTCATGATCTAACCTTGTATTGGTACCTTTAGTACGCGGCAACCAACCACACCTATTCTAGACATGAACTACTGTACTCCGGATAAATGGGAGGGCCAAGAGCAGGGCGTGTCGTAGGCAGGGTCATTCTTTATGCTTACGGTATTCAAATTACTTGGTATGGTTTTGTGATAAATCTTGACATCACCTGACATGCTGCAGCCTTTCTTTGCTGAGACAGAAAAAGAAAAATATCAACGGCTGAGTCCTTGCCTTTTTTCGCTGTTTTTTTCCACTCCTTCCAGGAGACATGAGGAACCAAACCTCAATAGAGGCATCTCCAGGGACAGCACATTATCCACCAACTATTCGAATTTCTACGGAATGCTACGAGTGATAGGATATGAGGCGCGGTGGTTTAAGAACCCCACCAGTTCTCGTGGATATGATGGTCTACTAGAGGTGAGCATTGATGAACACTCGGGGGGAGGAAAGCGGGGGGTGAAGTTGGGAAGAGGTATGCGGTGGTGGGTATTGGTTATTCTGGGGAAGCGAGGTGTGGTGGGGGTAGATTAGGACGATTATGGAGACGGTTTTGCTTTCTTTTGTTATGATAGCATTTGCGAATGGGCAGGACGTGCCTGAAGAAAGAAATCCAATGGGCATCTCGTATCCGCTTTGCTATCCCCATATGTCAAGTTTAACGAGGCACGGCGACGCCTTGGCCTTTTCCTCGCAGGAGCTAAGGGCCTGTTTGGCAAAAAAGGAAGAAGTGGCAGCCATTCCGTTGCGAAATGGTTTGATCTGTGGAAATGGTTGTCGCCAAGGGTCAACCATTTCTTGTTGCTCCATGAAAATTTTTCACACTAGCCTTGTTGCTTGAAGGAATTTTACTAGTATCATACTGGCCATTAGATTGGTTGAAATGTAGGTTGATATGGTACGTTAACAAAATTACACGTGCACCAACGATCAGGAAAAACTTCGGCCATAACATTACTTTCCCACCAAACCCACTATCGTGGCGATAAAATAAAATAAAATAAATAAGTAGTAGAATAGATACAAGAAATTGATATGATCTAGAGAAATTTCTTTAGGCGGGTCAAGGGTGGAGGGGGGTAGCGTCGCTCGCGATCTCTGGTGCGCCATTATTTTTGTCAACGGACAATAGGAATCAGTGATTGTTAAAACTGATATTATAACATAGAAGGTAATTATTTTACCTGGCAAAAATTTTGATGATATGTTTACATGGCAACCAGTTTGTTGTCACCACTACGAAACGGAATGGTTGCTACCATTTGTAACAAACAGTCATTTTGCTTACACCTTTTCGAAACGGAAGGAAATGGTCATTTGTATGTGCCAACGGAACGGAACCATTCTATCCAAACAGGCCCTAAGATACTTGATGGAGGTTCGCTAACAATCGTGTGCTCGGATGTGTTGTCGGGTGAATTCAATATTTCTTTATTATTATGTGAAGGGACCGTGTCGGGTGGAGAGGTTGTTGTGTCTATTCTCTATGGAGGTTGCTAGCTACGGTTCACCTTAAGTAGTGGAGACTCTGCTCATACATGTGGTAGCCCTATGTCTCCGCATATGCCCTATACATCCGTTCATGCCCTAGAACGTTCCTGATGTCCACACTCTGGTGTTCCTTTATACATGTGAGCGTTCCCCATGTCTCCGCTATCTCTGCTCTCAGGTAGTGCTCCACTACTGGGATTATTATTCCATCAATACTTCCGTTTGAGAATGGTTTTCCGTAGCAACCTGTCTATATTGTATTGTACAAGAAGAGCTAGGATACCCAAACTGCTCGAGTATAGCCTTTTCCAACCGCGATGGGCAGGCTGGGAAGTTGAGATGGAGAATTTTATCTTGGGATGGGAAGGGTTGGCTCAAGCCTTCCAATGGGCCGAAGTTTTTGAGCCCGGGCTTGATGTTGGCAGGGATTAAGCGAGCACAACGAACGAGCCCGGGCTTGAAAAACTCGGCCCATTGGAAGGCTTGGGTTGGCTTGGGCTGTGTAACAACTGGAGTGCGCGGGAGGTAGGCTATCCCCTAATTTCTGCCTCCAAGCGAACCTGGCTCTCATCAACATCTTTAACAAATTGCCCAACTGCTATCATCACCTTATCTGTTACCGAACCTTATCCGCTATGAGTAAATCACCGACAGGAGACAGAAGATCAAGTTCATTCCAGTATGGCATATCGAACACCCAGACCGACAATCCTATGGCCAATACTATTTACGTTAACTCGAACGCGAACGTTGGAAATGTGTCAAACAGCTATAACAATATCAAGGTGGGAATAGACGAAGAGTCTTTGCAGATCCATGAATGGCTGTCTCCACTTGAACCCCATAAAAAGCATCAGGATGTCAGAAATCGCCGAGTTGATGGTGTTGGAGAATGGGTTCTGCAGAGAAGCGAGTTCGAGTCATGGCGAGAGAGTCAGGATGGTTTAGCAAATCATACATTGCTATGTTGTGGGGCTCAAGGGGTTGGCAAGACGTATATAAGGTAGGAGAGTATTCTCCAGGAACAATGGGTGATGTTGACAAATAATAAAATCAGTTCGTTAGTAATAGACAGCCTGCGGAAGCAAACGCAGGGAAAGAATGTGGCGGTTCTGTTCCTCTATTGCGATTACCAGGCACAGGGGGATCAATCCGCGGTTAATCTGATAGGGGCTCTACTTAAGCAGGTTACTTTGCAAGCGCGAAGGATTCCAAAGGAAATTAAGAGCGCATTTCACGAGGCAAAGCAGAAGGGTGGTGAAGGTCTGCGATTGCCGGACATGGTGAAACTATTTGCCAAAACAATCGATTCTATGGAGCTGGTATACCTCTGTGTCGATGCAGTGGACGAGGTGCTGCGAGAGCGTCGGCCAGAGTTTCTTCGCGCCTTGCGACAGATCATTCGCGATACACCAAATGTGCGGCTATTTCTTATAGGGAGGCCGTATATTCGCGGGGAACTTGATAACTATCTCACGAAGGGGGCAAATGTCATACGAGTTGTGGCCGACCAAAAGGATATCACGAACTACCTGAGTCAAAAGATTGACGATGACTGTCACCAAGATCCAGACTTGATGACGGAGGAACTGAAAAATGATATCATGAGAACGATGTTGGAAAAGGCTTCGGGAATGTGAGTAAGGGCAGCTGGGCTACCAATTTGTATCAATAATTGATATTTTACCTAGGTTTTTACTGGTTACCTTAAATATTGAGGCAGTCTTGGGCGAGACCTCCTTGGGCAGAAGAAGGAAAATGTTGCGAAAGGTGGCAACGACGGGAGTGGGCCTCGAAAGGGTGTACGCCCAAACACTGCAGCAAGTGAGGGACTAGAAGGGAAACCGATCAAGAGTTGGGATGGAGGTGTTGATGTGGCTATCCCATGCGGAACGGCCGTTACGGATTGATGAACTCCGCCACGCTCTAGCAGTAGAGATGGACTCGGCGGATCTAGACCCGGAAAATATCCCACCGCAGGACACAGTGATAGGGTCGTGCTTGGGGCTTGCTGTAGTTGGCGCGGATACATCGGTAGTCCGGCTAATCCACCACACGCTTCAAGAATACCTTTTGCAGCCTGGTGTTATCTCGGATGCCCACCAAACACTCGGGCAGAAATGCTTGACCTATCTAAATTACAAGCAGGTCCGTTGTCTTCCGGTCAACGATTTTTCGGACCCTGGAGACATGCCCTTCCTCAAATATTGTTCCTTGTATTGGGGAAGCCACGCAAAAATGGAACTCGCGGATAGGACGAAATTACTCGCGCTGGAGCTGTTAAACCAGGCTGGCAACCATATATCCACTACCTTACTTCTCAAAGAAATAGGGAGTTCACATTCTTGTTCGCTTCCCCACCACCTATGGCCCGGCATACATTCTGCATCCTACTTCGGAATTGTTGAGGTTGTGGCTGCTTTGATAGAGAGGGAAGGATGCGATATTAATCAGGGTGACTGTATGGGTTGTACAGCTCTCATGTGGGGTGCCGGGCGGGGGAATGAAGAGGTGGTGAGCCTACTGCTGGGACTGGACGGTATTGATCCTGACAAACCAAACAACGATGGCCGAACACCACTCTGGTGGGCTTCTTGCAAAGGGCACGAGGGGGTAGTTAAACTACTGCTCGCACGGAATGATGTCAACCCTAACCAGCTAGACACCGATGGTGCAAGCCCACTCTGGTGCGCCACTTGGAATGGGCATGAGGGGGTGGTTAAATTGCTGCTCGCACGGGAGGATGTGGATCCTGACAAGCCAGATACCGATGGCGAAAACCCACTCTGGCGCGCTTGTTTTCGTGGACATGAGGGGGTGGTTAAATTATTGCTCGCACGGAACGATGTGGATCCTGACAAGCCGGACACCGATGGTGAAAGCCCGATCTGGTGCGCTTCTTTTCATGGACATGAGGGGGTTGTGAAATTACTACTCGCACGGAACGACGTCGATCCCGATAAGCCAAACAACAACGCCCAAACGCCACTCTGGTGCGCCTCCGGCGCGGGGCATGAAGGGGTGGTGAAGTTACTGCTCGCACGGAATGATGTTAACCCCAACAAGCCAGACACTCACGGTGAAACCTCGCTCTGGCGGGCCTCTTGGGATGGCCATGAGGGGGTGGTGAAATTACTCCTTGTACGGACCGATGTCGATCCTGACAAACCAAGAAACGATGGCGGAACGCCACTCTGGTGCGCGTCTTACAACGGGCATGAGGGGGTGGTGAAGCTACTGCTCGCACGGAACGATGTCGATCCTGACAAGCCAAGGAACGATAGCGGAACACCACTATGGTGTGCTTCTTGGAAAGGGCATGTGGGGGTAGTTAAGCTACTGCTTGCACGGAATGATGTCGACCCTAACAAGCCGGACTCCGATGGTGCAACCCCACTCTAGCGGGCTTCTTGGGATGGGCATTCGGGGGTGGTGAAATTACTGCTCTCACGGAACGACGTCAATCCCGACAAGCCAAACAACAAGGTCGAAACACCACTCTGGTGCGCCTCTTACAAAGGGCATGAGGCCGTGGTGGGGCTACTGCTCACCCGGAATGATGTCGATCCCGATAAGTCAAGGAACGATGGTGGAACACCACTATGGTGCGCTTCTTGCCAGGGGCATGAGGGGGTGGTTAAACTACTACTCGCACGGAATGATGTTAATCCGAACCAGCCAGACACCGATGGCGCAACCCCGCTCTGGCGTGCTTCTTGGGATGGACATGAGGGGGTTGTGAGATTACTGCTCGAGCGAGATGAGGTCAATCCCGACAGGCCGAACAATAAGGACGAAACACCACTCTGGTGCGCCTCTTACAACGGGCATGAGGGGGTAGTGAATCTACTGCTCGCACGGAATGATGTTAATCCTAACGAGCCACACAAGGATGGTGCAACCACACTCTGGCGCGCTTCTTTTCATGGGCATGAGAAGCTGGTGAAATTACTCCTTGAGCGGAACGACATCAATCCCGACAAGTCTAACAACAAGGCCGAAACACCACTTTGGTGCGCCTCCTACCAAGGTCATGAGGGAGTAGTGAAGCTACTTCTCGCCCGGAACGATGTCGATCCCGATAAGCAAAGGAAAGATGGCCGAACACCACTCTGGTGCGCTTCCTGCAATGGCCATGAGGGGGTGGTGGAACTACTGCTCGCACGGAATAATGTTAATCCTAACAAACCAGACACTCACGGTGAAACCCCGCTCTGGTGCGCTTCTTCGGCTGGCCATGAGGGGGTGGTGAAATTACTGCTCGCACGGAACGACGTTAACCCTGACAAGCCAAACAAGAAGGTTGAAACACCGCTCTGGTGCGCTTCTTCGGCTGGCCATGAGGGGGTGGTGAAGCTACTGCTCGCACGGAACGGCGTCGATCCCGACAAGCCAAACAAAAAGGCAGAAACACCACTCTGGTGCGCCTCTTCCAAGGGGCATGAGGCGGTGGTGAAATTACTGCTCGCCCGAGGCGACGTCAATCCTGACAAGCCCAACTACAAGTTGGAAACGCCACTCTGGTGCGCCTCTTACAACGGGCGTGAGGGGGTGGTGAAGCTGCTGCTCGCACGGAGCGATGTCGACCCCGAAAAGCCAAGAAACGATGGGAGAACACCACTCTGGTGCGCTTCTCACAAACAACATAAGGGGGTGGTAAAATTACTAAAGGAGCGATGTCAATCCCGTCGAACCAAGAAGCGATGGCTGAACACCGCCTTGGCATGCTTCTGCCAACGGGCATGAGCGGTGGTGAAACCATTGCTCCCATGGAGCGATGTCGGTTCCGACGGGCCAAGCAATGGTAGTCCAATATTACTCTTGGTCCCCTCTATCTGCCGGTGTGAGGAGATTGTATTACTCCTCCAGCCTCCAGCAGCCCCGGCCTCAGCGAGTTAGCCTCAGAGAGTGATTCTCATGCACTCCCCTTCCGCCCACCCAGGGGCACACCTTTCGCCACAGTTTCCATATACACACCCCTTATCAGTACAGCTCCCGCCCTCTCTCCGAGTATCTCTACAGCCATTCACTATATCATCTGCCATCTCCTGGACACTCTCCTGCTCCTTTGTCTTTCTTTTCCATTCTCCACTCCATTTTTGAACCTATTTCGCGCCTGTGCTTTTTGCAGCAGATCATTTCCTTCCGTATTATGATATATGCATTTAATCTTCGCGGGTCTTCTGTACTCATTTCTTTATAGATCGGGCTGTATGTTTGAATCCTTTGGGTCATTGCTTGATATGCTACTATTTTGAAAGCTTTGATTTTCTATGCTTATAAAATTTCTTCCCCGCATGATACTATAGTTTATTTCCCTGCATATATTTCGTTAGAATCTAACCTCTCATTGTTACTAATCTTGGCTGACCCAAGTGCGTACTGTAAATACCGGGGGGAGAGCGGTAAAAAATCATATCGACACCAGCGTTCGCAAGCGGCCAGTCCGGTCGGGCTTGGGTTTAGGGCGGCCGGCCTGGGCTTTTTTTGCTGCCGGCCGGGCCGGACTGTGGGCTACAGTTCGGCTTTTAGGGCCTATCTGACCGGGCCTGGCCGGACTGCAGATATCTGCGGGCTTTCGAGTGATAAGATGTGATTGCGATAAGATAAGGAGATGAAACGCCAAGAGTTACGGCCGCAAAAGAGTGGATCAACGCGCAACCGAGGAGGAAACTTTCTTTCCATTAGGGGGGTTTAGCCGACCGTGCTGTTAGTATTCTGTGCTAAATCGGAGAGTAAATTCCGAAGACAATATGGTGGAGGGTGGTGCGGATTTAGCCAACCTGTGCTAAATCAAGTTTTTCCTTAGTTATGTAACTGTGGCATGTGAAATAACTAGCCTCTTCGCCAATTGAAGGTCATGGACCTGCTGGCCAAGTCGAGAAGATCTGTTTTGTTCCCAGCCGACTTCATATTATCCAGCCACTACAGATAACTTTAACTCTAATGGCTCCATCGATAAAGCTCACCAATAAGCATCGAAAATGCTTCGTCCTTGTCCTATGCGCATCAATCAGCCATCATTATATAATAGGAAAACAACTTCAACGGAAAAGAAAGAAAGAGGCAGAAGGCAATCAAAAGGGCAGGGAGATGGAAACCCAAATACGTCCTCCAATAAGTTATATCCGCCGGCCTGACTGGTCAATGGATAACCCAGGACCTCATTTCTTTCATGATGATTAGGACTTTGTTGAGTATCTTAGGTATAAATCCGCTGTAGTAGAGTTACGTTCCAAATGTTCTGGCATCCAGGCTGGTAGTGTAACATAATCAAGCTATGGTGGGAGCTATATAATTTTGTCACAGTACCAGGAGAGGTGTCAGAACTTGTGGAAAACAAATCTATCGGTAAAGATATTTTGCTAATCAGATGTGCAGATTCAGCAAAAAGGAAATCCGGATCTTAATACCAATCCTCAGTATTTCGAATATCCCTTGGCGTAACCGTCTGAATCCATCACCTGAGCTGGCAATATGCATATTGCTGTATCGTCTATCGGCCTCTGGTTCGCGGTTGAAAGATGAAATAAAAATCTTTGGCCATTCTCGAAGCTATATATCATTAGTCTTTAATGATATATTAGTTTACCTGTGTTCACGATTTCGAGAATTGCTGTTTTGGGATAATGAACGACTCACCTTGACCAAGATATCCGAGTATGCAGAAGCAATTGAGAGGGTAGTAGGAGGAAGAGGTGTTTGGGGTTGGATTGATGGGACCATGCATCCATTTTGTCGGCCAGGAGAAAATCAGGGGCAGTATTACAGTGGCCATAAGAAGGCACATGGGTTCCAGTTTCAAGCAATAATGACCCCGGATGGGATCATGTCTAGCCTGCATGGACCATATACGGGGCCAAGTGGTGATTGGATGATTTGGAATAGCTCTGGACTGGACGAGATTCTTCATCAACTGTTTGGAAGAGAACGGGAAACGCCTCAATATTACCTTTATGGTGATTTAGCATATTGGCCTGCCTTTGGTATCTTGGGCCCATATCGGTCATTGAAACCTGGAGTACCACTTTCCCGAACTGAAGAAGCAGCTAATCTTCTTATGTCAAGTGCAAGAATCTCAGTCGAATGGGGGTTTGGCCTTAATGTGAATTTTTGGGGGATTAACAATTACAAGAAAGGCTCAAAAATTATGTCCTCACCTGTTGCTGCATATTATCTTGTATCTACACTCCTTACCAATTTTCATACTTGCTTGAAGGGAAGAAATCTCATTTCAGATAAGTTTAACTGTTCGCCACCAAGTTTGAATGAATATGTACATAGTATAACTTCCAAGTCAAGTTCATGCTAGTTCTTCTTTTCTTTGCTGCATATTGGATTCTTGTTAACTCCGAGTGTTCCCAACCCTATAGGGGCCAGGTAGGGCCCAGAGGATGAACTGCCACAAGCTCTAGACTAGCTAGAAGGACAAAAACAATACAAGATTCCCCAGTGTTCGCACTGATCAGGTGCGGTCGCAGGGCAGGGCGGGAAAATGCAAGAGCCTGGGATGAAACGAGATGGTAAAACATACCGTAAAAACTTGAATAATTGAACCGTGTGCTATGAAGTCCAGAATTTCCTTCTCTGGAACGGGGGGGAAAACACAGCAAAAACACAGCCCCTTTCCCCCTTCCGAGACAGAAAAAAAAACAAAAATTTCTTGACCTTACTGAGAGGAAAGTCCAACAACATAGCACACGGTTCAATTATTCAAGTTTCTACGGTAGTCCGTTCTAGTCTTTCATTCCTACTTGTCGGACAACTTTGGGAAATGACCAGATGGGACAACAAAATGTTGTCCATCCTTGTCTTCCAATCCTACTAGCTGGGCGGCTTTGGAAAATGACCAGACGGCACAACAAACTGCCCTATTACCAGTGTTCCCAACTGTGGCAGGCGAACTGCAGGGCCCTGGTGTTCAATAGTCCTGTCCGTCCCTTGCAGGGTTGGTATGGACCACTGGACAAGGTGTTCGTCTTTGATATTCACTGTATAACTGTAGGTTGACTGGAGGGCCCTGATGCCTTAGTAGAAATGATAACTTCAGGTAGGGCCCAGTGGGCTTTTGAATTAATGGGCGTTACCTGCAGGGACCGGCCGTTATCAGTAAGGACGGGCATGACCTGTAGAGCCCGGGCGTCATAAGCAAGGGCCGGCGTCACCTATAGGTATTTGCCGTCACCTGTAGGGCCTGTCCATCCTGCATGGGAACAGTCTTTACCTATATATTAGAATCAAAATGTTTCGCTTCTTTATAGTAATACAGACCTCATGCTAATGAGATTTACCAATGAAACATAAACTATAACAGTTATAGGGTCTGGCTGTCCATCCCAAGCACAGATCCGGACAGACTACAATTGGGCGTCTGTCCTGAGCAAAGGCCTCAAACCTGGCATCCATCCTGTCCTATACCAAAGTCAGACAGACTGGGCACTTGGGTTACAATAATGGTATAGGTATCTGAGGGGCCATAAAGGTGCTGGGCAGGTTTAGGAGATGGTGGAGCTGGCTGTACTTCTTACTTCCCTATATGCGTGAACACAATTGTGTACTCATACACGGTTAATATACTAGCACACATAAGACATAGACTTAAGTAATTACCAGCGAGCTTTTAAGGTATTATTTGATAAGAAACCCTCAGCGAAGAGATCAAGGCCCTTGACAATGCTAAGTACTTTCCCCTAACATAATACTCATAGAATAATCATGATTATTTTTTAGACAGAAGATTTAAATACAATCAACTTTTGAGGATGTATCCTGAACCATTTCCTTAATAGTAGCCACTTCACTGCGCATAGCCTGTGACTCCTTCTCAAGCTCCCGAATCTTTTCATTCTCGAGTCCCTCATCTTGAGTAGCAAAACCTCTACTCATCGACTACACAGCTTCAACTAAACGATCTCCTTGATCAACATACTTCTCATCTAAAGCAATTGCATGATCTCGTAGCTTCCTCTTTCTATCTCGTGCATCTTCAACCTTCTTTCTCTTTGAAATTCGTTTTCCAACAGTAATATCACTCTCCTTCAGCTCTGGTTCGGTCTCCTCACTATCAGTTAAGGCTGCTGCAGCTTTGCGAAAGATCCTCTTTTTCGACATTAGTAGCAGCATGTTTTCTCGATCTATCTTTGCCCTCTCCTGATCTGCTTTTTCTTTTTCTTCCTCGTGCCGCTTTCTCGCCTTTTCTCCCTCAGCCTGAACTACCCAAATGTTCCATCCGTTTAGCACTTGGTCAAGTTCGGTTTCCGCAAAGACTGTACCAGAAGCTTGGGCATCCTATCATATCCGGTTTCAATTAGTTTAATATGATTATCAAATTTTTATATATATTATACTAACCTTTGAGTACTTAGCTCTGTATTTCTTAAGCAATCGCATAACAATTGTTCGTGCATTCGCAATACTTTTCTCAGTCGTGTGATTGAACTTCTCTGTCTGACGTGTCCAAAATTTCTCCTTCCCTTGCAAATACTCCTCTCCCCGAGAGCAGCACAGGGGGACTAATAACAGCCGTTCCGTCTCTGTCAAACTAGCCCTTTGCCGATGTTGTTCTGGGCGTTGGGGTTGGTAGTTGCGTATTTCCTCCTCGGCTACCTGCACTATTGAAGGCTCTCTTTGGCTATGAATTGAGTGAATGTCTGGTTGAGCATTCGGGCCACTGGCAGCTTGCTCACTTGCAGATCTTGGAGTTGAGGACTCGCAGATATCTTGCAGATTCGTCATTTGATGTGCGGTTCGGTAGTTGTGCCTATCTTAGAAGAAGTTCGGATATCCTGCCTAGTGTTGAAAACATTTTTACTAGTAGAGATTTATTGTGGCGCATGTCTTGGAATCCGGTCGGGCTAACTTCTCTTAGGTATTTGCTTATTGAGATACAAGTACACCGAATAGAACACAGTGCTATGCAACACCGTCTAACACACTGTGCATCTTTTTCCAAAACATAAACATCCTGACTAGTGGTGTTGCCACGGTGAATGGGCTCGTTGCCTCTGGCAACAGCACAATCATCATTTAGCACGGCGTGGCGAAACCCCCCTAATTGTGTGCTTGTGTGTTGACGGGAGGAGAGGTTCCGGTGTGTATTCTTTATGGGGGTTGCTAGCTACGGTTCACCTTAAGTATTATAGTGAAAACTCTGCTTGTACTAGGGGTAGCAAAAAGTCGGGCCCACCTCCATTACGAGGCGCGGAGTTTGTCTGGGGACTACGCCGGATTAGGAAATTCGAGTGATAACCTGTGAGGATTTTTTGGTGGCGGCAAAAAGTCGGGACCGGTGACACAAGCACTTTCGCTGTGTTTTCTCGAGCAATACCGGTACTTGTACGCTGCGTGAGTGTGTTCGAAGTACATGTGTAACCCTATCTCCGCATATGCCATCTACTAGTACCAGTCATGAGCAAAAAGTGATCGGAAAAACAGTGGTGTTGCACCCACCACTTTTCTTCCGATCACTTACCCTCACACCCAAGTACATCCGTTCATGCCCTAGAATGTTCGCTTGTCCACACTTCAGTGTTCCTCTATACCATGTGCGCTTCCCTCTGTCTGCGCTCATCTCTGCTCCTAATACAACACTCTACTACTAGGATTATTATACTTGTACTATCAGCGGAGTCTGCTAGCGAGGGCGCAAACATGGGATAATTAAGGTTGTTGGCGCGGAAGTGGTTGGCTGAGGCGGCCTGTGTCACGCACGACAAGCGACCATGAACAATAGAGAGAGCCCCGCTTTTCCTTGTTTAAGTGAATAAGCCGCCCATCATCTGCGACAAACTACCCTACTACTATACTATTTTCTCCCCTATTGCCAACTTTATCCGCTATGAATACATCACCGACGGGAAAGGAAGGATCAAGTCTCGGCCCATGGCAGCATGGGATGTTGAACACCCGTACCGACCATCGCATGACCAACACCATTTATGGTGACTCGAATTCGAACGTTGGGAATGTGTCAAACAGCTATAATAACACCATCAACGTAGGAATAGAGGAAGAGTCTTTGCGGATCCAAGAATGGTTATCTCCACTCGAACCCCAGAAGAGACATCAGGATGTGAGAAACAGCCGCCTTGGTGGGGTTGGGGAATGGGTTCTCCGGAGGAGCGAGTTCGAGTCATGGCGCAAGAGCCAGGACGGGTCGGCGAATCGTACATTGCTATGTTACGGGTACCAAGGGGTTGGCAAGACCTACATGAGGTAGAAGAGTACACTCCAGAAACCGTGGACGATGTTGACGAGCAATAAAATCAGTTCATTAGTGATAGACACCTTGCGGAAGCAAACCCGAGGACGGAATATGGCGGTTATATTTCTCTATTGCGATTACCAGACACAGAAGGACCAATCAGCAGTCAATATGATAGGGGGTCTGATTCGGCAGGCCGCTTTGAGAGCACCGAGGATTCCGAGCGAAATTAAAAGTGCTTTTGACGAGTCGAAGCAGGAAGGTGGCGATGGTCTGCAGTTGCCGGATATGGTAAAATTATTCGTTCAGGTGATCGGTTCCATCGAGGTAGTATACCTTTGTGTCGACGCAGTGGACGAGATGCTTCCACAGCATCGATTAGAGTTTCTTCGTGCGTTACGCCAAATTGTTCAAGAGGCACCAAATGTGCGGCTATTGCTTACAGGGAGACCGTGCATTCGCGCGGAACTCGATAAGCATCTCACCAAGAGAGCCTATGACATACACATTGTTGCCGACCAAAGAGATATCACGCGATACCTAAGCCGGAAGATGGACGATGACGATGATCAAGATCCGGGCTTAATGACAGAGGATCTGAAAAATGATATCATGAAAACAATGTTGGAAAAAGCTTCGGAAATGTGAGTAAAAGCACTGCTATTACAAATTTTGAATCCCTCACTGATATTATGCTCAGGTTTCTGCTCGCTGCCTTAAATATTGAAGCAATCTTGGGCGAGACCTCATTAGCGAGGAGAAAGAAAATGTTGCGAAAGGTGGCCACCACGGGAGTGGGCCTCGACAGTGTGTATGGCCAAACACTACAGCAGATAGGGGAGCAGAAAGGGGACCGATCGCGACTTGGGATGGAGGTGCTAATGTGGGTATCCCATGCGAAGCGACCATTACGGATTGACGAACTCTGCCATGCTCTGGCGGTAGACTTGCAGTCGACGGATCTGGATCCTGATAATATCCGGCCGCAAGATACGGTGCTAGGGTCATGCTTGGGGCTTGCCGCGGTTGATGCGGAGACATCCACAGTCCGGCTGGTTCACTACACGCTTCAAGAGTATCTCTGCCAGTCTGGTATCTTTCCTAGTGCCCACAGAACACTTGGCCAAACGTGCTTGACCTATCTAAACTACAAGTTGGTCCGGGATCTCCCAGCAAAAAGTGTTTCTAACCTTAGAGACACGCCATTTCTCGAATATTGTTCCTTGTATTGGGGAAGCCACGCGAAAGCGGAACTCTCAGATCGCTCGAAATCACTTGCACTGGAGCTGTTAAACCGTGGCGGCGACCATATATACGTTAGTCTACTTTTTCAACAAATAAGCGGTCTCCATAATTGTTCCCTTCCCAATCATCTATGGCCCAGTTTGCACTGTGCATCCTACTTCGGAATCGATGATATCGTGACTGCTTTGCTCCAGTGCCAAGACTGCGATATCAATGAAAGTGATTGTAGGGGTTTTACAGCACTAATGTGGGCTGCTCAAGAGGGGAATGAGGGAGCAGTGAGACGACTGCTCACGCACGACGATGTGAATCCCGACAAGCCAAGCAAGGATGGCCGAACACCGCTCTGGAACGCTTCTTACAATGGACATGAAGGGATTGTGAAACTTCTACTCGCACGGAACGATATCAATCCCGACAAGCAAAGCAAGGATGGCCGAACACCGCTCTGGACCGCTTCTCACAACGGGCATGAGGGGGTGGTGAAACTACTCCTCGCACGGAACGATATTAATCCTGATACGCTCAGCGACGACGGCCGAACACCGCTCTGGACCGCTTCTGACAACGGGCATGCGGGGGTGGTGAAACTACTCCTCGCACGGAACGATATCAATCCCGACAAGAAAAACAACGAGGGTAAAACCCCACTCCGGTGCGCTTCTTACGGTGGGCATGAGGGGGTGGTGAAACTTCTACTCGCACGGAACGATGTCGATCCCAACGAGCCGGACAACAGCGGCGAAACCTCACTCTGGCGTGCTTCTTTTCATGGGCATGAGGGAGTTGTGAAACTACTCCTCGCACGGAGTGATATCAATCCCGACAAGAAAAACAACGAGGGTAAAACCCCGCTGCGGTGCGCTTCTTACTGTGGGCATGAGGGGGTGGTGAAACTTCTACTCGCACGGAACGATGTCGATCCCAACGAGCCGGACAACAGCGGCGAAACCTCACTCTGGCGTG
>Ga0307510_10001257_pt1 | contig 27580 bp, 39 predicted proteins | sample 12_EM_MG_FD_207224 | JGI IMG/M metagenome (GOLD analysis project Ga0307510, IMG submission 207224) | Populus trichocarpa ectomycorrhiza microbial communities from riparian zone in the Pacific Northwest, United States - 12_EM | ecosystem: Host-associated > Plants > Roots > Unclassified | place... | reverse complement strand
GAAGCTAACTTTAGTTAAAGCACGCACCGGGCGTACTAGAACGCAAAAGTAGTGAACCCAAGACCTCCTGTGGAGGACCAGACATGATGGTAGAGTGTGAGAATCAAAGAGAGAGGATATGATAACCGGAATATGGTCGAGTTGAGATATCGGAAGCTTCAAGTTTAATCTTTACACAACGAGGCAGCGATTCTCTGACCCTACTTTTCAACTTGCCCTAGCTTTCCTTTTCGGGAAACCCACGCCCGTTCCTTTCTCACGATTTGCTCCCCATCTTTTTGTATAATTCGATCGATCACGACAAGGATTACACTTTAACGGTGGATAGACGATGTGTGCCTTTCCTGATCTTTCACTCGAAGGTTTAAGGGGCATCTACTTCTACAGCAAAGAATACGGTGATAGGAATACCCACAGCGCCGGGTGAGCTCCGAACCCCCAAAAATACACTTGCGTGACGAGTTATTCGTGACCATGTGACGTGATGATGTGACGTAACGTGTCTGGACGCGTCTCGTCTCGTTAATGTTAATAGCAGCGCGCTCAGCCACGACAAGACTCGGAGTCGCGACACCTCAAGGGCACAATGTCCAACGTCAAGGCAGCGATTAATCTGGCTCACTCTCCCGGCTACACGGCCCTTGCATTTTCCAGAGATGGAGCGTGAGGCGCATCACTCCCAATGGTATCGTTCCCCACTAACCATTCTGTACAGCTTTTGCTATACCGGTGGCGACGATTGTATTGTTCGGCTGTGGAACACGAATGAGGGAGAGGATCAGGAGCCACCTACTGCGATTGAGGCTGGGGAGTCTATCACGACGCTGGCTGCTAGCGTACGCCTACCGTCCTCCTTTCTGGTGTGTCCCGCTGACCGTGCCAAACAGAATGACGCGTGGTTTTCCGGAAGCAAAGATTCTGATGTACGACGATATAAAGCCGGAGACCCAGATATGGCGGCAGTAGTGACTAACTCTGCCGCGGCGTGTATTCGATGCGTTGCCGTTGATCCCACAGGGAAGCGGGTTGCCGTCTCGTCTGAGTGTGTTGCACCCTTATTCCTCACGGGTTTGTCTTCGTAACGTCCCAACAGTGAGGCCGTCATCAAAGTAATTGATATTGACGATACCGTCAATATGTCCATTCTGCATGGCCACAACGATGTTGTCCGGAAGGTAACATGGGAGCCGTCTGGCTCATTTCTCGTGCGTCCTGTTGCACTCATTGGCCTGCGTTGTCCTATGACGTTTATTTGTAGACTTCGTGTTGTGCAGACGGGAAAATCATTATATGGGATCTCAGTCAACAGGAACCCAGGCAGGTCGAACTCATAGATGGCATTATTCCAGCCATCAAGGACAAGGAGTACGTTGGCACGAGGGGTCCGAGATCCCTTCTCTGATATCTGTTGTAGTTCACGGGACTTTGCTCATGATTGTTCTGCTGTCTGGCACCCATCCGGCCAATATTTCGTCGTGGCGTCACGTAGTCATGGTACGTGACGCTTCGTTCTGATGATTATACTGCATGTATAATAGGCATCGCCTTCAGATATTATCACCATCGCTGCTCACTCCTGGACCAAGACATCCACTTTCAGCAGCCCCTCCTCAACTGGCACAATCTATGCACTTGCTCTATCTCCTAATGGCGTATACCTGGCCTCATCCACGAACAAGGATGTGCACATTTGGTCAACGCAGACACGAAGGCTACTTTTCACGTTAGTCCTATTAGCATTTCACATAGATCTTGCCTAACCATGGTTTTCAGATTCTCAAATGCATCCACAGAATTTGTAACGCAAATAGCTTTCTCACCGACTAAGAACCTTCTTGCATGGACCGATTTTGCTGGCTCCCTCTACCGTTGGTCTGACCCGATCCCATCCTCCTCGCCGAGTCCTGTGGCTTCCGTCTCAACCTCCGCGTCGACACGTCCCGTGCGACGAGGGCCCACGCCGACGCTTTTCGACGATGAAGCTGTCGCTCACAAGTCGAACCAACAGGCGAACGAAGACATCGACTTGGGAGCTACGGACGATTTTGAAAATGAGGATTGGATACTGGATGATGTTGGTGATGGAATGGCGGACGACGTTGGCGCCAATGGGGACAACGGCAAGGAATTTGTGAAGGAGATGGGTATGGGCATTTCACTATGCTGCAATGCGTCCTGACGCCCTTCACAGTGAGTGTAACGAAGGCGCAGCCAGCCTTCCAACCAGGTTCTACTCCGATGGAGAACAGAAAGCGTTACCTAGGTATGTTAAATTGACGCGACATAGATCGTAACTAACGCTATGTTTGCCTACCTTGAAGCATATAACATGATCGGAGTCATTGAAGTGACAGATCAAGATACGCACTATATTATCAACGTAGAGTTCCATGATCGCTCTGCGCGAAAGGCATATCATTTCACGGATCACTTCAAATATGACCTCGCGGCACTTGGTGAGTGTGATCCTGTTAAAATGTTTGAAGCTGACTCTCCCCAGGATCGCGCGGGGCGGTCTATGCTTGTCAACCCGAAAATGAGCACTCAGCACACGTTATATACAAACCTTACGGCAATTGGGCAACGCAAGGCGAATGGATGTACGAGCTTGGTGACAAAGTTCGCGTACTCGGCGTTGCGGCTGGCGGCCCTACGCCATCCAAATCAATGCGGGCCTTCTCCGATGGAGACATGCAGGGAAATGGCAATGTTGTGGTCGCGACAAGTGATAACGAACTCACCTTCTTAAGTGGAACGGGTATCGAGAGGTGCTCCGTTGCGCTAGATGGGGACTTTGTCAGTATGGTGGCAGGGCCGGAATGGCTTTTTGTCGTTCAGCGAGATGGCTCTACTACCATGGATGGTAAGAATATGCGCTCGCTGATACTGGCACGTTTTTGATGGCGGGACCCAGGTTCTCAGAACTTGATGGGCACATTGTATGACTTCGAAGACATGTGCGTATTACAGAACCGCAAGCTTCCAATACGGAAAGGCCATACGTTACGGTGGATCGGCATCTCAGATGAGGGCGTATGCGCTTTGCCTTTCATGTTGCACTCTTCCGCTTAGTACTGACTGTTGTCTAGGCACCTGCGTTGTACGATTCCGCCGGTGTCATGTACTTGATGCCGCGGTTCAGGATCCCACTTCGGGGGACGTGGTTGCGTATTCTAGACACAAATAAGTTTGAACGGAAGCAAGGAAAGGACGAGTCGTACTGGCCAGTCGGTCTTAATGAAGATAATTTCATGTGTCTCATCCTGAAGGGTCGGCAAGAATACCCCACGTTCCCGAGGCCTCTTATCCAGGAATTGCCCGTGCGGCTGCCTTTCCGAGGTAAAGACCCCAAAGATGCACCACTAGAAGAACAGTAGGTGTGGTCCCGCTTACCGAGAGAGATACTTACTGATAACACCCTCAGCTTCGCTCGTGAAACCATGCACCTCCAGATAACCCGCGACACCCTCGGTGACAAGGACGCTCCGGATGAGATTATAGCGCGCGAACTCGCACTCGACAAGGAGCTCGTCCAGCTCATCCAAACCGCCTGCAAGAACGACAAGCTGCCGCGGGCGCTCGAGCTCACGCGCATGTTGCACCACACCTCGTCGTTCGACATGGCGGTGAAGGTCGCCGGGTTCTACCGCCTCGTCGGCCTGCAGGAAAAGATGGAGGCACTCAAGAACGACCGCATGGCGTGCGGCAGTCCGCGGCGGAGGGACTGGGCGCGAGACTATGACCCCGTGCTGCCACCGCACCTCCCGCCAGCAGACGCGCGCGGGGGTGGGTCCAAGGCGTTCCAGAACTTTGGGCCGCCAGCGGCCGTACATCGGCCAGGACTGGCGCGGGTGGCCCCGGGTTTGAACCCAGACGATCTGTACGATCGGAATGACGACCACATGCATGCGGCTACGGCGACGACTGGTGAAAGCAAGCGGAAGCGGGTGGACGACGAAGGCCTTGCGTATGACGACGCTGCGCAATTGGATAGTGTCAAGCGGCGTGCGGTTGATGACGAGTATACCGCGCAGCCACCACCAAAGCCCAGTACGCGCACTTTTCACCATCCATCCTTGTTCCTTGTCTCAGCCGGGCTGACCTCCTGCACCCCTCCTTCATGATAGAAGCCAACCCGTTCGCGAAAAAGCCTAACGGCGCGGCGGACAACTCGCGAAATCCATTCGCACGAGATGGCCCGAACAACAAGTCGTTGCACAAGAGCGAGAGCTTCTTTGACAAGGCGGAGGCTGCCGAAACGGGCAAATGGAAAGGTCTGTCGCAAATTTTGTTTCAATGCCCGCCAATGCTGAAATTTGTTGCTCGTTGCGGGCGACGCGCCAGCCACCACGACCTCGAACGGACGGGGACAGAAGAAGGATAACACCAAGCAGACGACGCTGTTTGGGCTGCCCGCGGTTCCCGCGCCCGAGAAGCCAGAAAAGCGACCTCGCAAAAAGGGCGGAGCAGTCCAATCTGAAGACTGTGGCGTTGATAGGCCCGAAACTCGGGAATCGCAGGACATTGAGATGGTGGAGACTCAAGATGCAGACGTCCCAGCGTCACAGGCAGCGACTGTAACTGCCGTGGACTCACGGCAAGAATCCCAAGCAACTGAGGTGGTTGCCGCACAGGAGGAGGGTAGTCCCGAGCCCATTGACTGGCCTCCGTCACCACCACCAATGGGACAGGACCTCCCAGACGAGATATGTAGTACCTAGAGAGTTTGTACTGATTTCACGGACTGCTTTGTTGCGTTCCCAACAACTCAATGCACATATATATTCAATCTTGACTTAAGGACATGCTACTACTCCCGATCGTCCGTGTGGAATGAGTCAATGTCCAAATCCTGTGTGGTAGAAATGGATTCAGATCACGACTTGGTACGCTAGTAACAAATACGTACCCTTGGGGCAAATGGCCACGCATCGAACGCACGCACGATGAGGGCCCAATCCGAGAGTGTCAAGTTCTTCACTTTCAAGCGAATGTCGACACGCTCCTCCGGAGGGAGTTCCTTGTCCGTGAGCGTATCGAGAAGTACTTCAGCACCAGGGGCGAGCGAGCCTATCGCTTTACGCAACGGCGTCGATTTCAAGACAAATAATCGGCGAAGGACGTAGTCCCACTGGCCCAACGTGCCCCTGTCTATGACCTGTATTCCCGGTTGCCGGAATTCAGCTCGCACGCGCGGGTATTCGTACGCAAGACAAACCTGTTGATCGTGTGGCACGATGTTTACAGCAACAAATGGGTTTCCGCGACGTCTGTTATCGGACCTCGGCCGAATAGTAGATCTCGTCCCAATGCGAACATTACTTGCGGGATGGAAGTGGCCGAGATACGGCAAGAGCTGTTCGGGTGGAAGAGAAGGAAAGGAATGAGATGATGCCTCCGCGATCACGCTCAATTTACATCGCTCGGCGCCGTTAGGTGGTGAAGAGATTCTCTGGTAAGAGTGAGCCAGCGTCCAGGGCCAAAAAAACAAAATAAGGAACGCACCCGCCAAACCCAGTCGGCGAGTAAAAAACTCATAGGTATGCGGCCATACCTGAATAACCAGGAATTTTCGGGGATGCAGCGGAATAACTGAGCCACGAGTTGTTCACCGGGGATGGTCTGGGGTATATGGGTGACAAAATGTAGTTCGGGGTGTACTGCACAGGTGTCAGGGTGCTTCGTCGGGTTTGACGCAGGGATAAACGTACGATTCTCCCATGGGGCGATATCAACATCAAGATCTCCCTTTTCTGTCAAGTAAGAATACGTGTCCCAGGCGAAGCCACTCAGGGGCACGATTCGCACGCGAGGGTCAGCTCGAGCGAGTGGCTAACAAACGATGTATCTCAATGGCTGAAGACAGAAAGGGAGGTGATCACATACGCGAAGATACTCTAGGTAAGGCTCATGGTCTTCTAGGATAATTAGTCTTTTTAGCTGGGATGGCGGAAGGGTTAGGAAAGCCCTGGAGAGGGCACCTGGACCTAGACTGGGGGTGAGGACAGCACAATCAGAGTACCAAGACGTAACACACCCGGAAAAGACTCGATGACAACTTTCGGGTTGCCGGTCGTGGTTTTCTTTGAGTTTATAAAACTTTGTGCTACACGTATTGCCGACGCGGGAGAGCGAATAGATATTCGGTCGCGCACGGCAGCCGATCCATATGGAAAGTGGGAGAGCCAGTCGTCGATAGGGGGAAGCGGAGGGAGGCTAGAATAGTGGTTTAGTGCGGCGATGAGGGAATCCCCACCGTCGTCAAAGGAATCGCCGTGCGCTAGAGGAGAAGGCGGGAGGTGATCCGATGCCGATTCTGCGGATACCTTGGCAGATTTGGAAAGTTGACCAAGCTTTCGCCCATTCTCATTGGAAATAGATACGATACGCGTGCAATCGAACGAGCGACGACGAGCACACGCGACGAGATAGTTGGCTCTTAACGGAGAGAGCATCTCCAGAGTTTACGGGAGCGCTCGGGACACGTGCCCGAAAAGGGTCAATGCGGCTTGGATGCCCTCGCGTGCCCGTTTACCAACTAGGTACTCACTCTACTTGTACTACAGTAGTGCTACCGTCCCCTCCCCTCAGTGGTCAGCAGCTGGGCGTTTTATGCCCATAGCATCAGAACAAATCGAACTTCCTTCCTATCCTTCCCGTACTACCATGGACCATGAAACACGCTATGACTTCCCGTCTCAGGATATCCGTACAGTGGGAGAGGAAGATGAACAAGCGCTCTCCGAAGGCGAGAGGAATGAAAGTACCGAAATGACCAGTGAGTGTACGCCTCGTTCATCGTCTTCGCCACCTTCGCGTGTGGTGTTTATACTCGCTGTGATCTATACCTTCTCGCATTCGATTATCCCCTACAGAGCGTCTTCACCCATCCGTTTCCAAGGCACCACGGGGTGCCTTCATTCTGGAGACACTATAACTACGAGGGTGATCGCTATGTTGATTATCTTCTCTTGATCATTTCGTGAATCATGCTTATCTCGTGTATTCTCAGGACAACGGAGGAATCTCTTCCGCCTTAGTCTGTCTTTCTTTCTGTTCGGCCTGATCAACAATAGTGAGTAGCCTAGGTAGCCCATACCAAGAGACATTTCTTATGAATCTATAGTTCTATATGTTATTATCCTTTCCGCCGCTCTCGATCTCGTGCCTCCGTCTACACCCAAGGGGATTATCGCGTTTTGGAACATAGCACCAAGCATCATGGCTAAATTTAGTTGGCCGTACATCCTCAAGGGTCGAATACGCTATGTGCGACGTCTTATAGGTTGCTGTTTTCTCAGCGTTACCGGCATGATTGTAAGTCGCTGTTATGTCCTGTTGTGTCCCTAAGCCGACCCCTTAAAGGTTGTCGCTACTTCAGAGGGGCTCTCTTCACGCTTATTCGGCATTTGCTGTGCGTCGTTCGCATCAGGTGAGTCCACTTTACAGTGTCGGTGCACGTGTCCTAATGAGCATACAGGTCTCGGAGAACTGACATTCCTCCAACTCTCGACAACATATCATCCTTCCTCAATTGCAGGACGCAGCGTCGGGTGAGCCATAACCTTAGACCCAACGCACATTCCTAGCTCACATTCCTAGCTACTTCGCATCTGGAACCGGTGCCGCCGGCCTCGTGGGAGCATTTCTCTGGTGGGAGATTCGTGGCCTGGGTGTGCGCATTGGCGTTGGTGTATCATCAGTACGCCTATACTCATCAGTGCCGCGTTTCGTCTCCGTCTCTAACTACCTGCATATCTTAGGTCCTACCATTTGTCATTCCACTGACCTATTTTCTCCTTCTACCGCGCCCTCATGTGTTCTCCACAATTGCACTCACGGATATTGAAGATAATACCCCGCCTACGTCCGAATACACCCGATTGCCCGTGTCCGAGGGAGATGAAGCAGTGGCTGAGTCTGCACCGCTGAAGACGAAGGCGCTATCCATTGGGGAGAAGTGGGAACTACTCAAGCCTCTATTACCGCGCTACATGGTCCCCCTCTGTAAGTGTCGTCTTAGTTTTGTACGTTTGATCAAATTACTCACGGCACGGCCCGCCCAGTCTTTGTATATCTTGTGAGTTTCCATCTCTTGCTCTATGCCTCTCGTTTAACTGTCGTGAAGTTCGAATACACCATCAACCAAGGCGTTGCGCCTACACTTGTTTACCCTGTCCCTACATTAGATACATCACCGGTTTTCGGGCACATAATTCATTCTATTCGGGACTATTATCCTCTTTGGCAGGTGCGCTGCTCTTTATTTTTATTTCTTTTTGTCTGCCTTCTCAAGGCACCCTGGTTAGCTTGTGTATCAAAGCACAGTATTTCTCTCTCGTTCATCCCTCTCCATTGGGCTGCCGGCTCTTCCAATACGCGCAATTCCAATACCCTCAATTATTCAAGGGATTCTTTTAATTGTACTCTCGTCGGAATCAGCGTTGGGTTATTTTCCCGAGTCCCTGGCACCGGGTCTTGTATTTTTGCTTATAAGCATCGAGGGGATATGTGGGGGGCTTTCATAGTGAGCATTATATCTCGCATCGAGTGAGGCCATCGAGGCTCACTTACTGTCCACAGCGTGAATGCGTATTTCCGCGCTGGCCAAGAACCTGCGGAGCCGCAAGAGCGAGCGTTCAAGATGGGAGCGATCGGTTTGGCTGACTCTCTAGGGATTCTCATTGCATCTCTTGTGGCAATGCCGACCGAGATGTCACTCTGCCGTGCGCAAGTCTCACGAGGGCGCTCGCTTTGCCAACAATTATGACTTTGCTACCTTTGTGCGGCATAGTTGTCTCGTACCTACGGGTGCTTACCGATTGGGGGTCATTCTTCTATGGAACGTCATCTAGAATAGATGACGTCCTCATGTTGCCGCCGGGTCACCCTGGGTCTCAGCATCGTTACATGATACGAGCTGTGTTCCTGATAGTGTAGCTCTCTGTTCGGGTCTCGGGTCAACGTCCGCTACAATGTTTTCTTAGAGCTCTTATAATTATTCCGTGTATGCCCTTGACTCGTGTATAATAGGTCACCCACGCGCAGGGGTGCTGATAGACCGACTTGACCTAGAGTTTCAGACTGGTTTACACCACTGACTTGCCAACTTGACCATGCACGTGTTGGGACTTCCAGTGTCACGGTGGACACAGCTGAGCCGCTCGATAACCGGCCAAGTCAGTACTTTCCGCCTAGGTGATTTCTCAACGACGAGTGGGGTCGAACATGTGCGGACTCTCTTTTGTGTTTCGTTGGGTGTTCATCGATATTGCATTTGCAGTGCATAAATGTTTAAAAGCGAGGTAAAGTATGAGTCGAATGTAACACCCGACTGCACGTTGTACTCCGCGAGTTCAACTCGTGCGCATTAACGTTGACTGTAGTGATGATCACCTGGCATGGTCCAGAGATCTGCATTTTCACCAAATCAGATCATAGGATCATGAGGTCTAGCATGCATGAGGCCCTGATTCGGCGGTGTCTGGCCGATATGACATCGACCCTTCAACTGCGTGGGTTTGTCTTGTGTCTGCAAGGTTTTGCAGGACACGTCGTTAGAAATGAACGCTTTACAATTTCGCCCTCACGTAATTGCCTTGACATTTAATTCTTTCATTCTCAAAACCTACAATTCCCAAGTATACACTTCGCTACACATTGACCGTAGGCAAAGTGTAAGCATGACATCAGACAGCACCACTAGATTCGGATTCAATCCTCGTTCTGACAAGACTACACCGTGATCGGTCCTTCAGCTTGGGCGAAAAGCTCGGTGAACCCTATGCCTTGCAAAAAGGTGGTAGACTGGCCAGCTGCATATGACGTTAGTAGATGTGTTGACATAAAGGTTTGGGCTAGGTACTTGGCTGGAAAGTGTATGAAGTGGCTCCCGCGAGAGGCCAAGTGAATTGAAATTGGGTGTTGGCAGCAGTCACGCTGCCTCCAGAAACAGCTGTCGAGACTCGGTTAAAAAATCGACAATGCGAACGACATTAAATTATACTTTTCAGAGAAACTGTAGGAGGGTTTCCACTAGCGTCAGAATCCGTCGTTGCGATCACGAACGACAGTTGGACTATGCTGAGTGACGAAACCACTTTAGTTTCAATGAAAGTGTCAAGATATCCGGGCCACATACTTACTTATTACTGCCATAAGGAGTGCTACTATCGAGACAGCGACCATAAACAGCAGTGATCGTTTGGTTTGCTGTAATTCCGAGGGAGTGAACAAATTTTGAATACCCAAAAGCAAATGAATTTACCAGCAAGGTCGAAGCTCAGAGCCGGCTGTCCACCGGGGCCACCATGTGTGACGGTTTGGAGACCACTTCCCGTGTCATACGTGATCTTGACGGAATCGATAACCGCCCCAGTACTAATAACGACCTTGGTAATTCTGCGGATGGCATTCGGTCTGGGCCATTGTCCGACTAATATATAGATGCAAGTGTTATAGCAGAAGAACGAGATATGATATTGGAAATGACATACGAGCAGTTAGGTCGTCGCGGAAATCCCCCTGAGCAGCGCCGGCGATACGAGTATTAATTGCAACTCCGTGAGACATGAGTGTGCGGTACTAGTGGGTTGAAAGACGGATGGCCCCGTCCTATTCACCTGTTTAAATACATGCCAACATAGGTTCTAGGCAGCCAGGACTTTCCACCGTCCACGGGTCGGGCCAAGGCCAGGCCATTGTTAGCTAGCCCTGGCCCAACCCCTGGTGGCATAGACATTGAACTCACCAATACCCTCTTCATAACCACTCATACTGATGCACGTTGATAAATTGATTGAGTCAGCATCAGAGCCAAGTTCCACCTACTCTTGAACACTAGCCTCACGTCATGTTCACGTTCGACTTCCCCGGCCTTTACCCTAACAAACATCATGAGTGTGTGAATTACGGTGCATTCGAGAACAATGTCGTCACCTATCGCGTCATGATAGTCTTCAAAAGTCCTATTTGTCAGTATTGACATGGAAGAGGGTGTCAACACCACTTGCATGGCGCAACCCGCAACCCAATCTTAGTGCTAGTTCTTGATGCCCGTACATCAACTCATCAACTCATCTGAGATTGTTGAGGCTAAATAAAACTGCATGTAGACGGGGATAGGATTCGGTCACGTTCAAGTTCAAGGTTGAAGTAGGCCTGTAGGCGGCGTGTTCGCAGGAGTTATATAAGCACGGAATGCTTGAGGCCTGAACTGAACTGTCAACCTTAGCACGACCCCGAGCCATTCTTCTAAATCATCCATAATGTCTCGCTCATGTTGTTGCTGCGCAAATATCTGGCTGTGAAAGGACGAGAGAGGGCGAACATGTGATGATGCTGGAACTCGCGTCCGATTGTTGCGCTTCACCCAAATCCGCAACAACAAGAAATCAGCCATGTGCCTGCCATCAAGAAATCTAGAAGTGCGTTGTCCAGACACTGATTGCGCCTCTGATATTACTACTCGCACGAAATGCTTACTCAATCGAGTCGATTCCTACTACTCAGCTTGGGCTATGTAAGATACTTCATCCTCCTTCAAGTGGAGATTTGGTTCGTATATCTGTAGCGAAACGCACCGGTTTTGTTTGAAGAGCTTGAAATCTCACAATCCACGAGGGATAGTTCGAACAAGGTGCAACCACACTGCGTAGCGTGGCGCAGATAAACAGCCGCCCCAGAAAGGTGTGCCTTAAGCCCCCAACTGTCAGAAGTAAGAACCCCCTCGTCCTCCAGTGCCCTTGCCAGTGCCGTGGTCGTGGTCGAGACTCCCGGGGATCATCTTCCCGTTCCGAGACTTTCCTGGGAACTTTTGCCTCATTTTCGGAGGTTCATCGTGCTTGGGTGTTGTCCGTGAGTCGAATTCCGGAGAGACATGGCCGTCATCCGGTGTTCACCCCCGCAAGCGTAGGCTTATCGGCACCATCACCACCCAAGTGTTCCTATTTCAGAGCTCGTAGAAGAAAAGAGGGGGTAGAAGGTAGGAAAAGAACACATACAGCGTGCGGCTCCTCTTTTCGCTTCATCATCTTCTGCCCTCCTTTTCTTCCTTGCTCCGCATTTTCCCTTCCGTTTGCTTCACTCTTCTTCATGCGCTCCCTCTCAACAAATGTCACCCCGCCTCCAGTGCCGCCCATTTCGCATCACTGGCACCAAAATACGTCCTCCACCTCTTTCATCTCCAGCACCTGGCGACACCACCATCGTCGAAGATGAGGCGGTATTGACATGACACTGTATTGAGTTACCTCTTCTTGCTCTTCATCGCTCGCCGCTGGCGCTTCGCTATGTTCTCTCCAGCTGAGACAGGGTTACTGTGATTGGACGGAAGGTCAAAGATGATGAATCGATGAAGCTTCGATGAAGTCCTCTTCGGAGCCGGAGGCTTCCGAGGATGATCGATACGCCGTTATTCTTTCGCTCGAACATGCCGTCATGTTTTGTGTGGATGCAAGTCTAGCCACTGGTACTAAATTACTAGCTATGTATCGTGCTAGAAAGAGACCTCTTGCAGCTTTCCCTTGGTTCTCTACTTCGGGAAGTTCATCTTGTGAGGCCCCATATCTTCTTCATCACTACTGCGTTCAGAGCCATCGCCGGTATCGCTACCGTATGTCTCCCTCGTTTTCCGTCCACACACCGACGCGTGGATGCGAGGGCGCTCTTGCGTTCTTTTGCCTGGGCGCGGACACGACACCAAAAAGTCTGATTTCGCCGGGTGCACCTTCGAGCCTTAACGAAGCCACGAATGCCCCGATGGGAACTTCCTCGGCTTTGAAGATTGACTTGTTGTGATGGTGCGCTGACTTCTGGACGTGCGGTCGCGCGCATCCGCGCACCAGCTACAACCGGTCCACATACTAGGATCTCGGATTGTGAACTCGACATAAGCTGAGATCCACATTTACACCAAGGGCCCTGGTGGGCTCTTTGATTCCGCGAGTTCGTCTCGTGTCAGCAAAGATTTGGCAGAGCACATGGTTAAGAAATACAACAGACACATCACAGTTTCACCCTGAGACGATTATCTCGCCAGTCCGGATCAACATTTAATTCTTTCATTCTTTCAAAACCAAAATCTACATTGTGCTAAACATTGGCCACAGGCCAAGGGGAAGCATGACACCAGGGAGCATTGCTAAATCCCGATTCAATCGTTGCGAGACATTGGTGGTCCGGCATGGCCCAAAACCTTGGAGAATGCTATTCCCTGCAAAAAGCTAGTAGTAGCACCAGCTGTATACGAGGTCAGCAGAGGTATTGACGTAAAGTGTGGGTTATTTACGAGGTTGGAAAGAGTATGAAGTGACAGCCGCGAGAGCCCAGGTGAGTTCAAATGGGGTGTTGGGGAAGGTCACGTTGTTTGCCGAAACAGCTGTTGAAACCTGGTTAAATACATTGACAATGCCAATGACTTTGGATCATACTTTGAATAGAAACTGCAGCGGGATCCTGACTATTCTCAGGGGCCCTCGTTGCGATCATGAACGACAACTGCACTATGCTGAACGACAAAAACACATTACTTTAAGTAGAGGTGATGGCAATAATTTAGGGCACATACTTTCTCGGGCCGTAATCACTGTCATTATCGAGCCGGCGACCATAAACAGCGATGAGTTTTTGGTTTTCTGTAGTTCCGAGGCAGTGAGTAAATTTTGAAGACCCAAAATTAAAATGAAAATTACCAGTAAGTTCAAAGTTTAGAGACTCCGCTCCACCATCACCACCATGTTGGACGGTTATGGGTTCACCGCTCGTCATTTCATAAGTGATCCTGACGGAATCGATGATGGCCCCAGTATAAACGACGATCTTGGCAATTCTGCGGATGGCCTGATCTTTGGGCCATTGTCCAACATTCGCTAATATACGAGAGGAAATGTTATAGCAGCAGGACGAGATCTGGTGTTGGAAAGACATACGATTGGTTAGGTCGTCAAGGAAATTTCCTTGAGCAGCACCAGCAAGACGAGTATTAGCTGCAACTCCGTGAGACATGATTAGCGAACTGAGGACTCGGTAGTGAGTTGAGGAGCTGATAGTCGTCCCATTCACCTCTTTATATACAGACCAACGTCAGTTATGAGCCTCCTGACTGGGTTCATCATGCCAGTTTACCTCGATGCTCTACATTCGGTCCGAACGAAACGGATCAGGCGGTCTTTTTTCTCTCGCTGTGCCTCAGGCTCTTCTAATCTCTCACCGGATAATTCCACCCATCGTTTCGTACTTTCATCTTCGTCATCCCTACTCGCACCGCCGAATTCTATGGATGCGTTTCCTATCAAAACATCTGGGGGGTCATTTATGTAAATCACTGGCAGCTGTCTCGAAGAGATGAGCGCCGACCTTCTGTGATTTCTGTGGAACGAATGACACCTGGGAATTCCGAGTCAACACCGTAGTTTGATTCTGGGAACGAAAATGTGAGCTGGCCCAGAAGAGTATAAGTCACTCCAACCTATCATTCCTCGCTAGTGTTCCTATAAATAAAGAGAGAACAAAACGAGGGGCCTGAAAAACAGTGGTGGGGTTGAATAACTTCGAACGGCTCACCTGCTACTAGTGACAGTGCTACGTAATGAATCGTGCAAGCGCCATGCATATCTTCAGAACAATGAATCACTTGAAGGTGTCATCTATCTTTTCCGGTCGCATTGTTCTAGAAGACCATTTGATCGAAAGAAGAAAAGTGAAAGCTGGCTATTTGCATGTAAGATCAGTATCATGGGATAGAATGCCATCACTCCTGTGTCACGTACTGGTTTCAAGTCACCTACACATTCAACTACTTCGGCCAAGCTTTGGCCTTACCCCTTAAGTTCCTTAACTTGGCAATATGGAATCATATCGGTTTGGGTTCCGCAATTATGCTGAAGAGGTCATATTGAAGTCAAACGTCGAATAGTCATGAGTTCACGTGTGAATTACCGGGTCACGGTGAGTTTGAGACCCGAGAACGAGAACGTAAACTGTTGTCTATCGCTTCTGAACTTCTATCCTTCAGTATCAACATGATAGAGCCATGTAGTTAGACATACAATCATTCATGTGCCCGTGCCTAGAAGATTGGTACCGTGACCGTGTTTTGGGAATACCGTGTGCATTCCGAGCCGCATACGGGGCGCTGGATGTGCGTTTCAACGCCGCTTGCATGGTGCAACACACAACCAGACTGTTGGCGCCAGTTCCTGGTTCCCATGGATCAGCTCGCCTAAAATTGTTGATGAGGACTGAATGAAGGAATCATTTCGGATTTCCGGGCGAAAAGCCTGATAACCACCGGTGCCGGCATGCACATGTTGGCTCGATATTATCATCTGTAGCGGAGTACGTTAGATGATCCATGCCAAGTTGGCCAAAATTTTTCACTTGAAGTTTTGGGTACACAAATGCTTGGCTCTAACGACTGAAGGATGAAGGAATTGAAAAACTCCAAGATCGGGAGAACCAGAAGCCCAGGATTGATCACGTGGCGGACATGTGTGTCGTGTCGATACCGATGTGTGCGGACCGATTTGAGCTCATCCATGACTGCGGGTGCGATTAGATGCCAGTTTCATGACGATGAATATGAATCCACGAGCGTGCAATTGGCTCCTGCTGAGGACAGAACCTGCTCAGTCAAAGTGTAATGAAACTACAGCCATCGAGTTTTATACTTTGCATGGAACGTTATGAGGACGGTGCCAATCGCCGGCTTAGCTATAGTGGGGTACTCGACCATTAAGATATTGTAATGTCATACCTGCGAAGGTTTGCATCGGTTGATTTCTAATGGCCGACGCAGCGGTGTTGTTCAAAGAACTTGGAATCTCAAAATGTCACGGGTAATAATTGGAACAAGGGAACGCCCACACCGCACAGCACGGACATAAACGTACGCTCCAGGAAGACAGCCAACACCTGTCATCGTCCACGTAAAAGTGTCAAAGCAAGAGCTTCCTCATCTGCCAGTGCTGTGGGTCGAGATTCCCGCGGTTCTTTCCGGTTCTTTCCCGGGAACTTCTGCCTCTTTTCCGGAGGAGGGTTATCATGCTCAGATGTTGATCCTACGTCGAATTCCGGAGAGACATAGCCGTCATCTGTGGTGTCTGGACCCGCGAGTGTGGGTCCATCAGCGCCAGTATCATCAGAGTGTTCCTATTCCGGTTCAGCGAAACGAAAGAGTGGAAAGCAAGAAACACCTACAGCGTGTCCCCCCTCTTTTCGCTTCCTCTTCTTCTCTTTCCTCTTCTCCCTTGCCTCTGCTTTGTCCCTTCTATCGACTTCGCTCATCTTTATCCGCTCCTTCTCACCAAACGACCGACCCGCCTCCAGTGCCGCTCCTTTCGAATTGCTAGCACCAAATATGTCCTCGACCGCGTTCATCTCGAGCACCTGGTGAGCGACCCCATCATCGTCGAAGATGAGGCGTGTTGGCGTGGCACCGTATTTAAGTTGCCCCCTCTTGCTCTGCATCGTTCTCCGCCGCCGATTTGATGTGTTTTCTTCGAGAGGGACAGCTGGCGAAGTGGACGGAAGGTCGTGATTGGCACGTTTGAGCGTGATGAAGTCCTCTTCGGAGCCTGAGGCTTCTGAGGCGTGATCGACAAGTTTATTGTAGCGTTCTGAGAGTACACCGCGATTCTTTCGCTCGAACATGCGGTCATATTTTGTGCGGACGCGAGTCTGGCCATCGTTACTAAATTAGATGTGCGTTGTGAGAAAGAAAACACACCTTTGCGGGTTTCCCTTGTTTCTCTGATGGAGGAAGTTCATCTTGCGAAGCGTCCATGTCTTGTTCGTCAATACTACGTTCGTCACTTCCCTCAGAACCATCACCAGTGTCGCTGCTGAGTATGTCTCCCTCATCTTCCGAGTGCGAATTGGCGAGTGCACGTGGCGCATTCTTGCGCTCTTTTGCCCGAGCATGACCCAAGAATCTGATTTTGGGCGCGCCTGCGAGCCCTAACGAAGCGGCAAACGCCTCAACAGGTAATTCCTCGACTTTGAATATCGATTTGTCATGGTGAAGGTGCACCGATCGCACGTATGATACTAATGCTCGTTGGGCCAGGTATTTGAGGTCAGGATCTTGGAACGCAAGGCGTTGCAACTGGTCTCCGATGGAAAGCGTCTTACTTGCACGAACCTTGATGGTCGGGATTTCAATCCCACGTGCCTTCAGTGCTTCGAGCATTCCCTGCTCTTCGCTCGGCGTCAATAGGAGCAGCGCGTGACCCCCTTTTGCGTAGCGAGCCGTGCGACCTACCCGATGCACATAGGTAGCAGCATCCTCAGGCGCATCGGCTTGCACGACCCAGTCAATGGAAGGGAAGTCAAGACCTCGTGCAGCAAGATCTGTCGCAAACAAGACAGCATGTTGCATACGACCAAAGCGAGTCACCACGTCCAGCCGCGTATGCTGCTTCTGTTGTCCATGCAGGTGTAATAACGGGGTGCCTGGGTGGAGTCGACAGAAGGCCTCGAAGACGAAACGCACTTGCTTCGCAGAGGAAAGGAAGACCAAGGTCTTGTTTTGTAGATGAGATTTGATGAACGACCAGAGTACATCGATTTTGGATTGGAGAGTGCAGAGAGCGTAGTGTTGCTCAAGGTTAGCCGGGAGTTCTAGGTGTGTGCTCCCCTCCGCCGTAGAAGCTGCAGCGTCTGTACTAATGAAGACAGGATCCCGTAAGGAGAGTCGTGCAAGATCGGAGACGGACTGTGTCTGAGTAGCGGAAAACAGGAGGGTTTGTCGTGATTTCGGAAGATGACCAAGGAGCGCAGAAAGGGTACGGGAAAACCCCATGTCAAGAATGCGATCAGCTTCATCGAGTACTGGGATGCCTTTACATGATTGCAAGGATAGCATTTGGAGAGGACGTACCGAGCAACTGAAGGTTGTCACAATCAAACCCTACAGTTTGGTCCATATGTTGGAGCAGTCGACCTGGGGTTGCGACAAGGATGTTCATCCTGGAAAGGCGCTCGCGCTCATCTTTGAGATTCTTTCCGCCAATGACGATACCAGCTGAGAAGCTGTGGTATCCGCCTATGGACCGCAGGACATCAAATATTTGAACCGCCTATCATGAAGAATTATAAGAATTTTTGAGAATGTTTTTGATATATTCACACACAAGCTCTCGCGTTGGTGATATAACAAGTGCGCCCAATCCGTCCTGTGGGCCCCAGCTTCTTCGATACAACATTTCCAGAACTGGGACTAGAAAGCACAAAGTCTTGCCGCTACCCGTGCGTGCAGCACCGAGAATGTCAGTGCCTTTGAGAGAAACAGGCAAACTTTTCCCCTGTATGTCAGTCATCTCGACGAAGAAAGCTTTCTTCAAGCCTGGTTCTGGGTTGAGGACTGCGGCGGTACGGATACGAATAGTCCAAACCTTTCTTAGTAAGATTTGATATTGGGAGGTCAGAAAACGCCTTCAACTCGTCTGGGGCAGTCTATCTTTATCAATTATAAAAATAAAGGTCTGTAAAAGTGCCGCGTACGAATTGCAAGGCAGCCTGCTCCAGGGCCTCGATCTGTTGCTTTTCTGCCAATCGCCTCGCTCTCGAGGATTGAAAAGGGGTGCGAGATTTCGACACATTTCTTGATTTTTTCTTCTGCTTTTGAGGGCTTAAAGTGGGTCCCATGCAAGAAGGATGAGGAGGACGTCCTGAGTGAAAGAAATTAAAGATAGCAGGCGGCAGCAAGTACGCGGCTCGCCGGCAAGTGACACCGGACACCGGCCCGCCGCAACGACTTGGAGTTTGGCGCACGGGAACCCTGAACACGACTTGATGCCAGCGAACCATTCATACGATGGTGCCGAAGCAAAGCCCTCCCCGTCGTTCTGCACGTCGCCCAGTCTCATTTTCTTCGGGCCAGGGTCTACGTCGTGCGAGCATTTCTGACACAAAGTTTCCTCATGTCTCACGTCCGCGGCGACGTCCCCGTCATCGATCTTCCAGCACAAGCAATAGCAATGATGTCTCGTTCTCATCGACGCATGACAGCGACGAGGACGTAGACTCTTGGCACTCAGAACACCAGGCTGACTCTTCGCCTGAACCTGCCAATCGCCAACCCATCCCTGTCCGTGCTCCCCTAGCGAGATTGAGCGCTCCTCCATCCGTTCTGCACGACTCGCACATGTTCCGCGCGCCCAGTCCGTGTGAAGATGGGCCACTTTTCACCTATTCATCTTTACCGCCTACTCCAATAACGTTGTCTCCGCCCCCTCCATCATCGAACCCAGAGCGGTACAGGTTACTACAAGACCAATCCGAAGTCTACACACGTCCGTTTTCTCTATGGGATTACTTGAGAGAGGAATTACTGGCAACAGACTTTGACTCCCATCAGGAATTAAAGTGGGATCGTGTCAGTAACTTCCTTTCTATTCCAGTCGCGATAGAGAAAGTGAGTGCTTTACGAGCTGCGTGTCTCGTAATATCCCCCTAACCATCCGAAAGATCATATCTTTCGGCTTTATCCTCTGTTTTGACTCATTCCTGTACACATTTACAGTACAACCCATACGTTTCACTCTCGCTCTCTGGCGACTCTTTACAAACACCATCACGAATTCAAAAGCACCTCTGCCACCCTCCCAGAAAGCCGACATTCTGAGAACACTCTTACTCACCATATCAATTTTAATGCTCATTCCTCTCACGGATGCAAGTAAAATATATCATTCAATCCGCGGCCAGGACACGATCAAATTGTATGTGATCTTCAATGCACTTGAAGTACGCCCATCAACCACGAGACATTACCAGTCTGTTTGCTAACTAACTTTCGATTGTTTGTCAACAGATAGCCGACAGGCTTTGCGCATCCATTGGGCAAGATATTCTTGACTGCTTGTTTTCCCGATCGACCCTTCTTCTGCTCTCTCGGAGATTACCCTTGACCGCACATACGATCCGTCCTATCGTATTCTTCCTCTTAGCGACGCTGTACACTGGTACGGTTGCCTTCTCATCTCTTACCCACACGAGATGAACATCTGACCGATAGTGACACATGCATTGGTGATGGTATACCAAATGCTATGCCTCAACGTCGCTATAAATTCCTACGACAACGCGCTTCTATCCCTACTCATGTCCAATCAATTTGTAGAAATCAAAGGAAGCGTGTTCAAAAAATTCGAGAAGGACAACTTGTTCCAGATCACCTGCGCAGGTCCCCTCGTTTAATTACAAAAATTTACGATGACACCGAGCATTCCGTTTGCAGATATCGTAGAGCGCTTTACCCTCGGCCTAATGCTCTTTTTCGTTGCCTTTCGAAACTTGATCGAGCTTTCTGGGTCCGAATTTGATTTCAGCGGAGGAATGTTTCTTCCACAATCATTTGGTTGGATTGGCGGCAGCGTTTTATGGACCATTTCTTATGTGAGTACCCCGCCGACTGTTTCAACCTCGCTCACGCATCATTTTTGCAGCCAGTCCTTATGGTCATGCTCTCCGAGGCGCTCGTGGACTGGCTCAAGCACGCCTTTATCACCAAGTTCAATCACATTCGTCCGTCTGTTTACGAACGCTATAAGGATGTGCTTTGCCGCGACCTCGCAAGCGGTAGTAGACTCAGCGCACGCAAGCACAGTTACGTCGACCAGTCCCCTGTGGTCGCCCGTCGTCTTGGATTTGCATCACTCCCCCTCGCGGTCCTCACTATCCTCATTGGCACACAAGCTGTGATGCTTCTGGCTTCGTCTGCCAGTCCATCTTCAGCGCAGACACTGCGGGAACACGCCACGAAAACCACATGGGGTCCCGACTTTTCCTTGACCTTCCAGTGGTGGACAGTTGAAGGCTGGCGAGAGTTATTTACGACCCGTCTGGACTGGGAACTTGCCTCCCACTGGGCGAAGTGGGGTATCATTGGATTTACTTTTTGGGTTTGGTACGGGTCCTGGCCCTCATTCTTTTCCGTGTGTTTACGAAGAGCGAACTCCACCTAGCGTCGTTCTGATCAAGGTAATCATGGGTGTTTATCTGGTGAGCTATGCCACACGCCGCAGAGCAGGGATGGAGGCTCGAGAAGCTGCGGATGTAGTCAATGACTTTGGCCGAGACCCCATAGGTGAGGGGCCGGAAGAAAGGGTAAGCGATATCTCTACCTCCCCCGAGACGTATTCTTAATACGCCATGCGCTCGACGTACAGAAGTACAACCGGGAGTTGAAGGACATTTTAGACAACACACGGGATGACGCCGCACCAGTCTCGGAGATCGGGGAGCGTGGTGCTACTGCGACGGGTGTTGTTGAATCTGACCGAGACGAAGACGGGAAACGAAAGCGACCTAAACTCGAAGATATCACACGATTTACCATGGTCAAACGGATCTGGTGACCTCATGATGGCTGTCGGTTACATTCAGATTCAGAACCACGATGTCGCCCATGACCGTGTGTGTATTGTTATGAATGAGACACAATCCACCAACTAATAAGCCTTGCAGTAAACTGATGACATTCGTTCGTATAAATAGTAAGTACATTACATCCTCCAAATTGCGAGGATCGCCCAAAGAGTGACTTCCAGCTAGCTTCAGAATAATATAGCCCATGGCGCTCATTAATTTAATCATAATGACTGAACGGATTGTGAGAATCGCTGCTCCGCTGTCAACGCTTGTCATTTGCTGTAATGCGACTTCATGTCGCGGTTCCCTCGCCCCGAGTTGGTGCTAGTTGCGCGCTGGCGACTTTGCCCTGAGGACAGTTCAACAGAGAAAGAGGGTTTGCTCATCGTCCTCTTGCGGGCCTCATGCTCCCGCTGCTTACCCTTGCGATGGCTGTCCAATTCGGCGGCCGACATGAAGTGCCGCGCCACACGTGGAGTCGGTACTGGAACCGGGGCCATGTGTTCCGGCGAGGGTGTCGCCAGCCGTACCTCTTGGCGCATGACAGCGTTGCCAAACTCGTTGGACACCTTGTACGCGGCCCGGATGCGAGACGTCGCCGAGGCAGACAACCGTGGATGATCGGGCAGTGCAGGGAGCGGTGCTTCCTTCTCGAGTGCCGATCGCGAGCTGTGATTGCGACTGCGGGGCAGTGATCGTGATCGACCTGAATCTGAATGCAGTGAACTCTCCTCCGGTGATGCACGATACGGAGGCGGTGCAGGGAACGGTACTGGATAGCTCGGTGGTTGAGTCTGCTTGGGCAGCCGCGTGTGACTGAGGCTCGGGGTGGCAGCGACCCCACGACGGGATCTCGATTCGTGGAAACTGCCGATGCTCGGCTGTGGGGTAGGTGCATGGGTGCTGGGCGCTTCCCGTGCCTCGTGTCCGTCAATTTTATTGACCAGAGTAGGTTTTGCTTTTGCTAGCGTGTGAACGAGGACCTGAATGGAGGACAGCACGACCGGCTGCGGACGGCTAGTGGCAGGTTTCGCCAAGCTGCTGGTGCTCTTGCTGTACAGTGGTTGTGGGACGACGACGCGGAAGCTTTCCTCACTAGGACGGACGTGCAGCTGGTGCTGATAAGAAGGTGGCTTTGGAGATGCGAAAGATCCCTTGACGTCATCGGGCGATGCCTTTCCCGGAAGGCGATGATGATTGCGAGTCACCTGAGTGGTGTCCTGAGAATGAGAAGACACGGCTGGCGGCGTTTTCACACGCCGATGCAGCCAAGGCGTGACTCCGACTCGTTTGGGAACTTCAGCGTCTCTGGCAGCTCCTTCTGCTGGTGGTGATCGAGCCGACACCTCGCCTTTTGGCGGCACTGGAGGAGGTAGGGAGTCATCGACAACGCGCCACGGGAGGATTGCGTCGACGAAGTCAAGAGTTCCAGCTCTCGGCGTCGCGTAGCGATCCCTGTTCGATACAAGTGCGCACATCCCGGGTCAGAAAACAGAGCTGACTTCCAGATTCCCCATGTCGGGGCACAGGACATGACGACTCACCGTTCATAAATGTCATAAGTGCTTCTGTTTGCATACCTCATCATAGTGAGCGAATAGATGGGTGATGAACTTGGATAACGTCAAGGGCAAGCCAGTGCTGAGGGGTCGTGATGGTGAAATTCACGGCTAGGTGACCGCGGAATCGAGGGAAATGTTCAGGACAATGGGCAGGAGGGAGGTACTTAAATATGTGGTTGATGGAAGTTCCGGTGTCGGTGTCTGTGTCGGCGTCACCTCCACAAGTCCTCCGCTACACAATGCACCGGCGAGCCTGAGACCGGCGAATATGCAAGACACTGACTCGCGCGCGATGATTTTCCGGTAATAAGCGATAGTGGACATCTACTGTGTCTTGAATGTGTCTTTATCTTCGATTGAGGCCATCACATTAACGTAACGCCATAAAAGGGTGTCATTGTTCGACTCAACAGTGCAGCAAAAGACGGAAGAATGAAGAAAAAAAAACAGATAACAAGCAGCGCCCAGGGACCCGCCAGGCACGATATCACCTCCCTCAGCCCCAGGCTGTCCGATAATCAAAATCAGGTGGCAACTCCAGTACGAGTCAAGCACCGTACCCAATTGTCCCTCTCACCATGCAGCACCTACCCGTACCGGGACCGTAGGGTACTCGTAGCCAGTCACCCCATGATTCTCCACTTCTCGTCGGCACTGTCTAGAACCCTCCGTTTCTGCGCGTCTATGATGGCGCTCGCGGTGACGCCTAGAATCACGCGCTTGTACGCGCGCCTCGCGGTCATGTTCATGGCGTACGCGCTCAAGGAGTGCTCTCTCATCGCTAATTTTGTGGGACACTTTCTCCGCCTCCATTGCAGCAGCTTGGTACGCTTCCCGTTCCGCTCGCGGTGGCATGACGATCCGCAGAGGCCGAAGCACCGGGGCAGGGGGCCATACCGCGTGGGTCGTGGAAACCCCATTCTGAACTCTAGAATGGCTAGGTTTCGCGCTAGGCGATTCCACCAATAAGTTCAGTGCTTCCGCACTGGGCCTTTCTGATACTCTCAGGGGCTTGGGCGCGTGGAGAGGAAGTAGGGAGGTGTTCGAGAGTACAACGCTTGAGCGGGCTTTTCTGAGGTTTGGAGCTGCAGGTGTGCCTCCCCAGTGTGTCACATGAGTATAGACCAGGTCGTGCCGGCTCTTCTTGCGTTCAACGTTAGCAACTCGGGAGGGATGTAAGGGCTGAGAGGAGCTGGCGTAGTGGCTAGGTACAGATAAGGGGGGTGGCTGATTGCTGCGACTTCGAGTTGAAAAGCTGCCAACCTCCGTGTGACCTCCATCGCGCAGTGGTCGCGGCACACGACGAGCGGCGCTTTCAACATTGGAGCCACCTGTGCTGTGGGATAGGTCCGTGTGCGTTCCGTGGCGTTCCGTGGCCACCGACAAAGATGGCATCGATAACATTGGTCGAAAAACATGTTGCGGAGCTGGTGGATGTTTGACCTGCGTCTGAGCTGCAGGAAGCCCATTTTTTCCGACAACGGTGGCCCCAGGGGGACCCCCTGAGAAAGGGTCAGCCTCCATTGGTAATATAGGAGGCGACATGAGATGGGAGAGGGGATCAACAACATGCACGTCTTCCTTAGTCTTCGCCGGCGCGCCTGCTATGCCCAAATTTTGAGCGACCTTGGAATTTTTCCTGGTGTGTCGGGAAGCAGGTGGGGGTCGAGTTGTAGGAACTGGAGGGACATCGTCGGTAGTGGCCCAACCTTCTCTCGAGGGAAAAGGCATTGAACGCATCTGCCTCAGGCCACCACCCTTTGTCGGTTCCTCACGTGATGGGGGGATAATTTGGAAGTGACGAGGCGAGATACCCCATTCGTCATTAATATCGCCGTATAAACCTTCTCGAGATACGCCTGCTACCCTAGTATTCAGATCAGATTCTCTGAGAACGCATGACAACCTTTAATCAGCTAACAAAAGCATAAAAAACACCAGAAGAACGTGCTTTGCAAAGAGCCTGCATGCTTGTCGAATGCGCTTCATTCTGAGCGCACAGAAGTGAATCTCAACCTGGATACTATTTGGAAGATGTGAGGGGGGTGTTTGAAAGGAAGATCAAAAATCGAAATGCTTATAACGATAGGCATTTGTGGTGAAAGGTCCACATTTCAACGTGATAGCAAAGCTATTGTGGGGACTGGAAAGGAAACAACGACCTTGGCCATGTGGCCGATAGAGTAAAAGCGTAAAAGCACAGTGAAGATCGGTGGTGGAGATGATCGGTCCGGTGGGTCCACGTGGGAAAAAAATACAAGATCTTGAAGCTTTTGAAAAAAAAAAAAAAAGAGATTGAGGGCAAAGAGAGAAAACAAGATCAAGCCACCAGTACTGAAGCTGTGCAAGTCCGCAGCAATGAAGGGGAGCGCGCAGCAAATTTGTACATAGGACCTACACAGCCCCAGCGGCGATTGATTTGGAGTTGTGACGGAAAAAGGGTAAAACCCTTCCAAAGTTTCATATTAGGTGAAAAGTGCGCGTGCCCAGTTGAAATATAAGTTTCCTTATATACGACATCCAACAGCGATGAACATCGCTGGATAATTGGAGGCCAAGTGCCAAGGATTGACACGTCATTGATGAGGCGTTGCTGTTGAAGTGGAGTTAAACCTTGAAGTGCGCAGCTCCAACTTGGCTGGTGATTTCCAAGTGCGGAATGGAATGCACCGGCTGATATAAGTTGATGTAAGGGTGATTGGGATAAGTTGATTGGCCTTTGGCCTATAAATTGGGTATCCACTCCCAGGCTGAATGGCCTGGGCTCTCCATCTCACCTCCTTCACGATCCCAACGATTCGCACGACCTAGGATCCGTATACGATAATACGAGATGGCCTCGCCAGCGCTACCAGGTTTATTGTTTTGCTTCACTGCCATGGTGTTACTCATTTTGGTACGTGTCGCGCGCCTCTCTTGGCCAACTGAATTAGTCATTTCTCACCTATGTATCTGCTAGGTATCTGTATCTGTGCCAACCTGGGACAGCATTTACTTCCTCCGCGCATCTATAATAGACGGAACAAGCATTCGTTTTGGTGTGTTTGGCTACAGCGGAACATCAGCACACGTAGGATACCGCTTCCCCGTCGAGTATGTGTCTTATGAATCCCCGTATTCAGAAATCTACATTACCTGATCTACAGGACTGGCCAACTGACCTCCTCTACTATCCATAATCTCACCTACACTCTCATCTTACACCCCATTGCCGCCAGCCTATCTGGCCTCGCCGTGCTGTTCGGCATCTGTGGTTCTGATTACAATCGTTCGGGAACCGTCCTCATGGCACTTTGGTCTTCATTGGCTGCGCTTGTCACATTGATTGCGTGGATTCTCGACATGGCGCTTTGGAGCATCGTGCGGCATGAATTCCGCGAGGCGGGATTGTCCTCACAATACGGCAATGCGGTATGGCTCACCCTGGGTGCACTGGCCGCGCTTTTACTCGGCTTTTGCACCTCGGCAATTGGCATATTTGGCTCATACAGAAAGCGCCGCTATGACACGTACTAATGCGTGGATTGATAAGTACTGTACTGTATGGACGAAGACGCGTGATTGCGATGATCTAGTCGTGTATTTGAAATTTTAACCATTCGTATATCTTGGACAGTTTATGCTTATGCTTCGTCGCCTGCCCCTTGTATGTTGTGTAGATTACGTCTGTTTGACGTGTCTCAATGTGATACCACGAGCATTCGGAACAGATCTTGAGGTGAATCAACCGACCCGAGACTCACCAATGTATCCGAGTCATCAGCCTCTGCTCACAGTCTTGTAACCTCCTCGAGGCATGTCTGACTTCTGCTGCCCAACCATCGCAACTCCCCTCCACGGGCCCGGGCACTGTATTCATTGACTGCGCTTGTCACACTGGTTGGGTCTATTCTTGACATGGTACCCTTCGGCATCGCGATGCACGAATTCATGAAGTGGTGATTTAACACACAATACGGCAATGCGATATGGCTGTCCCTGTCTGCATTGCCATTTTGACATTGAGTACACTCATCACGGTCACGGTACCGCTGTACGCGGTGCGCCTGCCAGTGGATTAATGCCTGCCATGTGGACGAAGACGCAGTTGCGCCGATCTGGTTGTTTTATTTAGAACTATACCTACCATTCGTTTATCTTTCAGGAATTTTACTATCTGTGTGGAAGCTCTCGTTATGTTGTTTGTTGTTTCATTTTCATATTTTTTACGATACCGTTCCCGCCGGCGGGCCGGGCGGCCAGCCAAAGATCTTATCAATTAATGCCACATCAGCTCTCCACTCCCTGACGTCTGTCCCGCGAACTTCAAAGCATGTCTGTGTCTTCTGCGACACCTTTCTCTGTCCCGGAAGGTCAATTTCATATCTGCTATTACAGTAACATTCTGCAGAAGACACCGCACGCTCAGGCTCGGCTCCCAATGCTCCCCAAAAGGGGAAGCCGCTTGCCACTCCCCACGCCACGGCGATGAATTCGACCGACCATGATAGTAAATGTAAATAAGTCATCAACTAGATGATCATAACGTAGAATTTTGACAGCTAATTTCAAACGAGACGTTGACCTTTCCCTCTATCTGGTGACCGGGAGAGATCTCCTGCCACATGGAATGGTACCTACTTTCCTTTTGAGCTCTTTGTAGCGAT
>Ga0307510_10001256_pt1 | contig 27592 bp, 32 predicted proteins | sample 12_EM_MG_FD_207224 | JGI IMG/M metagenome (GOLD analysis project Ga0307510, IMG submission 207224) | Populus trichocarpa ectomycorrhiza microbial communities from riparian zone in the Pacific Northwest, United States - 12_EM | ecosystem: Host-associated > Plants > Roots > Unclassified | place... | reverse complement strand
CCATGCAAAGGTTACAAAAACACGTGCTAGAGTGGTGGTTGCGCCCACGAGGGTGTTCTGTTCTCGAACCGTGTGTAGTGTTGGGCAATATGCACGCATGACAGAGGGTGGGGAAGGGGGGGGGGACCGCAAAGCGTCGAAATGAAAACAACGTGCCAGTGGTGTGTGGGATGCTGTTTGTGCGCTGGCCGAGCGAGTCAAATTACACGGGAAAAGGGGGCAAAGGCACGCCCGCCGGGGATGGGGGGTGGGGAATGTAGCGCCACACGCGTCTCGCCCCGTTTTCCGAATCTTTCCATGCGTGCGATTTCTTTTCAGCCACTTGACATGAGATGAGAAGCGTAGGGTTGCTGTGCTGTGCTGGACTATGGGCGGCAAGCAAAAAACGATTTATGGAAGGGGGGAAAAAAATTAACTCTAATCGTTGCCAGTCGACGCGCCGCCGGGAGCACGCGCCACACTCCGCGGAGGGCAGGAGAGGATGATGGGATGGCCTACCGCCTTGGGGCTGATCGGTGGGGTTTTATAGCTGTAGAGACCGGTATGGGTAAGGCTGAGGTAGATTGGCTATGACTGATAGGGGGTTGTGTCGGGGGGAGGATCCTGATACACCAAGTCGAAAGGGAAAAGAAGTAAAGCAATGAAAAAGAAGCACGCTACACGTTCCGTTCGAGAAGATCAGCGTTTTCGAAACTTCACAGTTACGGGTTTAAGCAGAGTTCAAAATCATTTCCTGAGACGAAGGACAGGGACACCCACCCGAACCTCCCGAGTCATTTTGCGGCGCAAGCCCAGCCTCCCCAAGGCGCAGAATCGTCCTTGCGAAAGGGAAGCTTTTTTGGATTTGGCAGGTGTGGGTACCCCGGGATTGGTGAGCGTTTGGTTGGGTGCTTGGCCAAGCACGAGAACAACGCCAGCAGCAGATGCAAGCCCAGTACTTTGGGACGACTACACGTGCGCGAGTTCTCTTCCTTTGCTATCATAGCCCAAAAAATCAAACAAAATAGCGCCCGAGATAGCCGATAAGTTGCCAGTGTTCAAAAACAAAGTTTACGGTTGGACCAAGGAGAAGAGGGAAGGAAAAAAAAACGGTTCCCGGAAATCAAAAAGGGGATGTGGGGCACGGGTGAGTATGATTCCCCGGTCCTGGTCCATGGGTCGGGTTCTCCCATCCACCCACCCCCCACTTCCCCTTTTTCTCTTACCCCACGCCTCCATCCGAAGCGGCACGCCAAGTGGTGAGAATTTCTTGTGTCCGGCGATGGACCCGATGGGCGCTGTCGAAATAGCGAGCCTCCGCCCCCTAGTTCAAATGAACAGAAGAAAAAGGAGGGTCAAGAATGAAAAGAAAAAACAAAATCCCACATTTTAATTTCCCGCCGCGCTGGGAAACCGGACACACGCTCTGTCCGGGAGGTCCGGACAGCAAACCCATTCATGGGATGGTCAATCTTTGGGATCCGTACAGTAGTGCAGCAGTCCTCCGGCAGAAGGGCGAAGGGGGTTGGGGGGTGACGGAGGAAGCAAGAATCGCAAGCCAAGGACCGGAATCTGTCCTCCATTGATGATCGAGAGAGGATCGAGCAGTGCTGCGGATTCTGCGGGTTCGTTCAAGCCGTATAGCGACTCGCCAGCCAGCCAACCCCAGCCCAACGTGCCATGCCATGCCATGCCATGCAACCCGGTGTTTCGTTTAATTTCGTTTCGCAAGTACCCGAATCTGGGCGGTGCCAACGCGCCAACGATAAACGCAATTAGCAATTAGCGAAAGCGAAAAAGGTCTGTGGCGTTGCGTTCTCCCTTCGGGCGTAGTCAGTACCAGTATAGTGTACCTGGTATCGGACGGAAGAGGAATCCCCAGCCTGTAGGCACCTCGAGGAGCGACCAAAAACGAAAAGAAGCCGAGGGGGGGCCCAGCAAGCGGCACGTTTCGAGGAATTGATTTCAAAAGTTATTTAGCGGCGTTGGAGTAATAAAAGGAGATTGGGAGCAAATTGAATTTTTTTGTCTCGTGTTGTTAATTTTTCTCTTATGCGGTTTTGTATATGCGGAGAAAGAGAGAAATAATAGAGATGAAAAAAAAAACATGGCGAGCTAGAGGCAAAATCGAAGCATTGATATGTGGAACCGGGGGCCATCGGAAATGCGCGACGTGCCGGGGGCAAACTCTATTTTTGCTGTAATCGCACACCGCCCATAGTGTGGGGTTTGCGTGCGCGCGCGCGTACAAGCGCGGTTCACCCGACCGTTTCTCTGTTCAGAAACGACGATATTGACACGGATCAGAGTGATGACAATTGAATATCTCATTTTAAAGAAGTTCTCAAACCCACGCCAGTCATGTCAGTTCCTCGGAAGCACACTAAAGATGTGGGCGGATAAGGTGCTTCGGGAATCACGCCCGTGGTATGGTATGGTATGGTATGGTATAGGTATGGCAGGGGGATGCGGCGAACGTGCGATTGGCAGAGTTGGGTGTAAAAGCAATGGGGATCATCTTCCTGTCACCGCAGATCCCATCACGATCCGGTCTCAACGGCGTATCTCTTCTCGTTGAACCCAAACAGAATGGGGAGGAACGTAGTAGTAGTCATAGCCCTTATTATTATTATTAGTAAGATGAAGACAGACAGCTTCTGCCGTATACGGTACACAGTTTGTGTGAGTCCACCAGTCAGGGGTGGAGGTGGCGATCTGATGTGGCGATGGCGGCGGCGCACGATTGCCGCGTGTAGGATAGATAGAAAATGGAACCGTTCGCTGGTCGTTGGCTAGACAAAAGATGCCGAAAGACGGCATGAGTGGTTCAGGCCATGCTTATCGCGTGCGAGAAACCTCTGATTGGTGAGACGTCGGTCAACCACATCACCATTATGAAAGGCACCAAGTGTTCCGAACGGTCCTGTAGAGATGAAACTTGGGAAAGGAAGCTGACGAAACGAGAAGCACACAACGACATGAGTCACCGCTAGGTAGCATTGTGATGTGCACGTAGTCAATGCTGTGACCCGGAACGGAGACTGCCGGTCTCAGGAAGGGTGGATGGACGCCTGCGGTATTGAAATTGGTGAGCGTGTCTCAGATTATTGAGCCGAGAAGCGACGCGGTCTCCAGCATGAGCTTTTCAATCAAAACTTGATTGATTTGTTGCACTTTTAAGAAAATAAATTGCGTGGCACATCAACGCAGTATAGACCTGCATAGGACCGCGGATACCAAGCATGGGACAAGTGGCACTGTAACATGAGCCCGGATGATTGTAGGTAGGTAGCACTAAAGAGAATATGTGATGATGCTGGTATCGACAACGTGCGTCGGGTGGGGATACTAATGCGAGGAAGATGGGAAGGAATGCGGTAATGGGGAGGGGGGTATTTCCAGGAACACCCGTCTATGAGGATATGCATGCAAAACGATATACGAGGAAGCAAAAAAAAACATTAACCAGTATGCGACGACCAAAGTCCCAGAGCAACCAGAAATCTAATGTGGTGTATGTGTGTGTTGTGTGACCATCAGGCCTGTAGTTTTGTTCGAGCCTATGAAAAAGAAGGTCGAACATGAGCGCGTGTCCCGACGTGGAATGATAGAAACTCTTACGGGTCTCTTCATCATGAGCTGCTGCGAGGTTTGGTTGTGAGAAGGAGTCACGGTCGCTGGCTGCATGTGGGTCTCAGTTCGGAAGGGTCTGGCGTGGTCGGATGGACGGCGTGAACGACTCACGGAATTTGCGTACGCGAGTGTTTGCGCCGTCCCGACATTGTTCGACAATGCTTTTTTAAGCTAAGATGAGACGGGATTTGGGTTAGCTTCCAAGGCACAGGAAGGAGGGAGTCTGGTATGTACCTTTGCTTCACTCTCCGCGGCGTGTTGGCCGGACATTGATGAGGTGTAGACAGCGACGTGGGCAAGGCTCTTGGCTTGCGGTAGTGAAGAAAGCGAGTTGGAAAGGCTGGGGAGCGCGACGAGATGGGATGGGGCACCCTTTTGGATAGGCTTGGACGCGTCGGGCATGGTGGGAGTAGAGTGTGAATAGATGGAGAGAGAGGTGGAAAGGATAAAATACAGAGATATAGGAGAAAGAGGAGAGAGGGGGTTGAGAGTGTTGAGCGGTGGAATGGAATGGAACACAACACGGGAGGGATGGGGTCAAATGTAGGATGGCGGAAAAGGAATAGGCTTTATAGGCTGAGCGGTGAGGGTGGCCATCGGGCCAAAGGCACTAACTGCTGAATCTGTATGCGAGAGTTGGTGACCATCTCGCAATCCGGATCTTTGGGACCTTTTATTTTTTTTTTACCGTCCAATCGGCCGAATTATCCAATGGGAGGAATGAATGCTGCTTTAAGAAATGTAATAAGACTCACTGCCATGCGCCCAATTTGTAGAGAGATAGCGGTGGTATGATACCCTGTCTGCATCGAGACCGCGCCTTCCTAACTGCACTGGCTCCGGCTCGCGGAGAGCGATTCGAATCCACAAGCAAGATAAGGGATCCCTCCCTCAGAAACTGCTCCACCACTCCATTCGTAGTTCTAGCCAGACCCCTCGCCTCGCTTTCATTCTGTGCCTAGGACGCCGAGCGGGTCCAGCCCTCCCCGATTGTGTCCCCCCTCTCACTCATCCTCCAGTTGGGACGTGTGACCCCATTTGATCCACGCTCATTCCTCCGATCTCCCTCAGCTGGTTCCCTTTTCACGTCCTTTGACTCGATCTACCTATTTCGTCATCCCCGTTTTTCCCAGCCATCCCCCTCTGGTAAAAGATCCCTTCATCATTTGACGTACTTATCCTTCACCCACCTCACTCATTTTACCCTCCTCGCTCCCTCCACTCCGCCTCGTGACCAACCTTCATCCCTCCGCTATTACATTCCCCGGTAATTCCCCTTCTCTTTTTCTCTATCTTGCGACGTTCTCGTCTTCCCTTTACCGTACGTACAGCGCTAGGCTGTCGCTCCTCATCCTGAGAAATCAATGACAACTCCCGAAGATAATAGATCACCGCTTGCCCTGAAATGGCGAGACATGCGTCCTACTGTATAAAATGTCATCACGGATGAGTGGCCCGTTCGCTTGGGTGCGTTAAGTATCCACCTTGACTATTTCGTGATTCGGCTCGGCTGCAGTACGGCAACCCGTCCGTCTCCTTCCCTCTCTCTCCATCTCAATTTCCTCTCTCCACCACGGCTCAATTTCATCTTGGCGACCCGTGCGGTTTTCAAAAGAACGCGAGTTGCCTCAAAATGACTTCCCACATCCCCCAACCTTTCCTCGCCAGGTTTTAATTCCCAGCTCCCAGTTCCCCTCCCCGGTCGTCAACGCCAGCTCCATCTTTCCCCGACAAACACCGTTTTTTCTCGGAACACCCCGAAAACCATTGATCACGACAGACAAAGTTCATCCCTTTCGTGAGCCCCATCATTATCCTTCAGGGTGGTGGTAAAGTAAAGTAGTAATGCGCCAGCGCTCCGTGTCTGCCACGCGTCCGTTTCTGATTCTGTCCCAATACCCAAACCTGGGAGGGAGAGGCCCTGTGCTTACGGCCTCCCCTCGGCCATGACCGAAACCCGCCAAACGCCATCCCACCACCTTCCCCGCAGCGCCTGTATGACAGATCACACAAACGTTTGGCGCTCACGAGATGGGGTTTGGTTCGCTCGCGTCATCCATGGCCTGGGCTTGCGCCCATCATTTATGGCTCGTGGTGCGTGGTCAAATTCTTCGCACGCCGCTCATTTTGGGCGGGCCACATGACCACCACACCCGCCCCCAACCGTGCCGTTGTCCTCTTTAAGCGTCTGTAACTCGAGCTCCGACTCACCGCGCGTCACAAATCTCACTCCGATTATGAGCGGGTCTGGCCCTTCCTTTCATCGAGGTCTTGCATACACGCAAAATGAAAGCCACTCAGTCGACCCACCCCCATACAGAGGGGCGGAGAAACAAAAGACATCTATACCTGACCCGCAATACCGTCATTGCTCTTCTTCAGCTTCCCGAGGATCTCGGGAGCGTCTGTCTGGGATGATCTATTATGGTGATGGAATGGGTGAGAGGGATGGTAGATCAGATGGGTTCTGCGGACCACACGCTCATTTCCTACCGTTTACGCGGTCATAACGAGCGAAGTTTTGATTTTAGCCCCTACAGGGATATGAAACCGACATGCACGCATCGCGAGGTGGGGCACGTCTTTTGCGCCCGAGCTTGTGAACGGCCACATGGCCATCATGCTAATTACTGTATGGCCGCACATCGAGTCCAAGTCATCTCTGGTTAGCACGTTACTAAGCTCTCGGTGTGCCCCATGCCCGCATCCACCACGCGGTGACCCTGGGGAACACCCCTTCGAATTGGGTTCTTTTCCCATACGTGGCGTGGCGAACCTACTTGAAATATCTTTGAGCTCACAGAAGACGTGAGTTCACGTCAAAACGACGTGGGGGAATAACAAATCCCCCCTGTCGCACCGTCTGCCAGGCTTTTGCCCTGCCCTTGGAGCAGAAGCCATCCAGCCGGGATGCAAATGGTCTGTTTTCGCTTCACGCTGTGCTTGCATGGGTGCCTGATCATTTGACCTCTGACTGCTGCCATCTTTGTACCCGTTCGATCTTTCACATACACACGCCCCATTCATTTAATAAATCTTCTTTATTCGTCATTCGCTCGCGTCTACGCTGCTGTGCCTTCTCCGAACACTGATCTAGTGCCCCAAAAGTACCACATTCCAACACAGATAGATACTCCGACTAATCAACGGCCTGAACCCCGTCATATGCGGGGAGAACCTTGCACGCTTCTGTCCAATCAATGGTACCGTTGACGAGGTCAATCAGCACAGAGATGACTTCATCAATATAACCGATCAATTGTCCGGTCGTGTCGCGTTCCCTAGTAAAGTAAAAGCCGTCGAGCGACCACGACTCGCGTTAGCGGCTCTGGCTTCACATGGGGCTTAAAAACTTACCGCAGTGTCATCGTCCGGTTCTGGACCGCTGTGCGCCAATGTGCGACGTCAGTCCTCCTTTTTGCCGACTCGTCATCAGGGGTCCGTACTCACAGGCGAAGTCAAGTGTAACGCCGAAAGGGGTGCCAAGTTCGTCATTGCGCGCGTACCGCTTTCCTATAGAGGTATTTGAATCGTCCACGCGTGAGAAGATGCCCGCCTTGCGCAGCTTCGATGCTGGCAAAGCAAATAAAATAAAAAAAACGGTGAGAATCGCCCCACACGTCTAAACCAGCGTCCACGGCTAAATGACGTACAGACTTCTTGGATCAGGGGATCGAATTCTTCTTTGGCGCTGAGTGGCACGATGAGCACCTTGGTCGGTGCGACCACAGGGGGCAAAGAAAGCACCTGAAAATTCACGACAGACATCGGTCCGGTGAGAAACGATGAGAAGAAACGTGGCAGTGAACGAGCGGCGATGGCTCACTCCGCGCTCGATGTCTTGCTCCCGAGCCCAGAAATTGTGCTCGAGGAGGACATACAATATACGACCGAGGCCAAAGGACGGCTCGATGACGTTTGGGGTGAATTCACGAACTGGGGGAGGGGGAAACACAGCAAGTTTATTTAGCCGGCCCACTTGGCGTCCGATGAAATTAGACGCACTGGACTGCTTGAACGTCTTACGCTCGATAGTAACAACCTCCGGTGTCAGGGTCAGCTCCCTCCCATCCGGGGTGGTAACGATGGTAGATCTGATGCTATTTCGTAAGTGGCTGTAGTGAGGACCTCTACCCCAAACTACGTACCCCTTGGCGAGCTCTATTTGAATATCAAGCAGGCGCGACTCGTCTAGCTCTGCAAAGACGTTCTGGATCACCCCGGCGTCCTTACCAAATGTCTTTCCGAGCACCTTCTTGTTGAACTCGGCAACGAGGCGCTCAGTGATGATGGGCTCTTTGAGCGCCTGGCGAACAATTAAAGGGTGTCCGGTCTTATTCGAGTGCACCGTCAAGTCGTAAGCAGCACGGTCCGCACAGCCGACGCATTCGGTCCAACCGTACGAGTTTTGGATCTCGGCGTCCCAACAGTCCGTGGCATAGTGTGCCATCTCATTAGACATGTGCTGGCGGAACCGCAGGCGGGTGGGGTCGACCCCAATCTTGACCAAGAACTGATGAATCCGCGCCGCAAAATAGCCGAGTGTCTCGTTCGCTATGACCCCAGTTGACACCGCCTCACCCACCGTGGTCTTCCTCGTTTGGGTGCTGCCGCTCGCCTGCACCTTTCTGTCGAGAAGATCGAGAACGACGTCGCGTACCTCATGAAATCGTTCGTGGCTCTTGTCCTCGGGGTCGACGTAATGTTCTATCTCCGCCATGGTAAATTCGCGCACGCGAAGCAGACCCGCACGTGGAGATATCTCGTTCCGGAAAGAACGTCCGATTTGCGCAGAGGCGAATGGAACGCGGCCATTGTTGAATTCCAGGAGTCGGGAGAAGTTCAGAAAGTGACCCTGCGCCGTTTCAGGGCGTAAGTAACTGTACACGTGCGAGTTTCACCGTCATCAGTCACACGACAAGGAATGGTCAGGTGAGAACCCCACCCAGGATGTTGGCCTGTCGGCCCGATGCTGCTGGTGAACATGAGGTTAAACTGTTGGGGTTCGGTGACTGGATTGTCAGTATCTGGATTTCGTATGTCATGCTTGCGACATAGTTCGCCTAGCTCTGGACCCGAATAATTGTCTAGCTGTACGGAAGCAACGTGCCTCGTGACCATGATGGAATAGACAGGACAGGAACGGGGTACTGCCCACCTGCGCTAGTATGGCCTCGTACTCCTTGACGGCATCGTCTGGGAGCTGGACCGCAGTCGCCTTCACCGCCTTTTTCTTTTTCTTCTTCTCGTCCTCCTTTTGCGGCTGGGCGACTAAACCCCGCGCCTCCTTGTCGCCCGCGAGTCGTGCCTCAAGGACGCCTTTGACCAAGTGATCTGCGCGCAAAACGTCACCGGTCATCGTGTCCTTGACCATCCAATCAGCAAATCGGGCAACGTGACCCGACGTCTCGAACACGGGCGCGGGCGTCATGATGGTGGAATCGATCTCCAGCATGTGGTCTTCCACGATGAAGTGCTTGCGCCATTCAGCAATGATGTTCGCCTGGAGCGACGAACCAGGGGGGCCGTAATCGTACAGACCCGCGACACCTATGGAAGTGATAAATGGACGGTGAATGGGCGAGACTCAAAGCCCGTGTCTGTCTGCACGCACCCCCGTAAATTTCGAAAGCTGGCGCATAGAAGAACCTGCGATTGAGCAGAGCTTCGAATCGGACCTTGTCGAATGGATGGGCTGTCTTGTTGACAGAAATATTGGCCATATCAGCCTTGAACCTGCGTGGGTAAACAAAATGCGTTGAACGAGGATATCTACAACGACAAGACGTCCTGAACATTCAGTTGTGCCCTCAATCGAATCGAGTCAATCCTGCTCCTGCTCGATTCGGACAATTTTACAGTTGTATGGTCACATGATTAACAATAGGGCCACGCGGCATATTGTTAGTTATTTTTCTACCGTCCGTGATAGGTAATAGGTAATAGGTAGGAAGTCGAAAAAAACTATGCTCTAGTGACCAGCGCCAGACAACGCAGCCCGCAATCCCTTCGTCCCTCGGCTCACCCAGTCTTCGGGGGCAACACGCTCAGTATTACGACTAAACGGGTCAATGATACGGTTATTGGCTGGCGAGAACACCCAGTTCTCGGGATGAGGCATCGGCGTTCCGGAGATCGCCGCCAGCTCTTTGCCTACACGTGTCCTGTCAGCGTTCCTTCTCGAGACATAGTCACAGACAGATACTTACGGATGATGCCATTGGTGAAGTGATCCAGGTCCTAAATGTATATAAGTTACCCACATGAAAACAAAAGGGGGATAGAGTACACACCAAGTCATTCTTGTCATAGCCTGCAAACAAACATCTTTGGGTAAACGCAAGATCAAAACATTTATGTGAGTAGGCTCGTACCGAATGGGTCTAGGCGGGGGATGCGGGGTCAGGAGGTACTACACGAGGCAGAGCACACGCCACTCACTTTCAATTTCCTCGCCGGCAACCAGGAAGCCGAAGAAAATAAAGCTCTAAAGAGTGCCATCAGTGGCAAGCGGGGCGCCTTCGTTCCAAGGGCGCACATACCACAACGGTGGTCCCGGGAATAGTCAGATACTTAAGGGTTGGCCAAAGCTGGAAGGGCTGAGTGCGTACATCAATCAGCAGGCATCCCCGGTCGGCGTAAGTTCCCATTAACGTACCAGGAAGAAGCAGTAAACGACCGTGACGGTCCAAAGATGAATTGAATATCTTGAAGGCAGCAGTCAGTATCTGACCGATCTGTGCACATTTTGGCACACACGAGTAAGGAATGGGCGTGGTCAGAATCCTTTCCAATCCAGTCAAAGCCTCGACTAGTGAACTCAGGGCATTCAACAAGCCCGCTAGGAAATGTGGGGGAACCGTTAATTTCATTTCTTTCATTTAAAGCCAAACGACGCGCATACACGTTGTGGCAGCATCGATAGCTTTGCGGCTTTGAAGCGCGGCGATGTACGAGCTCTGTGGGTTTTGTTGAGTAAAAGGTTAAAAAACTGCTCCAGTGGAAACGCACTAGATAGAGCGAAATTTCGAGAGGTAAGTTATGAGAGACCGCGTCGTGGTGCAGCTTTGCGCGTAGGCGGGTAGCCTTCTTGCCTTTGACCTGCTTGCCGCGACGGATGAGGGGCTTCAGCAGGAGAGAGAAAGGGAAAAGGTCCAAGTATGAGTATCGAGGGGGCAAGCGTGCTGGGAGTAAATCGTCGGCACCGGCCAGAGACCCCCGAACGCTCCCATCGCTGTTGGACGGCCGTGGGTGCTTCGGAGCTTCGAGAAATTCGATCTTGTCAGATTTTATTCCAACCTCTCCGGGAGTAGTGGCGGGGAGCGGGAGGTTTTGCTGATCATCGTCTCCAGAAACCGACCTGCGGCCATTGGGATCAGAAGAGAAGCGTTGGGTGACCCCCTGTTGCTGCGGGAACGTGGATGTCACTGGAGAACCCAATCCACTCGAGACGTCAGCCTTAGATGGCATGCCCGCGGGTAAATCGTATGGTGGAAGATATCTAGTCGCATGGTACAAATCCTCATACCCGATGCCTGTGGTGACATAGAATTAAGCATCGTGCCAGACTTCTATAAATGGACAGCATACCTTCTTCACCACGCAGGTAGTGCTTTATTGACACGCAGAATGCGTCAACCAAGTTGAGGACAGTCTTTTTCTCGATGAGGACGCGGATATTCACTTCATCCGCGGACACATCGGGGCCTAGGTCCATGGTTTCTACGACAAAGTCAAATAGTGCCTCAGCCATATTAAGGTCAAAACGCACCCGGGACATGAAACCAAATAAGCCTTGCCATCGTACGCGAGGAATAGACTATTTGCGACCAATACTTGCGACCCTCATTGTATCTCTCAAAGCTGGAGGTAGTTCTGTAAGAAATGACAAAACCGAGTACGGTACCAAGGCTGCAGGGTGCAAGAATAAGTCAATGTCGACGCAAAAGAGGGTTCCTACGAACACAGTGAGCAGGGTACTAGAGATACCCAAATTTTTGGTGGTGTGGCTGATGACTGAAATGACAGTCGACCAGGCACTAAAGAAAATAAGGATGTGCCAGCACCTAAAAAGTGCGGTGGCAAGGATGGCGTGCCAAAAGGTATGACTGAAGCCCTTTTCGTGTCTGAAAGGGTCTGGAAATGGAAGACCACCAGTGGCGGATTGCATGGAGAATTAAACGAGAGTGACTAGGTGGGGTGTGGTTGTAGGAGACAAAAAGAAAGAATGGTTTATTTATTTGAGTTACGCCAATTCCAGTCCAGAATTTCCTCCGTCGCCAAGCGGTAGCCAAGCTTGGCACCGTTCAGTTTTCACAAATGCTTCCGGTTTTGGAGACGGGAACAACCAATGAGAAAGCTCCACGATCAACACATGGTGATGGGCGTCCCTAGCCTAGCCGAAAAAAAGGTTGCGCGACGTATTGCACTACAGTAGACACTAGGAGGCTTCATATCGATTAAACCTATTCATGCTGTAGTTGTGTCAGTATTATACGCCCAGTCTGGGCGATCATCGATTGTTAAACCCATTCCCCATACAGCAGTACTGTACGATCCACCCTAATTTGGCGCTGCATCGGCGCTCGCTCCACAGGTCTGTCACACTAGTACTATTACATCGGAGGCGGCTACGAAGTGGGCGCTGCTGGTGATCCGGCGCAACGCGCGCGCAACACACCCTGGTATTTTCCAGCGTTTTCCTTGATAGTTCCTTACCTTATCTGTTTGCCTCACGTAAAGCTGCAGACATAGTAGGTTATTTATTTATGGCCAAAGCTCACATCTTTCGCCCAAATTTCCGCAGAAAGCCACTAAAGCCATGATCGTCATGCTAGCTCCGCAAGGAACCCTCCGCATGTAAAAGGCATGGCTCTGCAGTCCGTTCTCGACCAACCTCATGGCTAGGCCGCCTTGTCTCATTCGCTTTTAGGGGGTTGTGGATTGACCTGGGCGTGTGAAGGTAGGTTCATGTCCGAGCTTGGGGAGATGATCACAGTATGATCACCGACGTGACAATGGCGCAGGGATGGTATTTTGGTCGTGCGTAACTTGGCAGCCAAAGTCGCTCGTGTGCGCCGCATGGGGTCTGCATGGCTGCAAGGGGCACGGGATGGAAATTCGGTGCGAGAACCCGGATCAAAAGGCCGCTTCGACTTCTCTCGCTCGTTATCGAGACCGCAGAAGCCCATCACAAGTTTGCAATGAAGCAATCTCCGAGATATGTGCTGAAGAGTATTCTGCAGAAGACGCAAGCTACAGTAAGAGACAAGCTCTCTACCTTAAGCGAGTGCGAGTTCTCACCGTCTTAACTCTTTTTTTTCGCTCGAACTCTTTGCACATTGTGCAATAGATGTGCCGGCACCACGCGATGGAGTTCTCTGCTTGCTTCATCAAGTAATTTATGTTGGTGCTGCCAGTGCGTGCCGATATTGCGCCTTTCGACCACGAGGACGAGCCAGAATCGCGTCATCTACGACCGCCAGCTGTAAGAGCTAATAACCCGTTCAAAATCGAAGCAATCTTGCTGAACAGTATTCCGAGAAGGGGCCAGCCAGCCAGCCACAATAGATAAGCCCTCTCCACCTTTAGCGAAATGAGTTCCCCATCTGCCAGTGATCCCCTTCTTCAGGACCTTTTGCAAAAATGCCGGCATGACGCGATTGACTCAAGTTGGGGCTTGCTTCGCTGCTTCATTAATGCCCCTGTTGGGACTACTATGGCCACGAGGTCTGGCTATGATATCTATATATCGCATTCATCCGCAAACTTACCCCTCGGGGAATTCCCGTCTTTGCACCGGAATGAAAATGTCAATCATATCAGGGCCCTGGGCAACCCCATCTTGATGTGAATGCTGGCATACATGCCCTCCATCCACTTCATACACCGAAATTATATTAACTTGTTGAGAAGGATCCAGATTATAAATGCTCACGGCAATTAGCTTGAATACAAGCAGAATGTGATGTACGACTGCGGGTCCATAATACCAGGAGTGACAATAAGATATGACTCTCATAACAATGCACAGTGCGACAGTGGGAGTGGGAGCAAACCAAGAGAGTGAATGGTCTGCGTCACACTAGTACCAGGGGTATCCTACCTTCGCGAGGCGGTAGCCAAACTTGTTTCAAGCAACCAAGTCTTTTCACAATACTACCTTTTCGCTGACGGAACACATTGTTATTACCGTCACAGTAGTAACAGCATTCTAACTTTGAGAGGCAATGTCAGAAAAGACGCATTGAGATTGGATCATCACCAATTAGTTCCAAGGTTTATGACAGACAGTATGAACCCGTTGCATCAACCTTCAAGTGCCTGCGCCATGGTTTTCACGTCGGTGGCCAGCTGGACCAGCCGTTCGTACCCTTCATCCGACAATAAATCCACACTCCAACGCACTGCTGGCGCAGTGTCATTTACGACAATGGGATCACGAGGGATGGACGGGGGTTCGAGAGCATGTGTCGCAGCATCATAATGGTAAAATGCGAGCCGTACCCCTAGCGCACTGACGCCGTGCAACTTAGGGACCCGGAACTCAGTTATGAGTTCCCGAACGCAATCCCGCATTTGCATGTCCGCTTGCTCGCGCTTGCTCAGCTCGTTGATATGACCCGGCGGTTTGATCTCGAGAATGAATATGGGGGTCTGGGTGTTGGCTGATTCGAGAACGAAGACCGTGGTAAAATTGATTGATTGACCCATGGTGGGTCGTGGCACAATCATGTAACCCTCAGAGGCAGGAAATAGGTAGCCGAGAGTTGTGTTGTAAAGCCCATGAAGCAACGATTCTTGGGTGGCACTGTTCATTCTTCCGGAAATGGTGGCAAACTGTTTCAGGATCCAGTTTGGCCAAGGCATGCTAGATTACAATGCTTTGCACAAGTATAATGACTTCCTTGGATAATACGTACCGCAGGATTGGAGCTCTCTGCCGTTCAAGTTTGAGGTGCTGCCTGGAGTCCTAGACAGGCCCGGGGTCTAGGCTGAGGGCTGAGGGGAGGGCCCGGAGGTGTGGGTAAAGCTCGCTCTGGATTTAAATGTGCTTTTGGGCGCGTCACATGACTTCTGGCCAACGGAAATATGTCGTGCAGTGGGTAGCTGTGTCACTGCAGTAGGCGACCATGATCGATTGATCTATTCGCTACATCAGGTTAATCCACCCCATTCCCATTCCCCACATAGCAGCACTGTACGATCCACGACACCACCCTGCCAGTGGATTGACGCCGCCATCATGATCGCTCGCTCGCTCTACCGTTGTCTATCACGTCGTAAAAGATCATGACAGTATATCTAGGAGATGCGAGGGCGGACGGCCCGATGTGGGCGTTGCTAGTGCTACTGTAGTAATCCAGCATAACGCACTCGACACCGTCTGATGCTTTCCGGGTGTGTTGGTATTGCCACCCGAGCGCTTCCCTTGACGCTGTTTGGGTCCCTCGTGAAGCCACGACCCGGTAGGTTTATTTATTCGCATCTTGCGCCCAAAATTTTCCGGAAAGCTACTAAATCCATGGCCATAGTTCATCTTATGCTAGCTCCGCGAAGAACTCTGCATGTAGAAGGCATTGTTCCCGACCAGCCTCATGGCTCATGGACCGCCGTGACTCATCCGCTTTTAGGGAGTGGCCGATTGCCTTGGGTGCTGTGAAGGCAAGTTCATGTCTGAGTGTGGAAAGATCACCGACGTGACAATGGCGTAGGGATGGTGTTTCTGCGTGCGTAACGGACAACCAAAGTTGGGCGTGGGCTGCTGGGGTCTGCATGGCCGCCAGGGGCATGGGATAGGGATTCGGTGCGGGAACCCGGATCAAAAGCTGCTTCGACTTCTCTCCCTCGTTATCAAGACCGCAGAAGCCCCTCACAAGTTCGCAATCAAGCAATCTCCGAGATAGGTGTTGAGCTGTATTCGGCGAAGACACAACCTAAGAGATAAGCTCTCTATCTTAAGCGAGTGCCAGTGTGAATTCTCACCCTCCTAACCTTTCCCCCCCTCAACGTGAAGCTCGTTTTGCAATCATAGATGTGCCAACGTGACGCGATGGAGGGTTCTGCTTCATCAAAATTTATGTTGGTAACTGCCAGTGCGCACCGATGTTGCGCTTACAACCACGAGGACAAGCTAGAATCGCATTATCTACGACCGCCAACTGTAGAAGCTAATAACCCATTCAATACAAAGCGATCTTGCTGAACCATATTTCGCGAAGTGGCCTGCCAACCATGATAGATAAGCCTTCTCCATCTTGGGTGGAATGGGTTTCGCTTCAGGCCTTTTTTGTAAAGACCGCCGTCATGACGCGAAGCACGCGATTGGCACTTGCTGCTTCATTCCAGAATACCCAATTCAGAATTCTATAGCCACCAGGACTGGCTATGATGTTGTGTTCATGCACAAACTCGCCACCTGGAGGATTCCCGAAATGAAAATGCCAATTTTTATCTCGGACTCTGGGCAACCCAATTTGATGTGGATGCTAGCATACTTTGTCCGTTCCATCCGCTATACACAACCATAGCTACTATGATTTTAGGTACACTTGTCAATAATGAATGCATGAGGTCCATCTTGTTGGCGCCGATCAGAGTACCCACGTTCAACATGGTTCATGCGTGTGATCTTTCTATGACTTTGTTGAATGACCTGACCGTCGACTCGGAGCCGCATGTACCGTACCATCATGGTGTAGTGCGGTCGTTCAAGGCCGGTCCCGTTGGCCCTGATACAGCCATGAACACAGACTTCTGGGACTGGATTGTTTGAGTGGCTCGTTGCAGAGTCACGCTGCGTCTTGGTGAGCCTGAGCGTGGCGAAGTTCATACTACATTAAGACTCGGATTTGGCGCACAGCTCTGCTCTCCTGATGCTGCTGCCCACTGCTCTCGCCGCCCACCGTCTCTCCCTTTCATATATCTGCACCGGTCAGGTACATACCTACTTTCGTTTTCGCTAATGGGCAATCTCTTCTCTTGCTGCGAATTATGTTGTACGTATATTTTTCACACTTCCTTGCTCATGATATTGATTCCGGCGCGCGTATCTTCAGCCCGGTCTCGTGGCTCTCGATCGTATGAACCCTTATTGCTAGAGGACGAGCGAAAGGCAGTGGCTGACCTCATTCAATACCTCGAAAGTGTGTGGCTCCTTCCTTTCTAACATCCTTATCACCACCGTTACCTATCCGAATTTCAAAGACCGGACAACAACCAACTTTTTCGCCGGTTCTCCGCTCTCCGCGCTGACTACGCTCTCCTTCTCCGATACTGTCGACCTCCAGCGCAGAGCAGCGCTTGCTTTTTCTGAGGTCACCGACAAACAAGACCGTCCCGTCGGCCGCGACACGCTTGATCCCATCCTTTTTCTCCTCTCGAGCCATGACACTGAAATCCTGCGGGCAGCCAGTGCTGCTCTCGGCAACTTAGCCGTGAACAGTAGGTTCGAATCGTGTCTTTTTTTCGATTAGTGACCCAAGGGCCAGCTGAGAATAAGCTGCTCATTGTCGGGTTGGGTGGACTCGGGCATCTCATACATCAGATGTTTAGTCCCAACGTGGAGTTACAGTGCAATGCTACTAGATGTGTCAGCAATCTTGCTAGACATGGTACGTCTTGGATTTTGCCCTTCCGGGACGAGCAACGCAATTTTTTCGTAGATGATAACAAGACGAAGATCGCCAAGTCTGGTGCTCTCATCCCCCTTACTCGACTGGCCCGATCCAAGGACATGCGGGTCCAACGAAATGCGACTGGTGCACTGTTCAATATGACCCATTCAGGTTCGTTCAGCATCCCGATTACCCCTTGAGGCCATTGGAAAAAATCGTGTGCCATTTTCCAGATGAAAACAGACAGCTCCTGGTGAATGCGGGTGCTATCCCCGTCCTGGTCAGTCTACTCAGGTCTTCCGACACGGATGTGCAATACTACTGTACGGCTGCCCTGAGCAATATTGCTGTTGATGGTCCGTCGACCGTCTTATTATCTTGGCACCATGGTGGATTTGCTGATAAAACCAATTTGGGCTCCTTCATCAAGGCTCAAGGCGGAAAATATTGGCAGGGACTGAACCACAGCTAGTGACTGATTTGGTTCGACTCATGGGCAGCACAAGTTTGAAGGTACAATGCCAGGCGGTGTTGGCATTACGGAATCTCGCGGGCGACGGTGCGTTTTTTCTTCGTCACCCTTGTGCTTCGAATATAAAGTTGCTGGCATAGAGATGTACCAGCTTGAAATTGTCGGGGCAGACGGTCTGCGTCACCTTCTTCACCTTTTGCAATCTACCTACCCTCCGCTTATCCTCTCCTCCGTCGCTTGTGTGCGCAATGTATCCTATCATTTTCTAAGCGACACGCCGATCATCGAGTCTGGCTTCTTGCAACCCCTCATTAATATTCTCTCGTACAAGGACAACATGGAGGTCCAATACCACGCTATGTCAACCTTGCGCAACCTCGCTGCCAGCTCAGAGAGGAGTAAAATCGCAATCGTCAAAGCAGGAGTGGTACACTCAATTAAGGAGCTTATTTCAAATGTGTCGATGACAGTACAAAGCGAGATGACAGCATGTGTCGCAGTGTTGGCATTGAGCAATGACCTGAAGGGACAGCTGTTGGGAATGGGAATCTGCGAGGTGCTCATACCACTCACGAATTCACCCAGTTCGGAAGTTCAAGGAAACAGTGCAGCGGCACTTGGAAATTTGTTTTATCATGGTTAGAGTTCCTTAAAGCGATTGATCCTTGTACGTCCTAACGACATTTCTTTGCCTCAGATGGTCGTGCGACGTCCGATGTTTATTCTGCCCTTGACAACGTGTGGGCGAAGCCGGAAGGAGGCATGCGCCAATATCTCCATCAATTTTTGAGTAGCCCCGATGTCCCTTTTCAGCACATCGCCATTTGGACCATTTTGCAACTTTTGGAGTCGGGAGGTTGGCATAAGGCTCCTCGGTTTTCCCTGGAACACATGGCTTATTTATATCTTAGACCCTCAACTGATGGAAAAGATCTACTCCTCTAACCTGCTTATTCCTAAAGTACACGAACTAGCGGTCTCCCGTTCCGGGACGGATGGTGATGGGACGGACTCGGAGAATGACCGAGGGGAGATTCGGGAGATGGCACGGCAGAGCTTGAACATTGTAATGTCAACATATCAGACTTTGATAATTTCAGTGGGCTAGCGTATTCTATGCTTGGTAGCGACTCGGAAGGAGGATCCTTGATGATTTATATTATCGCCACAGTAGCAGTCACCCGTGCGTCGCACGCCAGACAGCTACTACGGCGCAAAGCGACACTTTCCGACCTCTCACCTGCCAGGCTCTGTGGGATTCTGTCTCTGGCAGCCTCGTGGCTTGTGTGCAGGGCCGTGATCATGAGCCCTTCGCTTTTTTTGGGCGGATGCAGATTGACTCGGGAGCTGCGAAGAAGCCAGACGTCCAAGTTTGGAAGTTTGGAAAGATAGATGATCGCCGACGTGCCACGGTGACTAATGGCAGACGGATGGCGTTTCTTTCGTGCGTAACCGGCAAAGTAATATAACCATGTAGTACCGTGTGCAACCCTGTTGTGCGCATGTGTGCTACGCTGCGTGGGGCGCAGGGCGGAAATTCGGTGCTTTGTTGGCCGCTTCCGACTTCTCGGGCTCTCGCTCGGTATCGAGACCGAGGAAGCTCTATCATCAGTTTTCCCGATCGCAATTGAAAGCAAATCGCCGTGGATATGTGCCGAACTGTATATTGCAAAGAGAAACTTTGACAAAGAGCGATAAGCTCCGGCTCTTTACCTCAAGCGAGCGCGAATTTGCCCCGTCAAAAGCCCGTTTCTTTTACCCCGTGTTGTTTTTTGCAATAGATATGCCCGACGCAATGCAACTGTGCGCTGAACCAACTGTTAGGCCACACGGTCATAAAGATAACACCGTCAGAAGAGCTAATAGTGACCCGTTCTATAAATTGAAACCAATACATTCTTCAAAGTTTTTCTGAACCGTATTTCACCAAGATAAGCACCTCCACCTTAAGCGAAACGGGTTCCTCATCTGTCAATATACGTGTCAATAACTGAACCTACAGCAGTGGACCACTCCTTTTGCGAAAAAATATCAATGCCGGCATGATGCTAGCGCCATTAGGGCAAGGCGGCGGCGGCGGCAGCGGCGGCTCGCTGCTTCATTAATCGATTCTTTGTTAACACTGACTATCATATCAGCCACGAGGACTGGCCAGCCATAATCGCGTTTGTCTCCACGATCCTGATCCTCCCACTCGGGAACCTTTTGTTTTTGTAAATTGGAACGATGTGAATTAAATGCCAATTCGTACCTTACCTTTCGGTAACGTACACCACGTTAATTGCACATTTCAGCAACCATGCATGCCACATATTAAAAAGACTCAGGTCCCCGAGGGTTCAAGCCGCTTTGCGCTCCTCCCTTCAATTTACCTGGGCCTGGGGATTGGCGGGGACGCGGGGATGAAAAATACTGGGGTGACTCGTCCCCTGTCTGCCTTTCTTCACATTGACTCACACAAGGGGCTTGCTGGCGATTGGTGAACTTTACCGACTATCTCTTCTTCCACCCGATGTTCCCCCCTTGGGCGTTCTTTTTTTAATTAGCTTATTCCTGTGATCCGATTTATCTGACCGCCCATCGATCATGCATGTCGCGCCCATCAAGTTGGCACTGCATTTATCAGCCAATGGGTGGCGACGTCCTGCTTTGTCTGTGTCTGTCACCGACGGGAGAGATTATTAACAGTACTGTATTGCCCGCCTTTAGCTGGCAGCTAGAAATGACCTATATTCAGAAAAGACATATTGCAACATATCCCGGTCGTAATCCTTCGTTCATTCTTGTTCCAAGCCGTAGAACGTTGCCGGCGTCTCTAGGCGCGCTAGGAGTAGAATAAGTATGTATATCGTGATCATGACCAAACCGATTAGCGTCGTTCACATAAACTAAATGGGAGAGAGAAAAGAGCCAGTGTGAATACAGACAACTGCAGTAAAACATTCAAGAATATAAATCCAAGGGATTGGCCCAGGGTAAACGACGAGTTCACCTCGTACGGTACTGTATGTCACCCAGACTCGGACAGGTATTGACTGGATCCATGACAACACAACCATTTGGTGGGGCTTGAAGGAACGTTGACTCGACCGTTTCATCGCTTACGCTTCGCAGCACGATCCGCCTCATCTACTCCTTCCGCGCTGTCTCCGCTCGCATCCTCGGCATCGGAGACAGATGCACTGCGCGCACCGGGAACTTCATGCTCGGGAGGAGGGGGAGGCAACGAACCTTCTCCTTCGGGGAGAGGCGGAAGCGGTGGTTCGTTGTCGTGGTGAGGGGCATCCACCATCACGGCATCCCCGTCATCGTCGCTCTCTTCGGCAAGGTCGATAATACTTGGTGGCGGCACGGGGACCCGTCGCAGGCTACCGAAGCCCATCTCGGGTTCGACTTCGGTCTCAGCGCCGTCACGTTCTCGACATACATTTGGGGACAACAGGAGCATTTCAGCATCTTCCGGTGCGGTGTCGGGGGCCCGAGGTTCTTCTTTTTCGACTGAGTCATCTTCAAAGTCGATCGAAGCGACGTCGACTTCGACGTCTTCTTCGAGGTTCGCAAAGGTGCGGCAAAGGGGACACAAGAATGCCGGGTGGTGCGTCTCGAGCAGCGGCCGAATACACTTGTAATGGAAGGCGTGCGAGCACGGTGCGATGAAAAGTGCTTGTCGAATTGTTACGGAAAATAGGCCTGAAATGAACCAATCAGCACCCGTCAATGCACGCACCCATGGATGGCACACAAGGGGCGGTACGTACAAATGCAGCAGTCAGAAAAACCGGACTTGGGCGCGGGCTTCTTATCCGTCGGTCTAGACGTCGCAGGGGCATTGGCCGTTGCCAGCGATCTGAGTTGGCGCAATGCGTTGGTACTGCCAGCAAAACATGTTAGACAAGGCAATTGCCACGATCCAAAGAAAAAAGTCACATACTTGAATGCATTAGCGGAAGCTTGCCACTCGCGACCTATCTCGACTCGGATGCGAACGCATTTGTAAATGTCTTCTGTGCCACCTTGATAGTCGACGCCGAGCTGGAGTGTGTCGCCGTCTTTGAGCTCAAATGAGCGCGAGTCCTGGTTGGCAGGTGATAGGCGGACGTGATTGAGGAAAGTACCGGAGCTGCTCTTGGTATCTTTGATGAAAAATTTGCCGCCGGGTTCGGACCAGACCTCTGCGTGGGCGCGGGACACAACCTTTGATTTGAACGCGAGCTTGTTCGAGTTGAGAGCGTTGGCCTGGGAAATGGGCATTCCGGATCGTTCGGTAAACCGACCTATGCGCAACGCAGGGTCGCCTTCGGCAACATCACGGATGATGGGGTCAAAGCGGAGGGAGCGGCGACTGTCGAGGTGTGGTACCAGGCGGATGCGGTGAGACATGCCCGTTGTTGAGACAGGCGCAGGTACGTTGGGGGGCGTAGGCATGTTGGTTGGTTGGGGTGTGTTCGAAATGACGGTGGGCACTTGTGGAGCGTTGGCTGATGCGAGAGCACCGCCCGAGCGGCGCCTGCGCAGGATCTGGGTGATGCCGGAAGAGAGAGGAAGGTTGTGGGAAACTGAAGGTTGTATGCCAAGGGCGACGGATCGTCGTCTGTTGGAAGAGGGCCCAGGGGAAGGGGGGAAGGTGAGTACTTGGGGTAGGGGAAGGGGAGGAGGGGAGTCCCGGTCGATTACAGGAGAAGGATACTGGGATTGGGAAATGCCTCGTGGACGGCCGCGCAAGAAAGAGGTTAGAATATTTTGTCTTGATGACGGTGAGTCTGAACTGACTGCGTGGGGAAAGACACCATCCATGAGACAAGGAGGTGTGGTGAGGGAGATTGGAGATGTTGTGGAGGGCGGAGAGGAGATAATAAAAGAAACAAGAGAATAAAGGTGCAAAGTGTCAGCCCGCCCATTCACGGTCGCTGGGCCAACAAGCCAAACCCCTCGGACAGCCAAAAAGCCCTGCAAGGCACAGCTCTAAATATACCATCAATTGTCCTCTCTCTCTCTCTCTCTTCTCATTTATACACAAAAAAAATTAAACGTAACAACATCAGCAGAGTGGTGTAGGTGAGAAGCATACAACAAAGCACAAGAACAAGCAAATGTTAACAAAAAAAGGCGATATAACGTACAGATCCAACTTGCCCACGACAACCAATCTCTCTACAACTCCATATCCATATCCATACCGTCCCATCCACCTTCCTCCTCTTCCTCTTCTTTGACACCGACAGCATCGTCGTCGCCAAAATGTTTTCCGCGCATACTGAATCCTCCGGAAGGTTCTGTCTCTTCAACTTCCACAAATTCACTTTCGTCACTCGAGCCTGAGTGAGACAATGAAAGCGATCGTGACCACCTATCCGAACTCCCTGACGCAGGTCCATGAGGTACGATCACCCCGACCAATGACGATTGATACGAACTAGCGAACGACGCGGACTCAACTCCGGTTGAGCCACAGCCCGTCGTATAGCTTTGGGAGACCCCGCTCTCGGGCGGGGCATAAGATGCCGGGTCTGTCGGAACAGCAATAATCCCAGGCCGTAGGCGTGTGATCCCACTAACACTTGCACTGGGAAGTGCATAATCATGTATGCGGGGCCGCCCTGATGGCACCGAACTTGAAGTCGGGTATGCCGTCGTTTCGGTGACAGATTCGCTTGTTGGAAGTGGTGGGGGTGGCAATGTTCCACCCGAGAGGAAGGACGGCCATAGCGAGCGGTCGTCTGGGAGGGACGAGCCTCCAGATGCAGACGGTGTCAAATGCGAAAGGATCGCCGCAGCCTATCCGTGAGGAATGTCATCATGTAAGCACCATCCCACTGTGAGTAGCGCTTAAAAGCAGCCATGAAAAAAGTTCCCATTTTGTGGGATTTCACAAGATGGTGAAAGACGGAAGAATAACCATAGCAACAGGATTGTCAACCAAAAGAATGACAGGACGCACCTCCATAAGCTGGACCTGCTGATGTTTACTCAGCAAAAACTTTGACGCCTCTCGCCAGTGCGGGGTGTGCTCCCAACGGTGTTTAATCAAACATGATGGGTGGCGATATACCTGTTATGATATAATATCAGCTTCGATGACTAGTACACAGCAATGTAAGTACCTTTGAGCAGCTTTCACATGTGAAGGTCGTTCCACGTTTCTTCCCATTCTTCGTTGCTCCACCCATCACCCCGGCTTTAGAATCCGCCAGGGGAGGTGGCGTACCGGAAATGCTGGTCCCGTCATCGACAGGAACAGAACTGCTGATGCCGCTCTTAATCGCAGTTGTACCGAGGACAGGGATCGCGACAGGGCCAGTAGGCGCCCGGGCAAAGGTGGAAGAAACGTCCGGACCTGGAGGTGACACGGATGAGGATATTGACAACGAGGCGAGGGAATTGAGAGTGGTGATCGCGTTAGGTAGCACTACGGGCCTGGGAGCGGGCGTTAGCACCGAGCGAAAGAACATACAGGCATTTCACTCACGACGGACGGTTTGCGGCATCGCGTGCGTCGCTGAGTCGCCGACGCACCTGCCCCGTAGAAGAGAGGCGACGATGTTTTGTTCCATTATGGACAGCCACTCCCTGGCTGGGGTTACGCGAGTGGTGGGTGGGTTCAACGCTCGTACCACGCCATGAATTATGGTCATCGACGTCAAGTGTTGAGTCCTGCGGCATTTCAATGGGTTTCGCATTGGCGGCGGCGATGGATAACGAAAGTAGGCTAAGGGGAGAATCACCATGCTGTGTGATAATTAGTGGTGATGTTGTTGCACGTTCGACAAAGACGTACTGGTGCGGACGGGAGATCGTGTTCAGACATATATGTGAATGAGAGAAAGAGGCTTGAAAGGAAACGTGGGTGGGAAGGGGCCGCTACAGAGTAGATTACAAAAGCTGGATGAGAATATGGACATAAAGAGGCATCTCGGGGGGAAGAGTGCGAAGAGGCGCAGTCAGTGGGCCATTACGAAGGAGAGCAAGTGTGTGTTTTTTTGGCTCTCAATTGGCGTGTCTCATTCTAGACTTTTTCAAAGTCCGTGCGAACTGTCGAAAAGTACTGCATAGCCTTGTCTGCCTCGAGCCGTAAGCCTTCCAAGGGCAGTCATGGCACTCCTCTCTCTGTCTCTGCGCGCTGCCCATGCCTAAACCCCGAGCCATTAAGGCCAATAAAATCTCTTGGTACCCTCAATCGCCCCAAGCATTCGCTATGCCATTCCACATAACAGCTTCGAGTCATGCTTCAGAAAATGTATGATTCTGTGTATGACATCCCAACGGATGCTTAGCGTGCTGTATCCCATAGGTCCCGGCCTTGTTCCCAAAGCATATCAAAGCTGCCTTGCATCAGGATGAATGGTTGCGGTCAACTTTCGTCGCTCTCACGCCATAGGCCAATCCCACTCGGGCAGTCGATTGTGGAGAGCTGGATTGCATCCTACCTAATTTCACAAAATGGTTCTCAGTTTTTTAAGATGATAACTATGGGGGAAAGCAACACGGTCACAACATCCCTTCATGTCGGACAAGTGTGTAGGAGTAGCACAAACAGTGCCGAGAGTGTCACTTATCCACGAGCCTTCAAGTAACGGCTGCAAGTTGTTCCTGCTCACCGGTAAGGCTAAAGGTTACCAGCCCAATGCGTAGGCAACTGACAGAAGTCTAATCAGTGACTTTGGTTGAAGCGCCAATATGAATATTGTCGGCGATGTGGTCAGTTCCAGACAAGGCAAGACTGCGGAATTGAGGACAATGGCTTGTACGCGCGTAGTATACTAGACCATCAACGTCTCCACACGATTCTTGGGTGTCCATCTCCGGACCCAGGTTGTTTGAAGGATAGTGTTAACGGCGTAGAAGGATACCTGCACACTGACCCAGGCCCAGGCATGCACATGCATACAGGACTGTGGGAACCCAGGGCATCCATCCCATCGAGCCATTTGGATTGCCTCGCGCTCACGCAATGCATGGGGTCAAAAAAGGGAGCTCAGACGGTATGTTTTATTCTCCCCACCTAGATTCTGCTCTCCTCGAGCTGCAGGTGGCACTGGCTTCGTTCCACTTTTGCTTTCTTCCGCGGGTTTCTCTCTGGTGCCCCTGGATGTGGCCGTCGTCAACTTAGTAACGGCACTCGTCGGAACATCGTGGGCATGTAGTAGACTGGAGCGAGAGGGAGTGGCGTTCAACGGAGATAGGTAGATAGGGGGGAGCCGTGTCTGTCATATAGATGTGTAGAGTCTGTAAAATCAGAACGAAGGAATAAAGGTATGAGATGGGCTACCTACCACGCATATACTAGGCCCATGATATCACAGAATGGGAACAGGTCATGGCGATGATCTCATGGGTCGAATGACAAATGAAAGGGATAACAGGCGAAAACCAGGTAGTACAAACGTCAATCAGATGGAGAGGAGAGTGTAGTTATTATCGGCCACCTGCCTCCCGATGTATACGCCGCCAACTTCCCGTTCCTGGAGATGGACAGCTACCCGGCGACCAGACAGCTCCCGCGCGGTGATCGCGGTGATGAAGCCAAATGGCTCTGTGTGCCTATGAAAAGATTTCGTAACGCGGGCAACAATTTGGTTTCTCCTTCCCCGGTGAGCCCTCCCAATGGGGGGGGAACAAGTTGGAAGAAATTCCCAGATAGCCCCACGAGTGTAAAAGGTCGAGCCATTGGGTGTTCTCCATACAATCTTCCCAGTGTGGTTTCAGATGCGGCGCCTCGTAGATGCAGAGGCGTTCCAGGTGGGGAAAGGAGGAAGGGACGAGTTATAGACTAGCACCAGGGATGGGGGCTGCCAATCGCATGAGATACCCAATTGTGGTGCTACATGATCAGCCGTCCCTGATCAATGGAAAAGGGTGAGGTTGAGGTGACATCTGGAAAAGACTATGTCTGCTCGATAAGGTGCCCTGAATGACACCGGGTGGCTGATAAAGTGGTAGATGGGGCGTCGAATGCCAGTAGATCGAAAGATGCTATCTCGATCTGGTGAAGTAGGAAGGAATTAATTTGGGACAGGATGTGCTCCAAGTACGCGCTATCGTCCTTGAACGAGATCGGGGAAAGCAGGGAGGAGAACGCGTGTAAGTGGAGGTGGAGATCAGCCTCGTTGGTTAACTTGGTATCGGAATACAGGAAAGTGGTTCGAGCTTTGTCAACGCGGGCGGGGAAGTGGCCACGGCCTCAGGTGAAACGTACCCGCGATGTGGAATGCCCAAATTGTGAAGGTGAACAAGGTCAGTGGTAGACAAACGTAGTTTCGGCAGGGACGGAAATGGAATGCCCCGCAACCGGAGCTCTCGTAGATGTGGGGCAGAACCACCCATGTTTTGGGTGCAGAAAAGTCAAGATCGAGGCGTCGCATCGATGCGAACACAACACATCGCCAGCGTCGCCGCCGGCACACGCAACCCATTTGCCTTGATGGAGCCGATCAACTCTTCTTCCACACAAAACTTGAATATTTCAAGGACTTCGTCCGGGAGCACGTTGAGATTGTTGACAGTGGTCACTCGCGGATACAGCTTGTCTGCAGTGAACCGTATAATTGCATAACGTCTATGAGGAGCCTGAGAGATGTGATCGAGTATGGACAGCCAGAGGATGAAACTGGAGTTTCTGGCGGGCCGAAATCGAGACCAGTGAGTGAGAAGCCAAGTCCCTTCCCAATAGGGCTGCAGAGTGATTTCAGACATACTTGTCAGGGGTGATGATCTCAACAGGAATTGCAGCAGGGAATCAACTTGAACCCGGACACTGGGGTTGAACGTTGAACGGTCAGTTGTCGATCCTCCACAGTGTAACGGTGGGATATGCGCTGGCCTCGGAACGGGCCAATTCCGACCACGTGACGTCTGCCCGAGCGTCGCCACACACCGTCGCCACGTTGAACGCAAC
>Ga0307510_10001255_pt1 | contig 27593 bp, 27 predicted proteins | sample 12_EM_MG_FD_207224 | JGI IMG/M metagenome (GOLD analysis project Ga0307510, IMG submission 207224) | Populus trichocarpa ectomycorrhiza microbial communities from riparian zone in the Pacific Northwest, United States - 12_EM | ecosystem: Host-associated > Plants > Roots > Unclassified | place... | reverse complement strand
ACCACCTCTAACGCCTCTTGAACCCGAAGATAACCCGAAAGATATCTCATGCCACCATGTAATCATCACTCCCTCGAGGATACTTCTCGAAGGACCTTATCCGACGCAGTCGAACCGCGTCATCCGACGTTATCAAGATCACGCACCCGCTCTCGCTGAACGCTTCATCCGCGTGGAGTTCCGCGACGAAGACCACCTTTCATACCGCTGGGATGGCGATGTCGATGGGGCACGGTTCCTCCAACGGCGTATCGGAACCATCTTGCGCCGTGGGTTCGAACTCGGTGGGCGCGAATTCGAATTCCTCGCCTACTCCACCAGTGCACTGCGCGAACATTCCGTCTGGTTTGTTTCGCCGTTCCGCGATCCCATCAAAGGATACGTGACCGCGGAGCACATTCGGTCGTCTCTCGGGGACTTTTCGGAGCTTCTGCGGACGCCGAGCAAGTATGCGGCAAGAATCGCCCAGGCCTTCACTGCGACCGACCGCAGCGTAAAGATCCGGCGCGACCAGCTGGAGGAACAGCCCGACTTGGGACCACATACCGATGGCGTGGGCACCATTTCTCCCCAGTTGGCCGATATGATTTGGGACAAACAGTGCAAAGGTGGTCACAATGTCAGGGAACGCCGCGTCAAACCATCAGCATACCAATTCCGTTTCCTCGGATACAAGGGCGTTGTCGTTGTGGACCACAGGCTTGAAGGCATCAAGATGCGGTTGCGAGAATCGCAGCGCAAGTTTGTGGATGACAACAAAGAGCCTTATTTCGAAATCGCGCAGTCCTTTGAAAAACCTAATAAAGTCTACCTAAACAGGTTCGCAGTTGTGTCTCTTTTTCGGGAACATTAACCTGTACCGCCGTTCTTTAGGCCTGCAGTGATGGCACTGGAAGACCGCGGTGTCGATATAGATACGTTCCTCGCGCTTCAAGAAAAGGCGAAGGAGGACATTTACTCTTCCCATGATTCGTTGGAGGATTTCTTGGAGCTGCTCAAGGCATACAACCCAGGTGGCAAATTTCACCTAGTTTACATCCTCGAGCAGCTCGTCAAGCTCGAGCAGCTCGCCAAGCCCGAGCCCAATTCTAAGGACGGCTCTAGTAAGAAGGTCATCAAAAGCGCTTTCTTTGAACGCCTCCTTTGCTACACCATGCACCATGCGCTTCGAGGGATCAAATTTAAGGCCCGAATTCGCGTGCCCATGAGTTACCAGTTGGTGGGCGTCGCAGACGAGGGTAGAGCGTATATCAATGAAGGTACCAAAGAGGATGATGTCTTTACATTGAAAGCTAATCAAATCTATGGCATGTTTCTCCACCTGCTTTCTGGCGTATTAAATCCTCACGCTTACCATGACACCTAGTCTGTATCCAACAGCCTGAGGACGATGAGCCTACATATTTGAAGGGAAATTGTGTTATTTCCAGGAGCCCAGTCATTCACCCTGGTGACGGTATGCGCATGACTGTCCTTAGATGCGGCCAAAGCTCATTGTTCCCACAGTGCAGCCGGTCTTCGCAGTGGGCGAGCCACCGGAGGACAAGATCTGCTTCTTCCGTGGATTGAAAAATGTGGTTGTGCTTCCAGCTGTCGGTGCGTACCTACGAGTCTCATGTATATTGTTATCGATGGATTGGCTTTGTAGGTGAGCGCTCACTGGCGTCGTGCCTTGGTGGAGGTGACTTGGATGGGTGAGTTGTTGGATGATTAGATGCCTCAAATACTCACGATTACCTAGCGACACATACGACATCTACTATAAGAACCCAGGATTACTTCCACCGATTCCCGCGAAACCTGCAGAGTACCCTCCCGGCAAACTCTGGACACTGGAGGAGGGCCGCAAGGCGACGGTAAATGATATTTGCGACTTCATCGTCGAATACATCCACAGCGACGTCATGGTATGCTCCCCTCCGTGCTTGTAACACCGTGCTTATACGTTAACGTAATCCCACAGGGCCTGCTGGCGGATAGGCACATCGTGATTGCAGATCAATCGAAGGTGCGACCTTACTCACCTATAAATTACCTCTGTCTCACCAGCCGATAGGATGGTGTCTTCGATCAGCGCTGTATGAGGCTGGCCGAGCTATGTAGCCAAGCGGTAGACTATGCAAAGAACGGGACTCCGGTCGACATCAACAACAACCTCCCGAAGCCGCTGATCAGATTCAAGCCAGACTGGCACAAGGCGGAGGTAACGGGCGCCCGCGAGCTAGATTACTACGTGTCAGATCGCGCGCTAGGCCACCTATTCCGGAACGTCAAGTTACATGACCCGAAAGAGCTCGTCGAGGGTTTCTCCACCGAACACTCTGGAGAAGTAGCGCCACTTGAAGACGCGATAACTTGCGCTGTCGAGCCGCATATCCGGCGCACTCTCGACACCATACACAACAACGACAACTCATGCGCGGATGACGGATTTGCAGAGCAGCTACACGCGCAGTACGTGCGCGAGATGCGGTTCATTTGTGCGACACACACACTCGTCGATACGCCGGACGTCCGCCTGACAGAAGAGGAGGTCGTCCTGGGCACGATCCTCGCTAACTGTACCCAGTCGCGCTGGCGCTCGGACAGGTCGTACAGGATGAAACAGCATACCAAGGATCTGGTGGGAAGAATTCGTTCGCAGATCATCAAGTGCGAGGGATCGCCGACGGAGGAGCAGCTGCGCGCAGCTTTGCCACATGCGTGGGCGGTGTGGTGCTGGGCTCAACATCACCGAGACAAGGAGTACATCGAGAGCTTCGCGCTTCTCGTGCTCGGCACCATGTTGGACAGTCTCAGGTGTCATGGGACGCTGCCGGAGACAAAATCCACGAGAAAGAAAAAGTAGGGGGTTGGCGCGAAGTGCTTGCAGTGTACATTACAGTAGTGACTTGTGACTTGGTGAACGCGCGCGGCTCAGAACAGAGAACATAAACGTTGTCGTTGTCTTGAGAACTACAGGAGATATTCGTAGCTGGCAGCCACCATACCCGCCGAACCAAGGCTCACCCATGGTGTTCAATTGTAGTCGTCTGTCACGCTCTCGTTCTACGAGCGCCATGACATATAATACATGGCTGAACAACGACGAGGTCATAATGTCAAGACCAAGAGGCAAAGACCAAGGGGCATATCGCCACGTCGGTGGAAAAAACAAAGCAAGAATTTTAAAAGAAGAGATGGTCAAGCCAACTAACCCCTCGGGCAGTTCCTCAGATATCCTCACTGGCAGTCACAACGATATGTTCCATCGCCTCCAACGCTCTCCTCGCACGTTCCCTCACCTCCCTGACCACACCTCCACCAATTCTGCCCGCCGCCGAGCCACCAACCTCACAAAGGTACCAGAGGACCCCAGCGACGCGGAGCTCTGCCGCGCCAAGCGCCAGTTCTGAGTCGACGATCGCGCCAAGCGCGGCGCATCTCGCATCCCATGAGGTCGACGACCGCGCCTCGCAACGATGCTGCCCGTGCGCGAAAATGGGCGCCTGTCCCTCCGTATAACCATTGACCAAGTTTTGTTTGTTAAAGTGTATGCCGCTTGGGGTGCAATGTCCGTCGCGCGACTCGAGGGCGCTCGCGAGCGCATACAACAGAAGGGCCATGGCGAGCACTTCAAACACCGTGTTGACGTCGTCCCTCGCAGTCCTCAAAGTTCCACAGCAGGTAGAACGCCTGCCCGCGCAAACCCTCGGCTGCGTCGTCCAGGGGTGTGTCAAGCCGGGGACAGCCGACCTCCGTCATGATGGCCCGCTTGGCCTCCAGCGGATATTGTAGGCCAGGGTTTGAGCCAGCACAGAGCGCTCAGGCGAAACTCCGCGCTAGATGATCGAAGAAGGTGCGAGAGATGCGTCGCGATGCCTTGTTCAAGTCCGCGACCGAGCCACCTAAATACTTAAAGGGAATTTGCGTCATTTCCAGATGCCCGGCCATTCACCCTGGTGACAGTAAGTACATGGGCGCTCTTTCTCCAACGTGTCAAGGCTCATCATTCCCAGTCCAGAGAGTCTTCGCAGTGGGAAAACCGCCGGAGAACAAGATCTGCTTCTTCCGTGGATTGAAAAATGTGGTTGTGTTTCCTGCTGTCGGTGCGTACTACGAGTATCATGTGCGCAATCACGGACGCATTGGCCTTCCAGGTGAGCGTTCACTGGCGTCGTGCCTTTCTGGAGGCGATTTGGATGGGTGAGTTGCTGTGTGACCAGACCAGATACTACAAATACTCACGATTCTCCAGCGACACATATGACATCTACTACGCCAACCCAGGGTTAATTCCCTCAGTCCAAACGGAACCAGCAGATTACCCTCTTAGCCCACCCTGGACGCTTGAGGAGTGCCGTGACGATGCTACAGTCGAGGACATCTGCGACTTTATCGTCGAGTACATCAACAGCGATGTCATGGTCGGTCCCACTCCGTGACTGTTTGTAACCTCGTGTTCACACCCTCATGTAATCCAAAGGGCCTGCTTGCGGACAGACATATCATTATTGCAGATCAATCGAAGGTACGACTTTGTTCCCCCATAAACTACCGCAATCTCACCCACCAATAGGACGGTGTGTTTGATCCACGGTGCATGAAGCTGGTCCAGCTATTTAGCCAGGCGGTGGACTATGCAAAGAATGGCATTCCAGTCGATATCCACAATAATTTTCCCAGACCCCCGATCAAATCAAAGCCAGATTGGCACAGGGCAGAGGTGACAGGCGCGCGAGAGCTGAACTATTACGTGTCAGATCGCGCTCTGGGGCATCTGTTCCGAAACATCGAGCTGCGTGACCCGTCAGAGCCCATCGAGGGACTCTCCACCAATATGTCCGGAGGAACCGCACCGCTCGAAGACGCGATCACCTGCGTTGTTGAGCCGCTCATCCTTCGCGCGCTCAACACCACAGACGATAAAGCCGCCGCCGCCGCCGCCGACGAATCACGCGCGGACTACCGACACGCAAAGCGGCTGCACGAGCACTACGCGCGCGAGATGCAGTTCATCTGCACGACGCACACGCTAGTCGACGCGCCGGAAGTGCGCCTAACGGAAGAAGAGGTCGTCCTGGGTGTCATCCTCGCGAATTGCACGCAGTCACGCTGGCGCTCGGATAGGGCGTACAGGATGAAGCTGCATTCTTGGGACCTTGTGGGCGATATTTACGAACAAATTGCCCAGTTCGATGGGGGGCTGCAGACGGAGGGCCAGCTCCGCACTGCTTTGGCGAGTGCTTGGGACGTGTGGTGCTGGGCTCAGTATCACCAAGACAGAGATTTCATCCAGAGCTTTGCGCTTATTGTGCTCGGAGTCGTATTGGACTGTCTCAGGCGTCTTGGTGCGTTGCCGGAGATCTAGTTTACTTGAAGCAAAGTAGTGCTGGACGGGTGGACGGATTCCAAAAGCGGATGAGTTGAAGGGCTTACGATGTACATTACAGTAGGAACGTGGGGAACGTACAGAGACCTCGACGACCAAGAAACCTTGTTGTGTATTTAAGGGCCAGCCGGCTCTGTGCGACGAGTGAGAGACCACGGAATAGACAAAAATACGATACCGTTGCTCATGACGTCGACTGCGAGCAGAAATATGGCTTGAGAACCACGGGAGACGTGCGTGTTCGGTGGCGGTGGCGAGGCATAATATATAATACATGGATGAATCATGACGAGATCATAGCATCAACAGAGAGGCATATCGCCACATCGGTGGAGAAAAGGAAGCAAGAATAAAAAACGACAAAGAGCCCGCGACAGAAAGGTAAAGCCGACTAACCCGCCCACACCTGGGCACTTCCTCAGATGTCCTCAGCCGCAACGACGACACGCTCCATTGCATCCAGCGCTCTCCGCGCGCGTTCCCTCACCTCCCTGTCCACGCCTCCACCGACGCCGCCCGCCGCCGAGCCACCCACGGCACCAAACTCGACCAGGTGCCTGAGCGTGTTCTCGATCCCAGCGGCCCGGAGCTCCGCCGCGCCCCACGCCAGTTCGATGATCGCGCCAACGGCGGCGCATCGCGCGTCTGGGGGCGCATCGACGAGCGCGCCTCGCAACGAGCGGAGCAGCTGTTCGTGCGCGAGGATGAGCGCCTGCCGCTGCGTGTGGCCGTTGGCCAAGTTCGCGAGCGTGTACGCCGCTTGGATCGAAACGTCCGCGTCGCGCGATTCGAGCGCGCTCGCGATTGCGTCCAACAGACGTGCCGTGCCGAGCGCTTCAAACACCACGTCGACGTCGTCCTCGCAGTCTGCAAAGTTCCGCAGCAGGTAGAACGCCTGCTCGCGCACCCCCGCGTCCGTGTCGTCCAGGCGTTCGTCGAGTGCAGACCAGCCGACATCGGTCATGATGGTTCGCTTGGTCTCCGGCGGGCATTTGTACACTAAGTTTTTGAGCGCCCACAGCGCGCTGAGGCGCAACTCGGCGCTGGGCGATCGGAGGAGGCGTGCGAGACGAGTCGCCACACCTTGTTCCAGAAACGGTGCTCGTAGAGGGGAGTATTGGTTTACGAGGTTGCAGACGGCTGCCAATGCGGCATGTACGACGCGCCGGTCTTCATCTTCCTTTGTGAACACAGCGAACAACGCAGTGCCTAAGCCCGAATCGACGAGCGATGTACGCGTAACAGCGACGCTCCGCGAGAGCGCACGGACGCATTGGCATGCTGCGTAACGCACACCAGTGTGCTGGTGAGTGAGCGCTGATGCCAAGGGTGGCAATAGCCGCTGGCCGTCTGTCACATCTCGACGAATATCGTTGTCTGCGAGCGCCAGGACCGCGATCGTGGTAAGCGCAGCCTCGCGCAGACAACAGAGACTTTCTGGCTCGTCTTCCTCCCATTCTGGTGGTACCTTGCTTTCCGTCACTGATGGTGGCGTGAGAGCGTGAACAACGTCGGAGAGTTTTGCCAGTGAGCCTCTGTCGAAAGCTGTTTGACATATCTCTCTCTCATCCATCACGAGGTAATCTAGAGATCAGTTTGTTGAGAGCCATCTATGTTCCGGATATGAAAATATTTCTTACTGAGAATGAAGCATGCTTTGGTTCGATTTTGTGGCGACTCAGTCTTCGAATCAATCATCCGGTTCATGACATGCATGACAACAAGGGAAGCCGTCAGATCCGGAGGAGTTGGGTGATGGTGGTTGGCTGCGCTTGCTCGAATGATATTCGTCGCGCTGATTAACTGTCAGTCAAACGGGCGCTTGAGAATCTGATTTTTCTTTACCATAGACAAGCAGCGAGCTGCACATCCGCAGAACGAGATTTGCATAGTCCCAATGCCAACGGGAGGGTGATCGGAAACTCTGGCATGATCACAGAATCAGGAGACCACGAAAAGACGGTTACAGAAAGTGCGCACCTGTGGTTGATCTTCCTGCGGGAGCCTTGGCAAGGTGAACAGCGACTTCGTGGTTGTCCTTGGCAAGGGCAGCAAGGGCGTTTAGCGCAGCCTCTTGTACCTTGATATCACGGTTGCAGAGCATCGTTGTGAGATGACGGGCGACCCATCCACCGCCACTGGACTGCGCAGGCGCTAAAGCCTCTGGGCGTTCCCAGCGGCGACGCCCGCGCAAAGCTTCTCGTCCGCGCTCGGCTGGAGGAATCCACTCCGCAACGGCGGTACGATGACTTGGGGTGCGGAGCGCCGCACCAAGTAGTTGCGCGATGGATGTGCTGGCTTGCGTCGAGGCATCCGTGAGGAGAGGGAGGAACACATCGAGAACTTCGAGCTGCGTAGAAGCTGTTAGTGGTTCATGGTTTCAATATCGAACGACCGACGGGCGCAGGGTAATCACCTGGAAAAAATACTCAAGCGCATGTTTCGCATCTTCACGCACGGGTGACGAGTCATCCCTGAGACCCCATTGTGAGGGGCCGACGAGCTCCGCGCATGCTGCGGCGATGGCACGAAGGGCACGGGCAAAGGCAGCTTTAGTCGTAGGGGATTCAGCGGGACCGAAGCGTGAGATGGCATAGAGGAAGGCGCGATGCGCGTTGGCATGGAGTATGCTGCGGAGTGCCTCCGGAGAGCCTGACAAGGGGGAAAAAGGGTCAGTATGCGGGGAGGCGTCCGCAGGACCGCAGCAGTGGTGGCGCACCATAAGACAATGAAGTGATGACGTGGGCAGCCTCAACACGGACGTCGTCCTGCGATCCCGCAGCCTCCTCGACTTGTTCCGGAGCGTTTAGACACTTGACGAGGCTGAAAGAGGATGGTTAGAGGGATAACGGGAGAGGAACAAGACACGGACGTTGCCACAAAGAGCTCGTCTTGGGAAAGGGATAGCTTAGCGGAAGGATTTCCAATGACATTGTTTTTTACTCGTTTGAGGGTTGAAACATTGACGGTCTGAATGGTCATTGTAAACCGTAAGTTACAGGAACCCGTGAAGCGGGATTTGATCACGAGAAAACGGAATTAACAGGATAATCGTCGCCCTAAGTTACAAGGTGCGCAGTCAATTGCTATAGCTAGCCATCACTTCCATGGCGTATAAAGTAAATCCTATCAGCCACCCAGGCCACCTTTCTATCCCCTTCACCCTTTATTCCCCACCGTGTCAGTGGCGATATGGAACTCGAACTCACCCGAATTGACTTCGATGCCGACGAATATGATGTACGCAAAGCCGTCCAGGAAGTCCTCCATGGCCCTGAGCTCTATGACCCCAACAACAAAGAGAACAAAGGTCGAAAACCCAACTTCGAGGTCGTGATGGGCATAAGCCCAGCTGGTCGCAGTCATAACGGAAAAGCTGCCCTTCGTCTCCCAGTAAGGCTGGGTCAAAAACTCCTCAGATGGTACAGGGAGTCAGAAGAGCACCGTATTGTGGTCAAAGAATCTCCCCTTCGACTCTTCAGAACTGATAACCGTGTTCCTTCTGACGTGAAGCAAGTGCTCGAGAAAGCGCTATATATCGACCCGGAACAAGACAAGCGCCGCACGCAAATAGAAGATCGCGCGCACTCGGTTCGTCTGCGAATTGCAAAAGTCCAGTTTGGTGTATGGTACAAGCCGTCAAACTCTCCCGACGCAGGGAGATCATTCTCTATCGAATATGAGCGCGATTTTATCAGTCAGAGTGCTGCGTACCTTTACGTCGTGTACGAGCACAAGCTCATTCGCGTCGACGTATGTGCAACCCTACTCTCCGCTCAATCGCGACTTCACCTGAAATCCCCCCTCACTCAGATTGGTCAGAGGGAAACGGAAGAAACGAACTATCTGGTTCTTGTCAAGTTCTCGAGCATCCGAAAGACGGGCCTTGGCTATGATGAGTTTGGACAACCCTGTGAGTCCCCACGACAACATCATTCTCGTTTCGCGCGGCTGAACAGACTCATTCAGTTATTATATTCGATTTGCATACGCCACCCAGCTTCGAGCAAGAAAGTTACAATAACAGGGCTCCAGAGGGTATCGAACGCAAAGGGAGACACAAGACGCGCGATCGTATATCCGCGATCGACGATGCCCATAAAAGCATCGCGGGATATGCCCACCATCTCCGTATCGTCCTTGCTGAGCAAGACGATCTCTTCCAGTTTGAGAAGATATGCCACATCGTAGGGTGTGAACCCCGTCCCAAGCGCGTTTCCCGCGTGGATGCCCACTCGAAGCGTTTCTTCTCTCCCCGTGACCTCTTCCACGTGCAGCGCTGGATCAAGACCATGGACTGGAAGAATGCCTTCCAGATTGAGGCTTATTTGCGATGCGGACTCCTCAACACGCACGATTTGCTAGTTACCCTCCAGAAGCCTATCGAGGAAGCCATCCAGTATTACGGTTCTGAGTCAAGTGAATTCCTGCGTTTGTTCTATGTGGCCCTCAAGATGCGCACTACTAAAACGGACGAAGACCCTAAAGAGTGTCTCGAGCGCGTGCGCGAGGCCCATCGCACGATCAAACCACTTCGTCTTGCTTCAGGACATATCTCGTGTCACCACGTCATCATCACCCCCTCGAGGATACTTCTCGAGGGACCTTATACGACTCAGTCGAACCGCGTCATCCGGCACTATCAAGATCATGACCCTGCTCTCGCCGAACGCTTCATCCGCGTAGAGTTCCGTGACGAAGATCGCCTTGCTTACCGCTGGGACGGCGATGTCGACGGGACATGGTTCCTCCAACAGCGTGTTGGTGGCACCTTGCGCCATGGATTCGAACTCGGTGGGCGTGCATTTGAATTCCTCGCGTATTCCACCAGTGCGTTGCGCGAACATTCCGTCTGGTTCGTTTCGCCCTTCCGCGATCCCATCGAGGGATACGTGACCGCGGAGCACATTCGGACATCTCTCGGGGACTTTTCAAAGCTCCTGCGGATGCCGAGCAAGTACGCGGCAAGAATCGCCCAAGCCTTCACCGCGACTGACAAGAGCGTGATGATTCGGCGCGACCAGTGGGAAGAACAGCCTGACTTGGGACCACACACAGATGGCGTGGGCACCATTTCTCCCAAGCTGGCTGAAATGATTTGGGAAGAAAAGTGCAAAGCTAGTCGCAATTACAGAGAACACCGCATCCAACCATCGGCATACCAATTCCGTTTCCTCGGATACAAGGGTGTTGTTGTTGTGGATCACAGGCTCGAAGGCGTCAAGATGCGGTTGCGAGAATCCCAGCGCAAGTTCCCTGTGAATAGCGACGATGATGCACCTTTCGAAATCGCGCGATCCTTTGACTACCCGAATCCGGTCCACCTAAACAGGTTCGTAATCATGTATTGTCTCAGGGAGCATCAGTTATACCGCGATTGTTCAGACCCGCAGTAATGGCACTGGAAGACCGTGGAGTTGAGAGGGGTACGTTCATGGATCTTCAAGAGAAGGCGAAGGCGGACATCTACCTTGCCCGTGATTCGTTGAAAAATTTCTTAAAACTGCTCCAGAATCATGGGCTGGGTTTCAAATTTCACCTATCTTTCATTCTCGAGCAACTCATCAAGCTCAAACTCGACTTCAAAGACAGTACCGATAAGAAGGCCCTCAAAAGCACTTTATTTGAACGTCTCCTTCGCTTCTCCATACACCATTCCCTTCGTGAGGTCAAGTTCAAGGCGCGGATCCCTGTACCCGAGAGCTACCAGTTGGTTGGTGTCGCGGACGAGGGCAGAGCGTATATTGAGGAAGGTGTCGATGAGGATCGTGTATTAACGTTAAGGCCTGGTACGATCTATGGTACGTTTCTCTGTCTGCTTGCCGGTGTTCCACTTCACGCGTCCGACATCTAGTCTGTGTGCAAAGCCCCGAGGACTCGGAGCCTATATACTTGAAGGGCAGTTGTGTCATCTCTAGAAGCCCGGTCATTCACCCTGGTGATGGTACGTAAATGAGCATTCGTCCTTCTTCAACCCAGCCAAGGTCCACTACTCCCACAGTGCAGCGAGTCTACGCAGTTGGCAAACCTCCAGCGGACAAGATCTGCTTCTTCCGTGATTTGAAGAACGTGGTTGTGCTTCCTGCTGTCGGTGCGTACCTATGAGCTCAAATGCGCTTTGATTGACGTATTGGCCCTTAGGTGAACGTTCACTGGCGTCGTGCCTTGCTGGAGGCGATTTGGATGGGTGAGTAGCTGTGTGACTGGAACTACAAATGCTCATGATTCTCCAGCGACACATACGATATATACTATGCCAACCCAGGATTGCTTCCCTCAATCCAAACGGAACCAGCAGATGAGAATGCCAGCGATCCCTGGACGCTTGAGGAGGGCCGTGAAGATGCTACAGTCGAGGACATTTGCGACTTTATCGTTGAGTACATCAACAGCGATGTCATGGTAGGTTCCACTCCATGATTGTTTGTAACCTCGTGTTCACTCATTCGTGCAATCCGCAGGGCCTACTGGCAGACAGGCACATCGTTATTGCCGATCAATCGAAGGTGTGACTTATCTCACCGAAAAAATCCCACAGCGATCTCACTCATCAATAGGATGGTGTATTCGATTCGCGGTGCATGAAGTTGGCCGCACTATGTAGCCAGGCGGTAGACTATGCGAAGAACGGGAATCCGGTCAACATCCACGGCAACCTCCCCAAGAAGTTGATTAAATTCAACCCAGATTGGCACAAGGCGGAGGTGACGGGTGCTCACGAGCTGGACTACTATGTATCAGAAAAAGCCCTGGGTCACCTATACCGAGAAATCGAACTGGGGGACCCGATAAAACCTGTCGAGGGTCTCGAAACCGAATGCCCCCGGGGAACCCCGCCGCTCGAAGACGCGATCACCCGCGCCGTCGCTCCAATCATCCGGCGCATTCTCAACACTGTGACTGACGACGCTGCAACCTCCGCGGAACAGCCAGGCGCAGACAACGGACACACCGAACAGATACACGAACACTACGTGCGCGAGATGCGGTTCATTTGCATGACGCACACCCTCGTCGACGCGCCGGACGTGCAGCTGAAGGAGGAAGAGGTCGTGCTGGGAACGATCCTCGCGAACTGCGTGCAGTCGCGCTGGCGCACCGACCGGTCGTATCGGATGAAGCTGCACGCCGAAGAGTTGGTCGGGGACATTCGCTCACAGATCAACCAGTACGAGGAGAAAGTGCCGAGTGAGGAACAGCTACGCGCAGCATTGACGCGTGCATGGGCGACATGGTGCTGGGCGCAGCACAACCGAGACAAGGATTACATCGAGAGCTTTGCGCTCCTCGTGCTCGGCGTCGTGTTCGACGGCCTCAAGCGTCTTGGTGGGCTACCGGAGCCCGAGTCTCCTCCGTCAGACAAACAGTAGCCCTGTAATACAGTAGTAGTTGTCATTCCGGAAGATGGTTAGTTGTGATGTGTATGTATTTAAATAGCCTGAGTGTTGCCGGAGAGTTGAGTAGCTGAGTTGCGAACTGCCACCAGGTGGCACGTGCAACTACGGTGGTTACCGCATTTGGTTCGGAGCCACACTGAACTAAATATTATTAATTGCTGCAAATCGAATTGGCGCCTAGGAGTGCACGGACCATGGAGGCATTGCCGAGCGCTTCGAAGCGCCGCCGCTTTCACCCAAATCAATGCGGGCCGCTCGCTAGCTGCTAGCCTGCTGACACCAGCAGTTGCAACTGTTACCGCGGCCGTAGCCTGAGTTCCAACTCAACTCAGCTCAACTCAACTCAACTCGCCGGCAACAACTACCGGGTGCTAAACGATATACCCGCTCGCCACTGTAGGTCATTGAAACACCGCGTACTGTACCATGGGCGCGATTTCAAATGGGCGTAACATGACAAGATCCCTCACAACGGTTCAGTGCACAGCAGGCACAAACGGAGATGATTCCCTGTAGATCACCACTAATGAATAAGTACACAGCATACACAACACAGCCGCGTGGCGGGAACCTGAACGTGACCATGTTTGGGACATCGGCTCTAGTTGCCGTGTATTTCGCTCGGCAGTTTTGGACGATACTGTGGTGCACAAATCGGAAGAGAACCCGAACGTCCGAGGATCGGGTCGGGACTGAACTCCGAATTGGATCAGAAGAGGAGATGCTGTCTTCTCTTCTTATCCAACTCGGAGTGCATCGTCGGGATGATGAAAGGGGGAGAGGGGAATGATGGGCTGGGCGGATCATCACAAATTTCTGACAAGAATACAAGTTAAACGATGTGGCTTATCTGAAATGCTCCCTTCCAGGAGTTCCTTTACGACAATGGAAGGCTAGCGAATAAAACTGTAATGAGCAATAAGGCAGAGAGGAGGGTACACACTTCCGGGGATGCATGGCTAATGTTGACGATGGACGGGTCAGCTTGTGATGGGAGCTGATAACAAACCACACCGCGGGGGCCTGAGAGAGACAAAATAGCACGATCTATGGAGGGATCGAGAGGAAAGCGTCCGAGGGATGATTTCCTTAGTCCCCGTCTTTGAATATTGTGTCTCTAAACGAACCCTAGTATCGGTTCTCAACGACCCCAACATGAGGGAAGTTGATGATCTAGTGCAGGGGCAGCAAAATGGTCAGCCAATATAGGAAAGCTTCGTATCGCCGTCGTGTGAATGCTAACATTGAGCCCGAGGCTGCGCGTGCATCACCTTCTGCCCGGGCAGTCATGTTGCCGACATTGTGCGTCGACTTCAACTCTTTTGCCGCGGTATTAGTCTAGGCGCTTGTGACATTCATCAATTGTATGTGCTTTCTGGGCTGTAGATGGAAGAAGCGTTAGTTAGATAAGATACTGTCGTTAAGAGTATTGCAGTGCATACCGTACTTGTACCGTGACCTAGAGATATCAGAAACGGGGGGAAAAAGCGTGTGAAGAAACCCATTCTCGGAAAAACTATCTCCAAATGGGCATTTCGGACATCGACATATCGGGCTAAACGCCCTACACCAAAATAACGAGCGATAAATAACGTTTCTCGCGGGAATCATCTTATCCAGATACTGATTTCAAACTTACCATGCTAAACGCAACCCTGAAGGGTCCCTAGGCCATTCCCTATTGGAACCAGGGGGGAATACAAATACACGCCATTCTCCATTGACGGGGTCGGAAGCCGACAAGCCGAGGCTCCAGTGACGGGCCGCACTGCCGCCGCAGCACCCTACCCTAATGTTTGGAGCCAGGCCGTTGGGACGACACTTTTCCTTGGCCGTCAATTGGGCTCAATCCAAGCCCGAGTAGTAGAAACGTCTTCCGCTTGCGCAGCGGACAACCAACATACATCGTTCTCCTATAATCAAGTATCCCTGTCCCCTAGATGGGTTCGTACCATATCAGGGCATTTGCGTGTGGGCCAAAAGAGTGATGGGCCGATGGCACCCACATGCGGGCTTTGATCACATCGAATAAATTTCATCAAGTCGACTCTGAGTTGAGATGTCAGGTTTAGGTTTAGTTTAGCGAACCCACCAGCGGAGTTTCAAAAAGAACGGCGCGGGCTTGCTCTACCTCAGGCTGCAGACAGTGTTGGTGCCATGTGGTGCCTATCGACGCTGATGTCCGTGCTGTCGAGTTGCGCACTAGGAACAAGGGCGAGTCGTTTTCCGGTGATATCTCGGGTGGTTTGTTCCACTGACATATATGCTGTCCGCGGGACTCCAACGCTGAGATCTTGAGCACGAGGATGTACCGAGATAGTGCCGCTACCCTTGGTCGATAACGAGCTCCATAAGTCTCGGTGGATTATCGATCATGGGCAAATGTCATGATTGACAGTTCTGGCACATTCGTGGGATCGGTGTTCATTGTTGGCTATCATCCGTACCTGCAAGTGTGCTGTCATTTGACTTGGTGCGTCACACAGTACCGTATAGAATAGTCTCTTCCGAGTCAGTTTGCACGTTCTTGCTGTATGAAACATGCAAGGAAGGCGACGAAATGGTGAGTGGCGCAAATTAGGAACTCAGGACTGTTGACTCCGTGCCACTTGCATCCCGTACTGTTTTGCTCTGCCGCCGCCACCGCGGTGATATTCGGGATTCCGGGACCGTTCTCTGGACCAGAGGACCAGGCAAAGTTCCAGAGCCCAGGCTAAAGCTCGGGCACAGTATACACGTGGAATCAAAACAAGTGATTGCCATTTTACGCGCCGCAAAGCCCGCTCATCAGCAGCGTCAAACTTCGGGTACTAGCGTTAGTGGCTAACGGGTCCCTCGTCAAATTATCCACGGCACCCAGGGCGGATTCCGAAGCAACGTCACCTGCGATAAACCGTGGCAACTCTGAGACATGGTCGAGATGCATTCACTGGGCTTTTAACTCATGACTTCATGGGTCTTCTCTTGTGCCCCCCGGCTCCCCACACCTCCACCCCGAGGTCCCCTTCCCATTTTTAGCGGCCATATGGCTAAATCCGCTCTTTCATATCACCTACACACTATTTTACTATTTACAAAATCAGACTTGAAAACGCTCGCTCTCCCGGTGGTGAGTGACACGTGCGTTCAGTGCTTCTCTCTTGGTTTGCTAACTGGCCACACGGTTCGATTTCACCACCACAGACACTCTTCGCTGTATCGGCGGCGCCTTCATATAGTCCTTCCCGACTCCCCCAAGCCTTTCTCTGGTTTTGGGTCCATGCTCTGCAGTTTGGGCTCGCAAATCAGTCGATCCCACATGCGATTTCAGAAGATGCCATCAATCATCCCTACCGCCCCATTCCAACGGGTCGCGTTTCTGTCCAAACCGCACGCGTTCTTCGATGGACGATGATACCTTCATGTCTTCTGATATCCGCACTTTATGGTCCCAGGACAATGTTCGCCAGTTTCTTGGGATCCTTGTTCATATTGGCTTACAACGAGGGCGGTGGGGCACGTGCTCATTGGTTAGTGCGCAACGCGGAGAACGCCGTGGGATATTCCGTTGCGAAGGCCGGCACCATGCTCGTCGTCTGTTCGTTCACTGTCTCGAATCGGTCGACTGAGTCTTGAAATGTCTAACCATGCGCGCACCAACAGGCGACAGGGAGAGCGAAATCGATAGCACAGGATGCATCGCGATTGCGCTGAGCGCAGGAATCATTTTGACAACGATCCACGCGCAGGACTACAAGGACGTTCGGGGAGACGCCGCGGCTGGACGCGTCACACTCCCCATCGCGTATCCTACGCTGTCCCGCATCGTCACTGCCTTCATTTTGATCGCCTGGTCCTGGGGTATTTCGCTGACGTGGCGGCTGGACTATATCACGGCGGCCTTCATGGGCGTGCTTGCTCTTGTCGTCGGAGTTCGCTTCGTCGTTCGAAGAGACGTGCATGGAGATTTGGTTTCGGCTTACTTGTATAACGTGAGTCAAAAACCCATCCGCACCCCTCACCTTCCCCCGTCAAAATTCTTGCTCCGTCTCACACGCGATCGCTGCCAGGTGTGGCTTTGTGCCATATATTTACTCCCTGGATACTACAGGCGGCGCTGGGTATCATGACCAGCGTATTTGTGAACGCCTACTGTAGTACAAGTCCAGCAGATGGGTTTGGGACATCTTTGGTTGCTGATGGACGGTTCTGTACATTACGTCTCTTCCCTAAAACTTCTTATGATACCAGGGCCAATGCGTGTGGTCCACGGGACCAGTATACTACGAATATCTTCGGAGATCCCAGTGTAAATTAGAACATCAATATTACAAATGACAACTGGTGAAACGAGATGCGGCTGTATATTGCCTGGTATCTGATCTTAGGTACGCGTGATCGGCGAGGGATCAGATGGTTGATTGTAGGAGGGACCCAAATCAGAAAGAGTGTTTTCGGATATTGCTGGGGGGTATATCCGCAAGCCAGCGTCGCGCATCGACAGCTCACTTGAGAGACGGTGATGCAGTGACCACGGGTCTTTATGATATAGTTTGGGTTTGGGTATAGCTCGATCACCAAGAACTCCGCGCTCCCTTCCTGCCGAAATCAGCCATCAATATGTTCACCAAAAGGCGGCCATAAGGCCCATAAGTCTAGACTAATATGCTGCCTTCAAAGCTACGTCTACCGCAACATCACAGACAGGCTGTTGACTTATGACAAGAACGTAGCACCAGACAATACATTATCATCACTGAGGGGTTACAGTAAATTCAAACCCACGCCCCCAGCGGTTGACCAGTTCAACCCAAACCTTCAAGTTGCACAACGGCCCCGAAGTAACCAGAGTCCGGGAGTCCCGACCACAGTAATTTACGAGTCAGATCGGGCGTTGGGGAAAATCACGGGCACACATGTCAGGCAAGTACTTACAGTAGTATACTGCTCTTGTATAAAAAGCATGCCCTTCTAATGTGGAAGGGCATATGATAGCTTTTGCAATAAACCACTATTTGGGCTGGTTTTGTTGCTCAAGAAGTTGAGTCCCACAGTACTTCTCACACAGCATCACCCAGAGTGGCCCATGGGAATGTCTGTGTAATGCATTTCCCTGAAGGGCCCAGGCATTGTTCTGCCTGGCTATACACTTACACTGTGTAGGGTCTAGGCCACAATGGGCTATGGCCCTAGTCTTCATACCCACCACTAGCCCCACTGGGTAAACCAGTGGACAAAGTAGGTATTTGAAAAAAAAAAAAAAGAGATACAGGCCTAAGGAGCTCCACATCTGCTTTGTATGTATGGGACAAGCGATACGCTAGCTGGTGCGCGAGGCCATGGTTTTCTTTGACACCCCGCTAGATGTCAACTGGCACTCAACCGAAGAGTTCGTTCTCGGGGTAATACTAGCGCGATCCGCGGCACCGCGGATGCTGAGCACGGAGCGCACGCATCTCATGAACATGAGACCGCGTATGCGATACTGACACATACTATGGCATCTGCGCGGACCGCGCGAGGGCCCGCGGATAGATAAAGGCTTTAAGTCACTCGAAACGGGCGGATGATGCGGAGGTCTCGACACGGCATCGCCGAGTTAAAGATATACTGTGCAGTGTATATTGAGGGATCTCCTTGCTCTGTGCAGGGGCTAACATCGGAGTTCGGCGACCAGGGAATTGCTGTTTTTTTAGATGTCGCGGAAAAGACGTGATATTGACCTGCGTTGGCATCAAACGGCCTATGTTCTAAACTGAACCTGTGTCATATTGAATCGTCATATATCGACGTAAGGTGACATGTTCTGTGCTTACCTTCACGCATTCTCTGCACACAAATGACTTCCATCCCTGATCACCCCACTGAGAGTGAATGTAGCGAAAATGGAGGCGATCTACGAGCGAATGGCTAGCTATTAGTGAATGATGACAAGCCATCTGACGAGAGGTACGTGAAATTAAGGAGACCAGATACAAAACGAACGCACTGGGGGGTCTGATAGCCGTATCGTGGCCAATCTCGCCTGGATGGCGTTGGCGGAGGGCGGAGATCACAATATAATTGGACGTGCCAGTGGGTCGAAAGGTTGTGGATGGCTAGCTAGCTGTAGTCCTGCAGATGACAAACGTCCTCGCTGTCATGTTACTGGTGTAGTGATCGACCTCTATGCCGCTATGCGGTATACGTTGTAGGTGATGAGCAGTTTTGTGAGTAGTTTGGGTCAACTGCCATATCAATTTCCGTCCCCAGAGGCCGCGCAGTAAGGCCATCCAGTGCCTGCGAGTTTGACGATGAAAAAAGAGATCTTCTTGGCTGCGCCCCGCAGGAGAACAGGCGCTCATACACTCATGTGACGCACGCGTTTGACATTCGTGGGAAAACGGAGGCAGTCGCCTAGAATTCTGAGCTGCGCAGAAGCAGAACTCAAGGCCTTTTGGAATTGTAGGCAATAGTATGATACGACAGAAACAGTAGCAATACCTGGAACAGATGTTCGAGAACTAGTTCTGAGGCGTAGCCCTGGGCAGATTGGACGTTCGGGTGGTGTGTTCTGTTGTGATTCCGTCCGAGTCGCTATTCTCCGGACGCAGCAGTTCCCGGGAGCTTGATATATCACTCGTGGAAAGAAAGACCACTGCACCGGCCGCAGCAGAGAAGATCGAAGTATTCCAGTTGGATGGTTTCTCATCAGAACTGTTGAGTCACGCTGTCTTTGAAGCAGGTAGAAAAGGTGGGTGCGACTTGGTTCTGACTCATGGCCCGGGCCGTATTTCCTGATCGGGGTAGCGTTTTGCTCTTGCTCCTACCCAGTGACTCGGCGCCCAGCTGCGGGAAACTGAAGGCCCTCTGGACATGGAAAAGAGCAAACAGGTTAAAATATCAGATCTCACCGCAGGCGGCTATTCTGGCCCCCAACTATCGAGTCTTTTCTCATCTATCCACTGCACCTGATGGAAATCGAGCTGAAAAACATCGATTTCGATGCAAATATCTACGATATTTATGGAGCTATGGAGCGAGTCCTTCATGGCCCTAAGCTCTACGACCCAAACGATCGCAAAAACCGAGGGAGAAAACCTAGGTTCGAGGTTGTCCTTGGCTTGAGCCCTGCTGGTCGGATCCACAACGGTACTGCAACCCTCCTCGTCCCGGTTCGGGTAGGGGAGCGGCTGCTTCGATGGTATTGGGATTCACCCGAAAACGAAATCATCGTCAAAGATCGTGCGCTTCTCCTCTTCGACGCTTTTAGTGAAGTCTCCCCAGAGGTTGTGTACAGGCTTGAAAAGGCACTTTATGTCGATCCCCGCAGAGAACAACTACGTAGGACGCTCGAAGATACAGCAAGACAGTTTCGTCTGCGGATTGCAAATGTCCAGTTTGGTGTGTGGTTCACACAGCCAGACCCCCTCCCGGACCAAGGGAGGTCTTTTTCGGTGGAATATGAGCGAGAGTACCTCAGTCAGAGCGCCGCCTATATCAACCTCGTTTATGAAGACAGCCTATTCTGTATCGACGTGAGTGCTACGCCTTTGTGAGCTCAGATGCAATCGATGTCGCCACCTTTTTAGATAGGACAGCGAGAGACAGAAGAAGTTAATTATCAGATACTTGTGAAGCACTCAAGCATTCGCAATCTGGGAATCGGGTGGGATATATTTCGACAACCCTGTAAGTCCTATTATCTGCCCCTTATTGTCAACTTTGACTTACAACCAACAGGCATCATCTTCGACTTGCAAACGCCCCCTAGTTTTGAACAAGGGAGCTATAATAATTGCGTCTCGGAAGGTGTCCGACGCAAGAGCGCTCACAAGACTCGTGATCGCATATCTGCGCTGGAAGATGCCCATGCCAGCATTGCCCCATATGCGCATCAGCTCCGTGTCATTCTCGCCAACCCGAAAGACCTCCTCAAATTTGAGGGAATATGCCGCCATGTCAAATGCGAGCCTCTCCCCATACGCGTTCATAATCGCGTGAATGCCCTCGCAATGCGCTTCTTCAGGAAAGACTTCATCGACATTATATCCCACTGGATCACAGCGATGAATTGGAAGAACGCGTTTCAAATTGAAGCATACCTACGTTGTGGCCTCCTTAACACGCATGACTTAATCGTTAGCCTCCATGAACCTATTTTAGACGTCATCCGCGACTACGCTTCCCAAGCAAACGACATTCTACGTCTATTTGCTGCCGCCTTACGCACACGGACTCCGAAAGAGACGCCAGCCGCTTGCCTCGCACGGGTTCGCACGGAATACCCAGTGATCAAGCCACTCAGACTTGCGCAAGGGCACATTTTGTGTCATCACGTAATCATCACCCCCTCGAGGATTCTTCCCGAGGGACCCTATACGACACAGTCCAACCGCGTCATCAGATGGTATCAGAATCATGACACCCGTCTCGTGGAACACTTTGTGCGTGTCGAATTCCGAGACGAAGACCGCCTTACGTACCGGTGGGATGGCAAAGTCGACGGAACTTTATTCCTGCAACGGCGCGTCGGCGGAATCTTACGTGAAGGCTTCGAACTCGGAGGGCGTACCTTCGAGTTTCTTGCGTATTCACAAAGCTCGCTGCGCGAGCATGCGGTGTGGTTCGTCTCTCCCTTCCATGACCCGGTGGAGGGTTTCGTCAATGCGGAGCATATCCGCGCACGGCTTGGAGATTTCTCGAAGCTGCGGCGGACGCCAAGCAAGTACGCCGCCAGGATCGCGCAAGCATTCACCGCCACGGACCCGAGTGTAAATATTCGACGCGACCATTGGGAAGAGCAAGCCGATATCGGACCGCATACTGACGGCGTCGGGACGATCTCGCCAAAGTTGGCCGACATGATATGGGAGGAGAAGTGCAAGGCCGGTGGGGACCTAAGGGAGAACCGCGTCAAGCCGTCTGCGTATCAATTTCGATTCCTTGGGTATAAAGGCGTCGTCGTCGTCGACAACAGGCTGGAAGGCATCAAGATGCGCTTGCGCGAGTCTCAGCGCAAGTTTCCCGTGCACGACGACGAGCACGCTGAATTCGAGATTGCGCGCTCTTTTGATTATCCGAATCCAGTCCACCTCAACAGGTGCGTGGTTTTATCTCCTCTAAGTACTTACTCGTTTATGACCCATTTCTTTAGACCCGCAGTGATGGCACTTGAAGATCTTGGCGTGCACAAACAAGCCTTTATAGATCTTCAGGAGGCAGCGAAGCGGCGGATCTACCTTGCTGGCGATTCGTTGCCGATGTTTGCTGGCCTGCTTAAGAGCTACGGCCTCGGTGACAAGTTCCGCCTTGCCTTCGTTCTTGAACAACTCTTCAAGCTTGGACTCGATTTTAAGGATCATAAAAAGGAGGCGATTGGAAGCGCCTTTCTCGGGCGGCTGGTTCGTGACTCGATGAACCACTCGCTCCGTGAAGTGAAGTTCAAAGCGCGAATCCCGGTTCCACACAGCTATCAGCTGGTGGGCGTGGCAGACGAAGGCCAAGCGTACATCAAAGAGGGTGTGGACGCAGCAAACGTATTCACACTGAAAGAAAAGCAAATCTACAGTACATTTTTCTCCCTTGTAATACTTGTGCTGTTTCCCCACTCATTCACTGATATCAAGTATGCGTGCAAGAGGCCGCGGACAAAGAACCCATTTATCTCAAAGGCATATGTGTCATTTCCAGGAGCCCGGTGATACATCCTGGCGATGGTACGTATATGCGTGTCCGTCCTACTGTCAATATTGAGAACGCTTACAGCCACGTAGTACAGCAGGTCTTCGCAGTGGGTAAGCCTCCCGACGACAAGGTCTGCTTTTTCCGTGGCTTGAAGAATGTTGTCGTGCTTCCTGCTGTTGGTGCGCAAAATTAAGTGGTCTTCCTAACGCATCTTATCGTCCCTGATGTTCTAGGTGATCGTTCTCTGGCATCATGCCTCGCTGGCGGTGACTTGGACGGGTACGCAGGGCACAACAAGTAGATAGCAGAAGGGCTCAACCAATTTCGTTCTAGCGACACGTACGACGTCTACTTTGGAAATCCGGCCTTGATCCCTCCTCGCAACAGGCTTCCGGCAGATTATGCTCCGGCCGAAGTATGGACATTGGATAAATCTCGCGGCGATGCTACAGTCGAGGATATTTGCGACTTTATTGTCGAATATATCAACTCGGACGTCATGGTACGTTCCTCGTAGGCGTTGACGCACACACTGAACTCTGACCCTCATCCGATCGCCAGGGTTTGCTGGCACACAGGCACATCGTCATTGCAGACCAATCCGAGGTAGGTATTACCCTGCATTTTAAGAGCACGTCATCCCCACTCATTCATAATAGGATGGCGTATTTGATGAGAGATGCATGAAGCTCGCCGGGCTTTGCAGTAAGGCGGTCGACTACGCAAAAAATGGGAAGCCGGTAGAGCTCCGCAACAACCTCCCGAGAACGCGGATCAAGTTCAAGCCGGACTGGGACGAGGCTGAGGTGACTGGGGCACGCGATCTCGACTATTACAGGTCGGACCGCGCGCTAGGTGACCTGTTCCGGGCAATCGACCTATACGACCCGCACGAACCTCTCAAGGACTTCCCTATCTTTTCGCCTCGAGCACCGCTCCGCGACGCCATCTCCCTCGCTCTCGTGCCACTTGTCCGGTACACGGCCGTGGTCGGCCCAGATGCTGAGGGAGCCGCAACGGCGGCTAGAAACGCACAAGTAGACGCACTGTACGCGCACTATGTGCGCGAGATGCGATACATCTGCGCGACGCATACCCTCATCGACGCGCCAGATGTCCGTCTGACGGAGGAGGAGGTCGTGCTGGGCACGATCCTCGCGAATTGCACGCAACGGCGGCTACGCACGGAACGCGCGTACCGCCTGAAGCTACAGTCCGAGACGCTTGTGCGCGACATACGCTCGCACCTCATCGCATCCGCACCGGGTGGTGATCCTTCGAGCAGCAGCGGCGGGCCATCGACGGAGCCACAGCTGCGGGATGGCCTGCGGGACGCGTGGGCGATGTGGTGCTGGGCTCAGCACCATCGAGACGCTGAGTTTGTCGAGAGCTTCGCGCTGATTGCGCTCGGGGTCGTTCTCGACTGTCTCAAGCGACTTGGCGCGCTGCCCGATAGCTTAGCCTATGATGTACCGCCATAGTGGTCGTTGCAGTTGCAGTTGGTCGCGATTTGTGCGGAGTTTACATGTCCCATGATGATTTCCGATCGTTCAATCGAATGAGGCCCAATTCTGGTTGGTTGTTGAGAAAGCACAGCGCAGTCATGGATTATGGTGTCTCTCTCCCTCTCTGGACCACAGTACCGCTCGTTATAGAATGAGGTACTCACAATGCAACTCATCAATAACTGTATGGATGTACGGATAGCTCACAAAGCGTGCGAATAGAGAGCTCGAAAAGCCGTCTCAGTCCAAAGTCCAAAGTCCCAAGTACCTACTACAGAGCCACACGTCAGAAAACGTCCCAGGCGAAAATTCGTAAAGAAAAAAACGAGGGGGCGACATACCAACTCAGAGTCCGATTTCCTCACGGGCGCGGAAGGATACGTTGGAGATGACGGTTCTGCGCGCCGTAATAGCTCTGGACGCAGTCCGAGATATTCGGCAAAGAACACGCGAAGGATGAGGTTCCATGCGCGTAACGTCGGGAGATGGAGTGCCGCCGCGCCGTCCTGTCCACGAGACCAAGACCACGTCAGCGATGGAACAAAAGAAGCTCAATGACAAGCGCGCAGCAGCGAATGGCAAGGGGGGGCAAACACTCACGCCGAGGGTGTGCCACAGGCGCGGGAACGGCTCGGTGATTATGTGCAGCACGCTCACGCCGCGACGTAAAAACGGGAGGTGGTCGTCGGCCATATATCCCAAGCTGACATCCCCGCCGTCCCGCGCGCGGAAGAAACCGTTGCCGAGCTCGGCGGGGTCGAGAATGCCTGCGTCGCGGAGGCGCGTTTCGGCGCTGGCGAGCACGTCGAAGAGCCAGGCGGTGTCGGGGAAGTAGGAGCGGACGCGTGGGCGCGGCGCGCCGAGGAGGTCGATGAGGACGAGGTGCTCGATCGTCGAGAGCGGCGTCGTTGGTGATGCGGCGGAGATTAGACGGCGTTTTGGGTGCGGTGGGAGGTAGGTCGTCGCCCACATTTCGGCGAGGTGTCTGTCCGCGAGAAAAGAAAAAAAGCGCGCGCGGCGGGGATGGGTGAGTTGGGAGTCGCAGGGAAGTATGAAGGGAGGGACGGAGAGATGGGCTTACTTTGCGCCGTAGATCGAGTCGGCGTCTGTCCAAGATATGAACGCCTCTTCGCCATCGAAGAATATCAGCTGTAGTGTCGTCTCGGCGGCATCTTCGTCTTCATCTAGGTCCAGCTCGCCCTGCTCCACGCGTCTTGCGCGCGCATCGAGCAAGGGGTCAAGCGTCTCAGCGATGTCAAGCATCATGGCGCACGGCGCGCCAGAGTCGGTCGCGCCGACGAACTACTATGAAAGTCGGTGAGACAGGGGGAGCTTGTTACGAGGCCAGGCGGGGCGCAGCGAGGGGAGAGAGGGAGCGACGACGTGCCTGATTGTTGGGATAGGAAGGGAAATACTTGCTGTCGTAATGTGCGGCCAAGACAACGCGCCGTGGCGCGTCTGGGTCTTTCGTCGCGATGATGTTCGTGAAGTTTTTGGGACCAAATGGCGTCGTGGCTACGAAACTGTCCTCTTCTATGTGCCAATTAAGCTTGCGGAGGGTGGAGGTGATATAGTTGCGGACGATGGTATGGTTTTCGGTGTCGGCTGCGCGTCAGCAGGTTTTTACAAAATGAAAGTGAGGTAGAACAAGAAAGCAGATTTGCGTACGCGTTCTAGGGATCAGGATCTTTTGGAGGTGGGAAAGTGGGTCAAAAGGGTCGAGGTTCTTCGTCGGGTCACGCAAGTTCACCAAGTCGGAGAGAGCTGAAGAGGACAATGCGGGGAGTTCACGTTCGCCGAGTGAGGGGCCACCATATGAGAGGGTTGCATGGCCGAGCAAGTATCCTATCATCAGCCAACGAAGCATCACGGTGTTTGTTGGGAGACGTTGCGCCTCGAGTGGCAGTACTGTACTGTACAGCCCAGCTGTTATTCGAAGCGCTTGGCATAGAGAAAAAAAGTATGGTTCGACCCGGGCTCGAACCGGGGACCTTCTGTGTGTTAGACAGATGCGATAACCAACTACGCCATCGAACCGCTTAGAGAGTGCTGCAAAAATCCGTACCAGAACAAGAACATGCCGCTTTGGACAACCCAGTCAGCGCATCTCCCCTCGACAAGGCAGCTCTCAACACCACACATCGACTTAGTGCTATGGCCATCTTCGGCCTGTGGGTATGTCCTTCTTTTTCATGCACCAAAACGGAGCTCTCGAGCATGACAAGGTGATAAACAAAGCCGGAGGGCTCATCTATCAACGGAACTTTGCCAGTTCGTTTGCATACAGCACCCTTTCTGTGCTCTATGCTCAGTCCGAATTCTGGTAGATGGCCTGGAGCAACTCACTTCCAACGAGTACCTCGTCCTTGCGGGCACGCTGCACGGTATACACGCCATCACGAGTCGACTCTCGCCGACTAGTACAAGCTCGGGTGCGCACGTCATCGAGGCGGAGACGTTCAAGATGACGATCCTTCTTACTGCCACTGGTGGGTTGTCTCGTCTCAATGTTCCATGCATTTGTTTATATGTCGCGTCGTCCAGGCACGAAGTTTGTGCTTCTCACTTCGCTCGCGGAGCCCGCCGCAAACACTATGCTTCAGAAGGTGTATGAAGCATATGCAGACTCAGTGATGAAGAACCCATTTCACACGCCTGAAATGCCGATACGTTCAGAGGGTTTTGACACGAGGATCACGACACTCATAGGAACATAGGTAGCGGAATGGTATGTGTATAGGTACTGAGTTTTTCAAGCCGGACAGGGCTATGCCTCTACATTGCATGGCGGTAAAGCGTGCGTGAAGAAGTAGTGTAATTGAGTGGTGTCATTAGCTCACAAAATATGCATAATCTGCTACTGCTCTCACTCCTGACTCCCACCAATCTCAGGAACCGTCCAGTAGCTCACCCAACAGCGCCTTCGTGCTTGAGATTTTGTTAAAGCGTAGCGCCGCCACGCCCTCCGCCTCCCGGCCCAAAGCTACCCCACTCCCCATAATCATCTCATCCGACACCGCCGCCAGCCGCGCGACCTCGCCACGCACGTAAGCCGTGAGGACGAGCATCGTCTCGGGGAACCGCACGTACGCGTCGCGCTCCTCCGGCCCAAAGTCGTGCACACCCGAGCCATCGTCGCGCCTCTCCTCTCTCTCGCGCGTGCCGTTGCTCATCCGCGCCATCGCGCCGCCGGGGTTCACCGCGCGCCGGAACTCGGGCACGGGCGACATCGGCGCGAGTGCGAGTGCGAGACCCTGTGCGCCCCGCGCGCCGAGCATGTTGCGCCACATCGCTGCGGCCAGAACAGCATCGGAGCCCTGCGCGAGTGCTAGGTCCAGCGCGACGCCAAGGCCGGCCCACTGCTCACGGAATATCTTCATCTGCTTCGAAACGAGCGCCTCCGGCGCGCGGCCGCGCTTCTTGTTTGGTGGAGGTGAGGGGCTGGGTGTGTCGTAGAAGGACGCCACGCTTGGAGGTGGGGATGGGGGAGTCGTGGGATCCTGCGGTGCGGGTTCGGAGTGTGGTTGGAGGACCTGTCGGATGCGGTCCTCGACGTCCAGGAAGAAGTGGTCGATGAGTCCTTGGATGTGGGGTTGCGCATGGGGCGCGGGGAGCGCACGCAGGCGCGTCGTGAGCATCCATACGTGGAGGTTCGTCACAGTGAACCAAGACTGA
>Ga0307510_10001254_pt1 | contig 27597 bp, 18 predicted proteins | sample 12_EM_MG_FD_207224 | JGI IMG/M metagenome (GOLD analysis project Ga0307510, IMG submission 207224) | Populus trichocarpa ectomycorrhiza microbial communities from riparian zone in the Pacific Northwest, United States - 12_EM | ecosystem: Host-associated > Plants > Roots > Unclassified | place... | reverse complement strand
CATACTTTACTTATTATTCATTGAGTAAAAAATTTAGATATTCATTAACTATTCATGAGTATCCAATTACTATTCATTATCTATTATTATTTATTAATAAATAAAAAATAAAATAGCTAATAATATATATATATATATATGAGTTTAATGTTAATATTAAAGTATATTTATTATATTATATTATATTAAAAAAATCTAAATATTTTATAAATATATTTATATAATATAAGGATTAGATTCGGACGGTTTCAAATCAGATTTATCTACAGAGAGTCATGATTGAGTCTTGATTAAATTTGTTGCGGTAGGTAAAAAAGAGCATCGGTATAATTCTAGAGTAGAAACCAAAACTGTAGCATGGATGGGAATGTCTGATAAGGGAACAGGAATACAGGTGGCACCACGAGAGAGAGAGTGAGAAGGGAAAGACTAAGAGATGGCAGTGAAACTCCGCGGAACAGAGTAGGATTTCGAAAATTAAAGGAAATAAAGAAAAAGTGGAGATAAATAAGCAAGAAACAATATTTCTGGTCGTCGTAAGATACCCTGCGTATGTATTTTTGTATTTATTTTGTCATTTAGCCCAACAAACACACCAGCGCCTAGAAAATAAATAAATAAATAAAACGAACCTGGCTGTTTACGTAAAGGAGGAGGGGGAGCGACTCGGATTTTGCCCAAAACTTGGCGATACCACTCTTGAGAGAAACACGCGCACACACTCAATATTACTTACTTTTACTATTTAATTACCATTATAGTGGGGGGAGAGAGAGATAGGAAAGTGGAAAACAAAGACAAACAAGAATCAAAACAAATAGAAACAGAGAGGTCTCTTGCATCCTTCCCCTTCCCCTTCCCCTTCCCCTCCACCTCCCTCAACAGCCACCTCGCATCTCCTTCTCCTTCCTTCCGTTTAGATTGATTCTTGATCATTAATAGCATCTCTCTCTTGTCTAATCTGCACTAGTAATAATAGATAGGAGGAGAGAAGGAGGGGGTGAGATATGACGGGGTCAGGTTCATTGTCATCTCCGCTCTGCACGTGGATTGTCGCGGCGTGCATGTCGGTCACGTGCGCTAAGGAAAGCAAGCACGCTCTGTCTCCACCATCCTCGACTACTGGTAATAGAAGTCGCAGGCGGAAGGCTGCTGCTGCTGCTGCTTTGAAATGCAATAGCAATAACAAGTACAACAACTACGGCAGCGGTATGGGTGGAGGAGGACCGAGCCTGCAAGGATTAGTGAGCTCTTGCTTGGCCTTTGAACCTTGTAGTCATTACTACGCTTCTAATGGACTCCTGAGATCCAATCGCAAGCTAAGACGACTCCATCCTCCCGCTCTTTCCGGTATCTTCTTCACTTATTCGAATCTTCCTTTTTAATCGTTTATTTTCTATTATTCCTGCTTTTGTTTGTGTTTGGGTTTTGTTTTGCTAATCGGTTTAGACTTGGATTTGATGATGATTTATCGCTTTCATCTTCTTTTGTTTGGATGCTTGTGTAATATATATATTCTCCCTCTCTCTTTGTTCTGTTATGTAACTGGGATTTTTCTTTTTAAAAAAAAAATAAATTAAAAAAGGCGATAATATGATGGGCTAATCAGAAAATAATTCAGGTAATTAACAGTGCGGGGCATCTCTTGTATCTGCTGCTGTTTGGAAATGGAGCGAAAGCTAGGCAGGTTTTAGTTGCATGAATTTGCTGTTTGTGGCTCTGTTCTTATTATTTTTATGTTTCTAAGTGAAGCAGAGTATGGAGATAAGAGTCTACTGAGTCTTTGTTTTCCAATTCTGAAAACCATGTCTCTTTCTCGCTTTCGCATGCTGCATTTCTGGTCACCTACGATTTCCTTTTTTCTTCATAGAAGAAAACTAGCCATTGTGCGTGCGTGCGTGCGTGCGTGTGTGTGTGTGAGAGAGAGAGAGAATAGTTGCCTTCAGCTGCCTGCAAATGACAGACTCACACCATTTGCCTTGATGATGTATTTAAAAATTTTAGGGCAAGCCATGGCTGTAGCTGTGCAACCTACAAAGGAAGTTGAGACAAAAAAGAAACCACATACAAAGCAAAAGCGAGTAGTTGTGACAGGGTTGGGTGTGGTGTCACCTCTTGGTCATGAACCAGATGTCTTCTACAACAATCTTCTTGAAGGTGTCAGTGGCGTATCTCAGATAGAGGCTTTTGACTGTGCTCAATTTTCCACGGTAATTGATTACTTCAACACATCTTTTCTTCATTTTGTTGCTCTGAATAAATCTTACCTTCACAAATCTCACTTTTCCTTTTTCCTTTTTTTCTTTTTCACAGAGAATTGCTGGAGAAATCAAGTCTATCTCGACTGATGGATGGGTTTCACCAAAACTGGCTAAGAGAATGGATAAATTCATGCTTTATATGCTTATTGCTGGTAAAAAAGCTTTGGCAGATGGTGGGATTACTGAGGATGTGATGGATGAGTTAAATAAAGCTAAGTGTGGAGTTTTGATTGGCTCAGCAATGGGTGGGATGAAGGTAAACCTAATCTCCTCAGTTTAAGATATTTTGTCTATGATAGTGAAAATGTTGACAAAAATGACTTGATGAAGCATCTAACTGTCAGCTTTAAATGGTATTCTTACAATTACTGAATCAAGAAATATGTATTTTGTTGTCTCTTTTTCTGGCAATGTCAACTTAATGATGAGACCACCATTATTTATTTATTTTCTTCTGAACATATGGAAGTTAGAAAATCGACTCTGTTTTCAATTTTGATTTTTCCCCTTGGGAATCATTGGCTCGTGTCTGTCTTTGTCCTTGATAACGTTGTTGATTCCTCTTGGAACAACTTCTGGAAGGAAATATGAGTCTGGAGAAGGAAATATTAAGTGATCCTTCTTGAGAGCCATAAGGACCTGCTGATTTTGCTGAAAACCATATTCATAGTGCCATAAAATTTATTTATTAATTAATTGCTCCTTCTGGGTGATTATGGATAGGTTTTCAATGATGCAATTGAAGCTTTAAGGATCTCGTACAAGAAGGTGAATCCTTTTTGTGTTCCTTTTGCCACTACAAATATGGGTTCTGCCATGCTTGCAATGGATCTGGTAAGCTATAATCTTAAGGATGATGAAATTTTAAAGCATACACTGATCGTTTGGGTAATTAAAATTGACCTTTTTAACTTCTGTTTGGCATATGTAACTGCAGGGATGGATGGGGCCAAATTATTCAATTTCCACTGCTTGTGCTACCGGCAACTTCTGTATTTTGAATGCAGCGAACCACATCATTAGAGGCGAAGCTGTAAGTATCTTGTGTTCAATTCATGTTCAACAACAAAACTTTGGGATGCTTAAGTTATTGTGCATACCACTCGTTAATGCCTAGCACCCAATTCTATGAACTTGCAGGATGTTATGCTTTGTGGTGGCTCAGATTCAGCAATTATTCCCATTGGTGGTTTTTTCTTCCTTTCCTGAGTTATACCTGTTCCATGTTCCCTGGTATAGCAGGAAGCTCATATGTGTTTATAATCATTGGTGCAGGATTGGGGGGTTTTGTGGCATGCAGAGCACTTTCGCAGAGGAATGATGATCCGACAAAAGCTTCACGACCTTGGGATATGGTAATTTATCACTAACCATTGGGCCCCCCTCATATGCAAAAAGGAAAAGAGAGTAACCAATTTTTTGTAATTTGTTTCTTTAAAATGGTTGAAATTTATTCATTTGAAATATGATTGTACTCAAGCCAGTGGAAGAATTATCTGGTGAGTAAATGATATAGCTTCTTTTTTTTTTTTTCACTGCTCTATTATCTACAAGTAGTTTTGGATATGAATTCGATCCTTTCATAGTTTCTAAAATTTCTTAGAAGTCATTGGTTCAATTGTATTTGTGTCGTAGTTCTAGTTGCAAAATAGCAGCGAGCCTGATGTCTTAATTTTATTAGATGTGTGCTACATATAACAATGGCACAACATGAAGCCATCACAAATCACACAGCATGTCTGATATGTGGGACCTGGTGGCAGATCCCACGGATCAAATGGTTCATAACTTGATTCACATTGTGCCATTTCTTAGAAAGGGAATATCCCATTTCTTTATTTACTTCGCCTGTGTTTCTCAAACTTGAAATGTCTTCTTTTCTAATAAACAGAATCGGGATGGATTTGTCATGGGGGAAGGAGCTGGTGTTCTGCTTCTAGAAGAATTAGAACATGCTAAGGTAATATCTTATTTAATCCAAATAAAGTCATATGCTTTGATGAGAAGCAGAAGTGGAAGAGAATTAGACCATCCATTGGCTTTTTACACACTCTCTCTCTATCTATCTATCTATCCATTTATATATCTGCATTGCATGCTAAATGCTATACATGGTGATGGTAGATTGCAGTTTTTTCTTCAGTTGGTAATCTATGGTTAATTTTTGTTTGCAGAAAAGAGGTGCCAATATCTATGCAGAGTTTCTTGGAGGGAGCTTTACTTGTGATGCTTATCACATGACTGAGCCACGTCCTGATGGTAACATGCCCTGTCTAAAGTACCTAGAATTTTTCACACACAAAATCTATCTGTGGGCATGAAATTTAAAGATACGCTGAAGGATCTTGACTCTCTCTTTCATTTTGATCCACCTTATGATTATGTAATCAATTGCGAGCCAGCAACGGTATTGGTTGTTATTATGAACCCATGCCTGCTGGGTTCATAGCAAATTGGTGCTTGCATTCTCGTGATTGCTTTTCATTATTTATTGCAGTAGAGCCATGGGGATTTTGGTACTTGTTTTCTACATGTGTTTTGCAAAAGGAATTAGTGGTCTGGCCCCGTTTAAACCTTTCATCAAAGTCTTGGGAAACACTTCTCGAAAAACAAAAGTCTACCTCTTGTCCTATCAAGGCTATAAAAGATTAGTAGGTAGAAATAACTCTAATATATCTATTTGAGGTAAATTCTAATGTCCTTTACAAGATGAGTCCTCAATGTAGCATATGGATCATTGCAGCAATCCTAAAAAATCAGCATGAGGCATTTTCCAGTTGAGTTGAATTTCACAGGCTTTTGGGATGGTCTGCCGCGCTTCTTCTTTATAGTTATTTCTTTGAGTTGAAACCTGCGAACCCTTCTCCTAAATGTCGTATTTCCCAGATGTAATGCACATTCAGTTTTAGATTGTAAGATCGGTGCTTGAGTTGGTTATCATTCTCTGAATCACAGCAAGCAAATGAATAATTTCTATTGCAATTTGTTATCTTGATTATATAGTTTATCCATGCAGAGTTTTTACAAGCTAACTAATGTCGCTTCTACACCACCTGAAAACAGGGGCTGGTGTCATTCTCTGCATAGAAAAGGCATTAGCACAGTCTGGGGTAGCTAAAGAGGATGTGAATTACATTAATGCACATGCTACATCCACACCAGCAGGAGACCTCAAAGAGTATCATGCTCTCATGCATTGTTTTGGCCGCAACTCTGGTGTATGTACCATAAACTATTTATGAACATCACATAATTTTTGCATGGCCATTGCCAGTGTATAACACTCAATTTTTCTTGTGCATTCGCAGTTGAGGGTGAACTCAACGAAATCTATGATTGGTCACTTACTGGGAGCATCTGGTGCTGTGGAAGCCATTGCTGCAGTACAGGTAAATTATATAGTATTCATGACCTTTTTATCCTATCTCAATTTTAATCACGTGTAGAGAGTGGAGGAAAAGGTTGGTTCAATTCTTGAACCCAAGATAAGTATGGATATGACATTTACGATGGAGTGCCAAAACATCCGCCCTCTTTTTTTGTAAGGATAAATATATTGTCAGAGAGAAGGAACATTGAAATTGCATTTCTCATTCGTTAATAGTATTGAGTTATTATTCCCCTACTCCCATCAGAAAACAAGTTTTTCATTGGTTGTTGATATTGTATTTTGTTACTTATACAGGCAATACGGACAGGATGGGTTCATCCAAATATCAATCTAGAAAATCCAGAGCAAGGCATGGTATGTTTGCTCTATTATTTTTCCTGTTTACAGCTATGGCATTGTAAGTTTAAATTTGATGGTGTTTGTTTTCAATTTACCTAATGCTGCAAAAATAAAAATTCAGGACACGAGTGTATTAGTGGGCCCAAAGAAAGAGAGACTAGACATCAAGGCTGCACTGTCTAATTCGTTTGGGTTTGGTGGCCACAACTCGTCGATCATTTTTGCCCCATTCAAGTGAAATAGAGCTTCTCCAAGGTGCGTAGATTTGTAATTTAACTCTGTGCTATAATAATTGAATTTGAGAAACACATCAAGCTGGGGATAGAAACATCGAATACTGCACTAATAGATGTGTCATTAATGTATGAATTGACGCCTAGGCTCATCCTATCATCTCACCATTATTGCATGACATTTTACAGCAACTTAATTTTCAGTGGGGGGAAAACTAAAAGCAGAACAAGTGTTTAAAATATCAAGATGCGGTAGGTCTGGTAGGAGATGTATCCTATATAGCATATGCTAGCTTGCGAAATGTTCAGCAAGTGACTATTAATGACACAGCTACTTCTTGCAGAGTGTACTGGAATCCTCACTGTATCCTGTTTTCTGCTGAACTTGCTGAAGCTCAATTGACCTTTGAAATGTAACTAGTTGGACATCTGATATCTCGAGGATAGATTGATTAGATGGCTATTTGCCCGGGAAGGGAGAATAGTCAGATTTCACCAGGTGCCGACTGGAAATACTCTTTTTTTTTTTTTTTTTTTTCTGTTGTTTTTATAATCCTCTCTCATAAATAGCCACAGTGGGCCTTGATCTGCTTGTGAGCCATCAATCAACGATCAGAAGTGGCCTTGTTTCCTCTTTGTTCCGTGTACCAAAAAGATAGCTGTAAGGGTATTGCATTAGTTGTCAGTTGTAATGAATTTTTGAGCTAACAATTTGCTACTTTACCGTAGCATAGCGGTGGTTTATGTGCATGCTTCTGTTTTGTTTCTCTCTGTCGAGCTTGTTCGCTTAATGTTTTGTCATGGTACGTTGTTTCATTTTATCACCCACAAATGACGGCTGCTGGGTAATTTGGGCAGGCGAGCTCGATATTTCCATGCTTGCACCCGATCATCAGGATCTTCTTTCCTAGATATTCGCTGATCATAACAATGTCGTCGACTTCATGAGTTTCCAAGATCCGAGGATAAGTGAGAAGTTGCGGTGCGGGTTCTTATGATGCAGGATTTAGACTGATTTCACTCAACAATGTGTCGGTGAGGTTTGTTTTCAACTAATGAGTCGCGAAAATGGCATGACTCCAATCAGTTTCTTAGCAATTATTTGCATGACTTGTTCTAGTTAGTTAGTTTAGTGAAGGCACAATGCGATGGCGTGTGCCCAAGTGAAGCAAGGCATTTCGTTTATCTTGGAATTTATGATTATATTACAAGAAAGATGACAGGTTCAAGTGTATGTATAAAAAATTAACAAAAATAAAATTTCATTAAGCCTATGATAACGACCTTGTGGCAGAAAGATCGGCAGATCTGAATTTTACACCACTCAAGCAGGGGAGTACAGTCCCATCTTATCCATTTGAGATGTACTGTATGATTTTTTGAACTTGTATTTTTACGCGAGTCGCAACAACAATTGAATAAAGAAATAACATGACATTCTTGTAAAGACAGTAAAAAAAACCCAGACGTGCCTTCAATTCTAGGATCCAAATTTGTGAATTTCCATTCGCTTTTGAGAACTGGAAATGCGAGTGGTGGTAACCACCCAACATTTCATTGAACAGCATAGCTGGCCAGACATAAGAACATTACATAAGATCATTTCACAAGTTCAACCAAACTAAACCCAGGCGCGTGTACGTTCACGCGCCAAAGAAAACCATGATGAATCAAGAGCTCTGCTAAACATAAAACGAAAGAGAGAGCCAATCAAGTTGCAAGCAAAATTGCTACGTCATTGGAAATTGGCTTCCCTGTTGTTCTTCTGTCATGTACATTTCCGCAACCAGAAGAATCAGTGTCAAAACTGGTGCACGCAACTGTGTAACTGTAACAATCAAACAAGTAGAAAATCTCACGACCTGGACTGCAGATCCTTCTTGATATCTCGACCAATCTAGATGGCTTCACCTGCTCTTTCTCTTGTTGCCTTTCTTCTGACTGTTAGATTTGATGAGCTTCATAGACAGCGCAGCTGAAGCACTCTTGCCCTCAAGCTTCTTGGTCATTTTTACAACACTAGCCATACCTTTCCTAGCAGCTGCACGATGCTCTGGTCTCCGACTCATCATCTTGCGATCCAGGGGCCAATATGCATATGGCTCAAGCTTGTCCTTCCTCTTCACATCCCCACCAGCTTTCTTGCTGGCATATTCACTTCCAGTGTAAGCCCACCCAGAATTTGAAGTTTTCCTGCGCTTCTGAGTTTTCTTGGAGTTCAGTGACTTGAAACTGCCTGCTTCACTCCTCGCATCTGAATCGGGGTTGGAGAGCTTCTCCTTCTTAGGTTTCCCTCCTTCACGAACTATCAGCCGCCCTTCAGAGTCGATCTCTGGATCATCATCTGATTCCTGCTTTCTTTTAAGATGCGCGGTTGATCGGAGGGCTGATCGTGTTTTGTACCGATCAAGCAAGTCAAGTGGCTCATCTTCTAACTGGTCAAACAAGTCTTCTGGCAAGCTCTTGTCTGACCTGTGTATTATTTTGGACCTGGAAATTTTGGGTATATAAATATGCAATTTCAGATTGTTTTGAGCAAGTAATTACTAATAGATATGGTGCAGTGGCACCCTCTACCAGAACCATTAGACACCATCTATCAGATTCATCAAGAGTCCAGTATAAATTCAAAGGCTGAAGTAGTGCTCTTGATTCGGTTGATGGGTTGTTAATAATATCTAGTGGAACCCAAACAACACCCTAAAATGCAAAGTGCAAGATCTTGGATGTACAGTTGGCACACATCAATAAAGGAAACCTTTAGTCACTAAGATAGTAAGGTCACCCATGATATAATAATCTGAATATAATAGCCCATGCCATGAATCCATAACTTTTTTAACATCATCAAAAGTCACTGACCTTAGTGAAGCTTTGGGTTTGAGCTGGGAGGAAAACTTGCTATGCCGACCTGAAACTGTCTTTGTATCCATATATTCACCATCACTGTTCTCTGTCTCCCCATCACTAAAATCAGAGAAGATCTTAGTATGGTTCCATCTGCTTATCCTGTCAGCAGAGCAAATATTTTCAGAATATCATTAACAAATTCAAAATTAGAGAAGAATCCTTAAGAACACGGACATAGTGTTGTTCTACCAGAAACACCAGATAGGCTGATGCATTTGGAATATAGCACTGCGGTCTGAGATTGAATGCAATACAAATCTATATTGTGACGCTTCCTATTGAATACAGTTAGGACACGGTTTTCTTGTATGTACAAGATGAGAGGATGGCAACCATACAGAATGAGCCAAGTTTTTAGAATGCAATACAGTATTTCATGAATAGAAATACAGTATTTCATGAGCACACAAAAATTGGAGATGCATTGCCCTTTTTTGTGTGTTTTGTTCTTTCAATATATTGCAAACCATCATTGCAATCATGCGAGAATTGAACAAAATACGAATACAAGCAATTGAGAACATTTTAGACATTTACAAGAGCATAAAATTCACTATTAATCCATATACTAATATGCCTGAGACCTGGATGTAGTAGCTCTTGACATATGAGATTTAGTTTCATCAGAGCTTGCTGCATGCTTCCTCTCTCCCCGCTCCTTTATCTAGTATATATTCAACAATCATGAATAAAAAACAAAAGAACAAATTGTGCTTCGGAAACTATAAAATGGCATATTAACATGATGTCATTAAACAAACCTTCCGTATGTTAGTAAGGAGTTTCATATGTTCTTCAGGCATCACTGCCTTCACAGCATCCAGACCACATTTCTTGACTAGCATTTCCAGGATATGCTTAACCTGAAAAGAGTTTGGAAGCAATGGAAGACATTAGATAGTTTGGACCACATTTATGGCAACCACAGACCTTCCGAGCAATAATCATGCACAATGCTGCAAAAGATTTTAGACTTGCGTACATGCTGTCCAACAGCATACCCAACACCACTATAAAAGAACATAGTAGCGTTAAATAAAGCATGTCCACAAAAAAATTCTCAACAACATTGGTAATAAATCTGAACCACTAGAAAAACAGAGAGGCAAACTTCAAGAAAAACACAACTGACACCCACATACAGGCACCAAAGAGCCAACATGAAAAGGAAATCTCTTCCAGAAACTCACTTAAACACCACTATTTATGGCCAAAGTAAAGATAAGTTCAACACAGTTTGTGTTGTCAATACCTTAGCTTTGAAGTGGTTTTTGGTGTCATCTTGCCATCTCAGCAAGCCTTCCACCACACTCCCCAGGAACATTTGCAGCCCTTCAGCTTGTGATTTGGCCACTAGTACCTTCAACAAACCTAAATTAGCCTGAACAGAAAATTACCAATTTAGTCTAGAAAGAAGGCAGCATAAAAAAGACCACAAGAGAGAAAGGTAGAAAAGAAATGATAAGTTTAATTCACTCGACCCAAATAAACATGATGCTAAACTGCACACATCAAAAAGATAGTTCACGCACTTTGATAATCTCCCTGTTCTTTCTCTGCAGAAGGAGAAATGTGGATGGAAGCAACTTGTAAGCAATAGAAACCAGGTCTGAAAACTCGTATGCCAGACGAGCTACGCCTTTCATTGCTGCACTGATCATATGAGGACTTTCAAGAGCCAGGCCTCCAGCAACCTGTGACCGCAAAAGTTAAGTGTTTCCGAAAGCAACACGTGGTCAATTTACCCACATACATGTAAAACAATTTTTTTTCATACAAAATAATAAAATAAAAATGGGATGATTATATCATATTCTTGAGATGAACAGATCACGGCTGGTCTGTCCAGTAACAAATGGGATCTTGTTAGAACTTCAAATTTGTATGAAAATGACAACAATTTCAATCAACATCGCAATAAAACTTTGGAGACAGAAATACAAAATTGATACCATGTTAAAAAATTGATACCATGTTAAAAAATTGATACAAGTTTTCTTTCTTTCCGCCATTCTCTTCATCTCCAAAGGTATGACCAATTTGGACAAGCACATCGTAAGCTCTATTTCTTGTTCTTTTGTTAACCTGCAATAAAACCATTAACAAAAACAAAGAGCAAGATATTTATCAGCATTTATAAACTACACATTGCGAGAAGTTCAAATCCAGCATGTGACACATAACAAGTTTGGAACCAGCAACATAGATAGTTCTTTTCATTAATATCTTCATTTTAAAGGGCACAAAATCTTATCACATTCGCATTTACCAAGCAATATTATCTCAAGCATGAACATGGGGGTCTTTGCTTAATTTTATAGTAATATCTGGTCAATCACAAAGGTGTATGTTAAGTTTTGGGAACTACCACTTCGTACGAAAATGATTATGGGTAGAGCATGAACCATGCACCACTTCATTACAAATAGACCTAGAATAATTTTATTTCTTGGGCAAGAGTTAAATAACCACGTAGAAACATGAGACTTGTATATCAAGCTTCTGCTTAAGGAAAGCCAGTTTAAATATTAACAAGCACAAGCATACCCTGGCATCAAGAAAGACAAGGCTGAGAGTAGTGAATAACTTAAATGACGAAATTTAAGGAGACTAGAAAGGGTGATGGAAAAAGATAACAGCTTATATAGCATAGTGAGTTCAAAAATACCCAACAACTTATGGCTGCTACAGTCAGTCAACTTCACCATGCAGCCAAAAATCAAATCCCTTCCCATGTTCTCAATTCAATCTCTTAACAATTTTAAGGCAAGACCTATGAATCTTCTATTAGCATTCCCTAAAAGCTGTACCTGATTATAGACACGGCATTCTCAACAGACAAAATGTACAATATTCATATAATCTCATATCCAGTTGGCAGTTAATAAATTGGAGCAACACTATAATAGTCAGCAAATGACACAGTTTCATCTCTACAAGTTTTCCTATGAAATAAGGTAATGCTGTTATTCAAATAATCTCAACCAGCTTCTGTATTGCATGCTCAAAATGAGGGAATTACTTTAAATGTTATACAAAGGATCTCCAAAGAATCAACATCATAACCTATCACAGCTTCTGTATTGCATGCTCAAAATGAGGTAATTACTTTAAATGTTATACAAAGGATCTCCAAAGAATCAACATCATAACCTATCACAACCAGGAAAAAAAAGATTGAAAAATGACCAGTGCTCTTGGTGATAATATAATACCTCTTTCAGAGCAAGTATTATCTCAGTAAGGAAAGAAGTAAGGATTTCATGCCTCCTCTGCTCTGAGTCCTGTAACAAGAAATTCAAGTAATTCAGGTATGGTAGGTGTAACATACCAAAGAAAACGGTAACAGATTCCAACATCAAACTGCGTTGTTTTTAAACTTGAAGAAATAAACAGTAAGGGAAAATCATGTCTTACAACCTTGGGGATATGAACTATTAGACAGTAAATACAATCAAGTCTGTGCCGTTTGGCAGAGAAATGGCATGAGGGTAGCACATCAATCATGAGCTGAAGCAGTTCCCCAAATCGTGGTGTAATAAATCCATCGTACCTCTGACCATTCAGAAACCCGAAACAGAAAAATAATCAGAAATGTTGAATTTCACAAAATGTAGTAAGATTAAATCTTTGCTATAATAGTAAAACATTGCATAGCAGAATATTCAGCAGAATTCTTTCTTAAATATATAGAAAAAAATAACACTAAGAATATTCCAGGAAAAATCACAATTAATTTATGTCCGTAATATTTGCCACCACTGCTAGAACTTCGAACATGTATATCAGTCCATTACGAGCAGTTGACAAAACTCCACTCTAACTATCCATGAAAATTGTGGTGATAATAGTGGAAGTTGATATGCGATAACAATCAAAACATCCAAGAACTACGGAGCTTTTGCAATTATGGAGGATTTACCTGGAGAATAATTGAAAGAACTTTGTATGCCCTCTTTTGGATCAGACCTTCCATATCCTTCACATCATAATAACAACCATCAATGTAATACAAATAATAATATATATGAGGAAGAATAATTAAGATCATTCTCATGTGAAAACAAGGAAGTCTCTAAGAAGTAGCTGGAGAATAGGACACTTTAGGAAATGACAAACCTGTAATGCAGGCTTTACTGCACTATATAAAACATTGATCTGTTCACCATCCAATCCTGGCAAAAGTGAAACTGCCAGGTCAAATAGCCGTGCTCTGCAGTAAAAATGAAGTTATGTGAAAAACAATGAAAAATTCCATGACATCTATCATCGTCTGTGTACAAATAGAAGGGCATTTGGCTGGTGGTGGATTGGGAAGACAATTCATAAATGCATATGATATTAAAGAGGACCAAATGAGATATCACATTAAATAAAAAACAAAGCAATACAAAGAGAAAAAAGCTAACCTCGAGTCATTTGATGAATCATCAATCCGCATAGAAATGGAATCTCTAGAATTATCAGCTTTTGTGGCCTTTTGTGTGACAGCCAAAAGCTTCTGCATTGTCTTTAAGTAGATCCTCTTAACTACTTCTTTATCCGCTATTGAGGAAAACTCATGAATTGTAGACTGCAAGAGTTTTACTTGTATTATCAAAACTTCACTGAACATGCCAAATAATTATGATGCAATTTTTATGAAAAAGAAATCTATAAGAAAAGGAGAGCAAACAAAATAAATTTGAAGAACTCATCCTCCAAACGAGCAATCTAGGAGCAGCGACAGAAAACAATATAATAACCCTCCAACCTCACAGACTATCAGCAAAGGGAAGTGCCTCTTAAGGCTCCAACAGCATTACACCAAAGTGATGCAAGTAACAAAATATAATAACCCTCCAATATCTCATGTTGCTCAACAACCAATTACATCAAAAGGACTGCACTGACCACACAACAGAAATAATGGAGCGAACAATTGAAGATATGCTTATCTAAAGAAAAAAAATATAAACACCTATTTTGCATTTTCTTATTGGCAATAGTACCTGCAAATGAAGATTTACAAAAGGAAATAGTCGTGATGTTCAGAAGTTTCTGGTGGTTCAGATAAACCATCCAAAAAATGTTATGAATCTAACAGATAATTCCCATATACCACGGAAACAGTCTACAAAAAATACAAGTTACATCTTCTCTAAAATGATTTTTGACAGTTAGACTATGTTGGCAAAATTGATATATAAAATAAAATCACGAAACATACCCAAAAGAAATCAACAATTCTAATGTGACTCAATGAAAAATAAAATGGCATCTCTTATTCACTGGTTGAGATGGCAAAAGTACCTGCAGAAGACCACCGTCATCTTTTGGAGATTCCAGGAGGATCCCAGACAAAACAGTCAACAAGTTACGAGCAGAAGACCTAAGCACCCTCAAATTATCTGTTGCAACCTGCAGGGTATAGCGGGCAATAGCATGCTGTTCAGCTATACCAACTTCTGTAACAGTTAGATCATCTTGCTCCTTCATTATTCTCTTATTCTGTTGAATAAGGACCTGCAGGGCAGAACAAACTATTCCACGAATATCACATTCTTCACTAAGTGCACCACACAAAGCTTTCTCCAGATCCTGGAAACTTTCTGCAGTATCCAAAGGATAGTTGCAAAAGGAAGGTAATAAGGACCACAAAGAGTATACAAGAGCATCAGCACTCCTCGCTGAGATGATCCTTCCATCTAGCTCCAGCTGCAACAGGTAAGAAGTCACTACTAAAATGCTATGTAGCAGGAAAGTACACCATATTACCTAGTAATTTTATACCTGTCGAGATTTTTTCTTTATCAGACCAACCATACTCAGAACTGACTCTGTAAAAAAGCTTAAACGGGCACCAACAGTATACTGCTTCAGAATAGGAAAGAGCCAGACATTAACTTCAGATAGGTCATCGACCTCTAATTTAAGAGGTAGGAAGCTTAAAAATGTCTCAGGACCCATTGCACCAAGAGCAGATCCAAGGGATTCGTGCAACTGCAGATCGACAAGTACATCCACGTATCAGAAAAGGGCAGGGTTGAGATTATGGATGAAGCAATCAACAAGTACAATAAAAAATGCTTTCACTTATTTGTGAAAATGGAGTCAAGTTTTCCTTGAGCTCAATTACAAGTAAATTAAGAATTTATACCCTGTAACACGAGGCACTTAATTAGAAAGTGCAGGCTAGAAAAAGAAAATCCTAGCAAACCAATCACTGTAGATATGGACCATTGTGCAATCAATGCTGCTTCGCAACAATGCTGAAGCCATTATGGAGGCCCACAAGAACTAGACAATGGAAAATATGCCCAGTGAACTATTTGTAGTGGACCAAAACACCCTCCCCTCCTCTTGTTGGTTCTTGAAAGGTTTAGACAAAGCAGATTTTTAGTCAATGACCACAAGATATTAAGTACAAAACTTTAGCGACATCCCAAATCAGAGGGAGGCTCTTGAATATTGAGGCCTCCAAAATGCTCTATTATATTGGCATGCTGCATTATGAAACGTTGGAGTTCCAACATGGTGAAGCAAGATGGCTTGCATTGAGAGTGCATAAATTTCCAAATGACATGGAAAGTCATATTTTAAGAATGTCAAGTCCTAACAGATTTATTTTGATGTTATAAGACCAGTAAAGTTGACAAGAGCTATAGTAAAAAAGCTAAAGAATATCAGAAATATAATGAGTGTATTAATAGCATATAATGAGGTTGTGCAGAAGCAAATAACTACCTGTTTCCGGTAAGGAAAATCTTCATCGGGTAATCTCTGCATATCTGCCAAGTTCTTAAGGGTTCCTCTCATAAAATAAGAAGAATAGTTTCCTGGAAAATAACAAATGTTGACTATTGTGTATTCCTAGAAGAAACATTGAACACAAAAATACAGAAGACCGATTATAAAAACTGAAAGGTTCCCCCAATCAAGCTGCTGGAAGAACTAGCAATGACACACAACTTCACCAATTCTTATGGCAAGAAGTAGTCCAATGGCATAATAGAAAAGGAGTGAGAAAAAACATGAAAATACCTAATTTATCAAACAAGGTCGAAACCACTTGAAATACCATGTCCCAGACTGCACTGTAATGATAATCAAGTAAGCTTTCAATGATTGCGCACACTTTTTCTATAACTGTAGGCCCACACTTTCTAGTTTCGGCATTTTTGTTGATTGTAATCTGATCTACTCCCTGCTTGATCAAGCTTTCATCAATACAACTATTTATTGAGTTCTTCAATGCCTGTGTGGCCGCAAATATGGCCTCCTCATGTTCAGACGCCAAAATATCTGCCAAAAGACAGAAAGTGAGAAACAACCAAGTACGCAAATTGGAAACGAACAGAAACAGCACCCATTCTTCTAGGAAAGTAGCATCTAACCTTTGAGTGTACTGAATACAATTGGTAGCTTAACAACGCAAATTTGCCTATTTAAGGAATAAACTTTTTTCATTCCAACATCCAACAAGCTGGCAGTGAATGTCATGTTATCCGCAGACGTCTCATTTGTAGAAGCATAAAGAGCTAGTGAACATAGCAAGTCGAGTAATGGTTCAGCCGGAACCTGTAAACCCGGGTGTAAGCAAATTACTTTCAGACTATCAGTCACACGCCTAGTAACAACAGGTTGCCGCAGCTCGAGGAGAGTTTTAAAGTACTTGAGAATTGCAGTCACACACTTGAATGATAAAAGAGGAAGACATTCTTTTAAGGCATCGAGAATATATAGAACGTGTTGGGCTCCTTTAGGCCCATCAGTAGAAGCAACTGCATTGGATCCACCGGCAAGAAGAAGAAACTTTTCGAAAGAATTGGTGATTGCTTCACTCGCCGGAGCTAATGCTGGTGTACCTTGAAAATTTAGCAAGGTGTCACGGATACAAGAGTGGGATTGCCTTCTCACCTGTTCAAAAAATCAATCAAGATTTCTTATAGCTTAAAGAATCAAGAATCGGAAAGCAAATTAACAGGATAAAAAAAAAAGATACCTTTATGCGAGAATCGGTCATGAAACTTAATAAGACTCCGAATAATTGAGAAATATCATCCCAATTAAAACTATCTCTGATACTCAACAAATGAGCCACGCATTTCAATCCCGAAACAACAGCTCCAGCTGTAACAGAATAATTTAATTTCAAAACCCGCACAACAACATTGGAAACCAATTCTCTTTTTTTCTTCAATATTGGAATTGAAATTCGAGGAAGAGCTAGAGAGAGGATGGTAATAAGAGAATCGATCACGTAAGGGGAAGGATCAGAGTAGGAGGAGGAGAGGCGGTCTAGGGAGGAGCATGCGGCGCCGAAGTAAGCGATAGGTGTACAAGGGAGGTTTTGGTCTTTGAGTTCTTGTGACATGGTGCCGATTATGGCGCAGAGGTGGTGGTGGTCGTCTTGGGTGGAGGTGGAGTAGCGTGAGAGAATTGAGTCGCAGAAATCATTCTCAGGGAAGGAGAGTGACGGGGCATCAAGTTCGATGCCTTCCATTTTGGTGGTGGTGGTGGCGGTGGGAGTTGCAGGGAAGAGAAAAACAGAGGAGCTGTTTCGAGTTGAGTAGGTGAGGTTTGCTAGGGTTTATGGAAGGAGAGAACTAGGTGGCGTATAGGGAAAAAAAATTGTTTGAATTTCTATATTTTTATTAAAAATATTAACTATAACTCTTAAAGGCATAGGTTTTTTACCATCACTCAAATATTTATTTTTTTACATATTATTGTAGATGAGTTATGTAATTTTTTTTAATATGATTTTAAATTTTTTTTCCAGTGATTTAGTACTGATTAAAAATTAAATAATTTTTTTTTTTTATGAAAAGATAGATTAAAAGAAGAATGACGACAATAAAAAAAGCATCAAATAAGAGTGATTTGCCATAAATTTTGTAAAAGATACATTTAATCCTTAAATCTTAAAAATTATACAATTGTAGTACTTCAATATTTTTTCAATTTAATTTTGATACAAAAGTTTATTTTTTTTTATTTTTTAGTCTCTGGTTGAGGAAGGAGAGAGAGGTCGTGGACTTACGGGGTTCCATCGGTAGAAAAAAAATATCGTTGACATTGATTTAGGCTACCAAAACGGATGATATTTGTGTCAAGCGGTTTCATTTGAAAAGAGTAGTTCATATTAGGTGTTTTTACCTTTAAAATTCATGAAAAAAACATATATGAGCTCGGGTTAATTTTTAGTTTTGGGTTGATTTCGGTTTTTTGAGTGATTTTTTGGGTTTTTTAAGGCCATAGATAGATTTATAATGGTTTCTATGATATTTTATAGGTATTTTGGGTCAAAATAGGTTGAAAAACAGGTTTTTAGATCAAAAACCTTAAACCCTGATTTTTCAGTCACCACAATTACTGAAATCTAGACAAATCAGACAACACGTTGTCTGATTTCTTTTAAAAAAATCTTAAGTGACATGTTGCAAACAAAAAATATTAAAGGCCTAGCAGCGCCTAGCATTTGCTCTTTTTTTATGATTCTTTTTTTAAATTAAATTTTTTATGGTTTTTTCTATATTTGTTTTAATTTATATTTAAATTAGTACTCATTCTTTCTTTCACTTTGTTTAGAGAGACTCTCTGGAATGACGATTATTTTTTCAATTATGCATTTAAATTTGAAGAGTTTTTATTATTCATATGTATTTTTTTATCTTTTGTATGGATAAACTTTATTTTTTAAAATTAAAAAATATTTTCAGATAATATTTCTAATATGTGCAACCTTGCATTGTGTTTTTCTATCTTTTTATTTTATTCAATCAATTTAATTTGTATCTCTATTTCTAATATCGTTTGCTTGAATAAAAAATATTATTTGAATACACAAATTTAGCAAATACAACCGAGTGTTTTATCTTTTGAGATTAAATATCTTGATCTACACATGTTTCTTAATTTTTCAAGTTTTATTTTTAGGTATCGTTACTGATTTTTTATTTATTTATTCGCACGCATAGTTCTTGAATTATTTGATTATTAAGTATGCATAAAAAAAATTATTTGAACTTAAATTTTTTAAACGACATAAATGCATTGAAAAAACTTGCATATACAATTTTTTTATATAAGAAATAAAATTTTTTGACCTGCGACGGAGCACAAGTCATATAACTAGTAAACATTAAACCCTGTCATTCTTTTATTATAAGGCTAAATTGTTTTACTGTAGGGCTAAGTTCATTGCATTGTGAATTACTATAATTGAGTGACATTTTTATTTTTCATTACAAAAATTAAATGGTCCTTTCAATGGAATTTGGGTGGTGTGTACGGTATTTTTCAACTACCAAAAAGGTCCAACAACCATGTTTTTCAAAGTGTCCAGCGGCGGAGCAACTGATGGGATAGCACATGTAGTTCAATTCACAAAGATCTGGCACTGATGAGATTTTTTTTTCTCCTCCCCCCTCTTTTCTCTCTTATCTCCTTAAAATTTGTGTTGGGTCATCCAAAATTAGAGTTATCCTCTCATTTATTTTTTCTTTCAATTATGATCCTCCTTTTTTTTATTGGTCTTTATTGTTTTGGATTTTTTTATATATATAATTTCATCTCTTTTCATTGGTTTTATTTAATTTTTATATCAAATATGTCACTCTCTCTTTTTATTGTTGATTTTATATCCTTTTCTTGATTATTTTTTTAATTTGTCCCCCAATATTGTATCTCATTTATTTTTTTATCCAATTTTGGTTCTTGTTTTTTAATTGCTCTTTTTTTTATCTTTTTCTTAATTTTCTTTTTTTTTCAATTTTTTCCCTCAACATTTTATTTCACTTGGTTTTTTATATCAAATTTTGGTCCTTATTTTTTTTATTGCTCTTTTTTTATCCATTTCTTAATTTATTTATTTTTTCAATTTCATATCTCAACGTTTTATTTCAATTATTTTGTTTTTATCTAATGTTGGTCCTCATTCTTTTCATTACTCTTTTTTTATCTTTTCTTATTTTCTAGGGTTATCCCAAGTCGCAGGTTAGTCAAGTTAACCCGATTGTCGGGGGGTTTTTCAACATTTTATTTATTATATTATTTGACATTAGGCTATTAAGGGTGAGTTTTTTTGTTTTTTTATGCTATTCCTTTCTATGAGATTATCCTGGGTCGCAAGTTTGTCAAGTTAACTTAAAGTGACTTAAGTTTTTTTTTCAATGTTTTTTATTTATTTAACTTCCATCCTTTTTTCGAGGTCATTTAAAAAAATAATTTTTTCATCTCGATCCGATGTCGCAGGTGGCGAGCTTCTAAAGTGAACTCGGGTTAACTCAAGTTTTTTTCATTAACATTCTTTTTTGAAATTGGTTTCTTGCCAATTTCATAATTTAAGATTAGGTTATTGGAACTTGAGTTTTGTGGTTTTTTTTTTTACATTCTATGGGGTATCCTGATCTCATATCTCATATGTTTGTCAAGTTAAAGTGGGTTGGCTAAGGTTATCATCACCTGGATATCTTTTTTCACGTTAGAAAAAAATTGACTCAACTCATGGCTTAACACGAGAAAAAAATACAAAGCTATGAAAAGACATTCCTACGAAGTTAATTTTTTATTTTTTATTCCTAAAATATATTTATAGATAACTTTTAATTCTCAAATGGTACAACTCATGCATATAAACATAAAAATGATGATTATTATTATAATTTTTATTATAATTTTAAAACCTAACTCGAGATAAAGCCCGAGTCATGGGGTAGAAAAGTCAACCCCTGTCAACTTTGACCCGAGTTAACTTAATTTTTTTAAAAAAAAAAATGATCAAAATGATGTTGTTTTGATAAAAAAAAATTCAACTGGTTTTTTTACCCGAGTTTTATAGCGGGTTGATCGAATTGCATATTGACTAAGGTTTTTGATCGAGTTAAACCATGTCAATCCTTCCTCAATTTTCTCTTAAACCTGGAATGGTCCAAACATTGGGTTTACAAGGTCATGTGTTAACTTATTAGGCTGATTCGAGTTTTATACCTAGGGTTATTATACCATTATTAATTTCAACATTCAACATAAACTAAAGTAAAAGAATATTTAATTATTTTTTTAAATATATAAGTTTGATGGTAATACATGTTAAGGGTAAAATTTTATATATATATATATATATAATTTTATCATCGTCTCTTGTTTTGTCTTATCTTTTTTGTCTCTATTTTTTTTTTCTATCCTAAGATAATAACCAAATGTTATATAGTTAGCTATCTAGTGGCCTGGTTTGTACTTTGTTTAGTTGCCATAAATAAAATTTTATAGGGCATTGTGTGTGTGTGTGTATGCACGCGTGCACATTAGTTTCTGAGCACATATGGTTTACCTTCTATTTCTAGTATCTGTCTATATCATAAAAAGTGAGCTCAATTTTATTTTTAAGTGTTAATGTCATTTTTGTGTCTTTAACTTTGTTTTCAACTAGTAGAGTTTTTTTAAATTAATACTATTAAGCATTTTTTCAGTTTTTGATAAACATTAAAAATAACTTTTTTTTATGATATTTATTTTTATAATAGAATTTATATAATATGACATGTCGTGTGTGTGTGGGCGCGCGCGCGCGTGTATGTAAGTACTTTGTTATTTTCTAATAGTATTTTTAGAAGTATTTTTTATTAATGTATTATATTTATATGTATATGAATAATGAGATTGTATATCAATTTAATTTTGAGTTGGAAAGTATTTTTCACTTTTTTAAATAAAAACATTTTATTTCCAATTTTTTGACATTGAAAAGTGAATTTTATTATAATTTCTCAAGATGCATCTAAATATAGAAAAGTTAAGAAATATTTTATAGAAAAACATTTTCTAACAACATAAACAAAGGATAAATAAATAAAAATGTTCAAATAATTGATTCTTTCTGACTCTATCTTTTCACGGTAGTGCTTCTCCTCTTAGGAAAGCGAGCAGGCAAGTTCTAAAAAGTTCCCACCAGCAAGCAGGGTAAAAGGATGGGACGCAAGTTGGGTTGGTTGCATGCCCAAGGCAATGTTTTTGAATCATAACTTAATTTGATACATACTAGATTGGTGGTTTGCAACCAATCTTTTCCCATCGTAAAAAAGATGCTTAGGTGACGTAAGTGTTCCTAAAAAAAAAAAACCCCAAGACTCGGGTCATTGACAACTAGTTTAATAATATGAATAAAAATTACAACAATAAATAAACCAAATTTGTTTTACAATGATCAACTCAAAAAATAAATGTTTGTCAATACCAAGTAAAAATATCCTCTCAATATTCTTAAAAGGTTTTTATAATCTTATTTAATAATAAAGAAAAAATTAAATGAAAGTGTGATAATCTCATGAAAAGCAAAATAAAAAAGAATCAAAGCTCAATTCCTAGTAAAACTAATGTTGAAAGAAGAAATTAAAAAAAAATTAAAAAGGTAAAAAAAAAACAAACAAAAGCCAACTTGGGTTAATATGCCAAATCCGCAATCTAATTGTGATATTGGGGTACCTCGTTGAAGACAAATTAAATAAAACTATGAAACTCAATTATGAAATAAACAAAAAAAAAACAAAGTAAAAAAAAGACATACGTTAACATACCAAGCTTATGATCTATTACAAGAAATCATGATGAACTCATAGAAAGAAAAGTAAAAAAAAAACATAATAACTACTTCTTAATCAATCAAGTATTCAATGATAAAATTGAAAAAAAATCAATTTTAAAATAAAACTAAAAAATAACTAAAATCAACTCGGGTTAATCTTTAAAACCTATGATCTAGGTCATGAGCCCGAGACTAGCTCAATAGAAGGTCAACCGAAAAAAAACACAGAGCAAAATTCCCAATTAACCAAATGCTTGGTAATGAAATTGAAAAAAAAACAATCAATAAAAAATAAGTCCAAAACTAAACAAATAGCAATCAAAATAATGAGAAACGAATTTGACATAAAAATAAACCAAAATCAAATATCAAGGGGATGAAATTGAAAAAAAATCAGTTAAAAAAATGATAAGAAAAACCAATAACAATTAAGAGAATAAAGACCAAATTTGATATAAAAATTAAATAAAACCAAATGATGAGGAACAAAATGAAAAAACAAAATCAATCAATAAAAGGATTAAAAACAAAACAAATAAAAAAATAAGGATCAAATTTGATACAACAAACAAATGATAGCACACCTTTAATTTTTAGCAAGCCAACATTATTCTTAAGGAGAAGAGAGAGAAAAGAAGGAGGATAAAAAAAGATCCACTAAAGACTAATCGTTACACCGCCGTATACATGTGTTTGACCGCTAGAAATGCGTGGCGGGGTGCTTTCAACTTGATGTGGAAACCAATTTTTGTCTATTATATGACATTTCATGCATCATCTGAAGACAATAGAAGCTTCCCACATGTGCCGACCTATTTGTCTTGCTCATTTACCCTAGTCCCCATTTTTGTTTTATTTTTAATTTTGGTATCTCAACACTTATTTTTTTTTAAATTGCCAAAATTTATTTCATTTTGCAAAACCAAGTATTAAAGTCATTGTGAAGGGATCAAATTAAAAAAAAAAAACAATTCAAGGATCAAAAATAGAAAAAGAGCATGAACTTTACACCTAACCATGCAAATCAGTCCTTGAAATTTAGCAAAAAAAGAGAATGAATATTCCTTAAATCTTTAAATTCAATCATTGAAGCTCTAATTAATTTAAATTAATGAATTTGAATTTTATTTCGCTAAACCAAGAATTAATAGAGCAACAGAACAATTCCTCGACACCTTGAAATCCCTATACACACGCATGGAAAACAAATCACTAAGACCAATAGCAAATCAAAATAATTTAAAAAGGACTAAATAATAAAACAAAGAAATTGTGGGGTCAAAGTGTAAAATTTCCTAGGTACTTGAAAAAAAAGAAGGAAGATGCATTGTTTGAGTGAAAAGAGCATCCTTCAAAGCATAGTTTTCAGATCCGGCCCGGTCCAAGGCCCGGGTTCTGGGTTTTGACCGGGTCACCAGTCGCCCAGATCAATTCTTTTTTTAAATCAAAACGACGTCATTTTAGTAAAAAAAAAGTCAACGGGTTGTAACCGGGTTTTTGACCGGGTCTTGCCGGGTTAACCGAGTCACTCCGGGTTTTTCCTTCCCCTACTTTTTCTTCAACCCGGCCCGGTTCCAGCCCCGGGTTGGCCGGATCGACCCGTCAGGCCGGGTCAGGTTTCAAAACTATGCTTCAAAGTGTACAATGAATGACTGATGGGGCTTAGTTTTTTTTTTTAATATATATAATTTGAATTTTTTTTATCGATCATCAGATATTAAATTCTATCTATAATTAGTATATGTACTCTTTGAATTTTTTATCGAGTCTTTTTACAGCTTTTTTTAGTTTAATTGAGTCTTTGGATGTTATTTAATATTAATGATGTGATCCCTTCATCAGATTTGATCCGTTAGATAATAAAATTAAACTAATAGATGATTGACACATGTCTATTTGTAATAATAAAAATAATTTAAACTGAAAATTTCATTTTCTTAATTTTTTTATAAATAAAAAAAATCAATATTTTTATTGTTTTTTTTCTCTTCTTAATTATTTTTTATTGTTTTAATAAGGCAAAAGGAACTTTTTTATATGAAAAGTTTTAGACATTTACTAGTTTTGATTTTTTTTTATTGAAAACGATTTTAAAATAAATTTATTTTCCATGTTAACATCTATTATTACTTGCTATTATATTAATTATAAATGAAATTTATATCGAATTTTTTTATTTTAAGAATTTTTTTTTCATTTATAAAAAATAGAAAATGATATATTTTGTTTTAAAATTATTTTTATACTTTTTATTAGTAACGGATACATATCAATCATCTACTTGTTGAATTTTGTTGACAGTCGTCTCACCTTTAACTGAAGGACCACATCATAGATATTAGAAATTCAATCAAACTATTTTAATTAAAGGGTACGGCCCATTAAATTACATATTTTACTAAACTATTTTCTTTGGCTCTTATTGTATTGTATGCACGTGAATTACCCAATTTTTCATATTCAATATATTATAAATAAAATTAAATAAAATTCTTGATATTTAAAATCTCAATAATTTTACATAAAGCTTAATAATTTAAAATTAAATTAGTTTGTTTTCCTTTCTAATATATAAAATAAATTTTAATTTTATTAAAATAAAAATGAAGGAAATAAAATTGAATAATCTTTCAGTATATTAATAGTTAGTAGTTAGAGTTAAAGAGTCGTATATATTTACTACAAAAGCTCCTAAAAATAATAATCACTAAAAATATGCATTAAGTATAGTTAGAAATTGAATCAATGTTTCTTTACAGTATGATGTCATAAGAAATTAATTTTCATGTCTTTATTTAAAAATAAAACATACATAAGAGAGAATGTAAGGTTTATTTTTTATTGCAATGCATGTGGAAAAGTATTTTAATTAGAGATAAAAATCTAAACATTCAATTAATTATTTATTTCACAAAAAATAAACTTATTAAAAGAGCTCATAATCCACGATTAATTACTTTAGAAGAAGGCAAACACAATTTTTCATTTTCTTTTTATATTTTGATTTTTTTTTTGTCTATTATTAGATCCTCATATTCTTCAAATTATTTTGATTGAAGTTTAATACTCTTTTTTTATATTGATTGAGCTTTTTTTTATTGGTGACACTTAATTGCCACATATTTATGATGAGATTTTGATAGTAACATGCACATGTACAAACTAACAACTTTATAATGGAGAACGATAAAACAATATAAAATGAAATATTTAAAACAATATAAAATGAAATATTTATTAATATTTATTTGTATGATATGAATAAATAAGGTGTGTGTGTGTGTGTGTGTGTGTGTGTGTGTGTGTGTGTGTGTGTGTGTGTGTGTGTGTGTGTGTGAGAGAGAGAGAGAGAGAGAGAGAGAGAATAAGAATTTTTTATTTTTAAACCATGAGGGATACTAGTTTGATTAGTCAGGTATTGAGTTTGTTCTCTAATGGTCACGAATTTGAGTTCCCCTAGAGACATTATAAATTTACATAGTTATTAACTTTAGGACCCGTGAAATTAGTCGAAATGCGCGCAAGCTGATTCAGACAACCACATTAATAAAAAATTATTTAAACTACAAGAAAAATCAAGATATTTTAGTGACAAAATCAAAGGACTTGTTTTTAACCTCACATTTTCTTTGTAAAATTTCTCAAAAACAACAATAAAAGTTTAAAATTAAAAAAATATATTTTTATATACTTTTCTTATTTTTCAAGATTCTATCCATTTTCAATATTGCATGAGTTTTTCTATTTTAACGATCCTCAAGTGAGAAAGAGAAAGAGAAATAATCTAGAAGAGAAGAAAAGAAATGAAGAAGAAAAGAAAAGGAGAGAAATTAAAATGATCATTATAAAATCAAAGCAAGAGCAAATAGGAATAAAAAATAAAAAAATAAATTGAAAATGAGAAAAATAATCAAATTATTTACGTAATCATTTTTCTTGTGAAGACAATATTTTTAATTTTTTCATTAAATTCCATCAACTCATTTAAGTATAGCAAACAAACCTATCGGAACATCTTAATATTTAGAAAAACCTGGAGCATCAATCAAGACAAATAAAAAGAAAAATAAAAATAAAAAAAGGAGAGCTCAAGAAAAAAGAAAGAAAATGAGAGAGCAAGAAAAAAGAAAAAAGAAAATCACCTCTCTCTCTCTCTCTCTAGTCCCTCCCTTCTCCCCTCATCCTTTATCACTGGTTCTACAACTGGCATCATCCAAACATTCTCTCCTTTCCCTATATTTTCTCCATCTCTCTCCCTCTTGGCGAAACTCTTCTCTTCTTGCAAAAAAAATCGTGATGGAAGCAGTCATGACTGGCAATCCTCCTCTCTCTTCCGTGCTTCCATGAGTAACAACATACCTTTTCATCACTGACAGCAGTAATGACAAGCAGCTCAGCAGTAGCTTTCCAACTTCGGCCATTTTAGTTTCTCGAAAAGTAATTTTTAAAAAATTATTTTTTAAACTTTCATGTATTTATTTATTATTAAAAAATTGATACCAGAAATCACTTTACAAACTTTCTTGTATTTGTTTGTTATTAGAAAAGTTGGTTAACAGAAAACACTTTCCAGTCAAAGAAAAATTTGGCTTAATTTCCAGGAAAGTATTTTCCTGAAAAATTTGAGCGGAAAACACTTTCCGGAAGTTGTGAAAAATTTAGAAATGTAATATTATTTGCTAATTATATCAAATTTGGTTCTCAAACTTTTGATTGCTATATATATATATATATATTTTGTTTTGAATATTTATTTTTAATTTCATCTCTTAAAATTTATTTTTTATATTAACTTTGGTCCTCATTTTTATAATTGTTATTTGCTTTTCCCTTATCATTTTCTTATTGAAATTTTTTATCTATCAAATTTGGTCCTCATTCTTTTAATTATTACTT
>Ga0307510_10001253_pt1 | contig 27618 bp, 35 predicted proteins | sample 12_EM_MG_FD_207224 | JGI IMG/M metagenome (GOLD analysis project Ga0307510, IMG submission 207224) | Populus trichocarpa ectomycorrhiza microbial communities from riparian zone in the Pacific Northwest, United States - 12_EM | ecosystem: Host-associated > Plants > Roots > Unclassified | place... | reverse complement strand
CCCCAGCCCACAGGGACCTCGGGGGCAAGATAACGCTCGCCATCTTCCGCTGTCGGAAAATCACCATCGCTGCCGTGAACGGGCACGCTGCCGGCGTGGGCATAACCGGCCTACAGCTTCCCTGTGATTTCCGCTTCGTATGGGCCGGAGCCAAGCTCGCGTTGCCATTCGTGCGCCGCGGAATCGCCCCAGAAGGTACGCACGCACACTTACCTACCATCTTTCCTTTTTCCCTTCGGTTTCGCGGGCGGGCGGGTGGGCAGAGTGTTGGGGGTGCCGATGGAACTATACTCTAATATGACTAACTGACTGTATGGTACGACAACGCAGGGATCTCGACCTATCTCCTCCCGCGCCTCCTCGGCTATTCGCGCGCGATCGCGCTGCTGCTCACCGGGGACACGCACTCGCCCGACTCGCCGCTCCTGCAAGGCCTCTACCACGCGACGTCCCCGAACCGCGAGGACGTGTTCCCCGCCGCGCTCGCGTTTGCGCGCGAGCTCGCGGCCAACACGTCGCAGACGAGCGTGGCGTGGACCAAGGCGCTGCTGTGGCGCGGCGCGGACAGCATCGAGGGACAGCACGTCCTCGACTCGCGCGGGATTTCGGACCTGGCGTCGCGCGCGGACGCGGCGGAGGGCGCGCAGGCGTTCAAGGGGCGTCGTCCCGTCAGGTTCCCCGACGTGTTGTCGAAAGACCTGGCGGAGTTTGTCCCCTGGGTGCGTCGTTTCTCGTTGATGTCCCATACGCTTATTTACAGAGGTAATGACTGCACATTATCTTATCAGTGGACAGAGATAGATGTGAGACAACGCAAAGCCAAGTTGTAGATCAGATACGCGACTCTTGAACGTTCGTCCTCGGGCTGGGACAACTTTGAAAGGGGCGGCCACAGGCCGTGGTTGTGGTTGTGATGCTTATTTGTATATGGAACATATAAATGTATATGAGAAAAATAATCCGTTGAACTACTCGACCTAGGGCTTCGACCATACTGTAAGTGTTCCATTAAAGAGGTGGGGAGCTTGCTCAGCGGGCGCTCAATGAAAGGTATGAATGGGAAGGATTGAGCCTAAAAGGCGAGGTGACGCGGGACCCTGCAAATTATTGGGACGTAATGACGCCATCTATCATCAAGGTTCCAACATTCCAACACACCAGTGGATACTCTACGGTGGTCACCCATGCAGGCATAATAACAAGATGCTATAGCACAAGAAGAGTTGAAGTAAGTAGTATTGAGTGTCATTTTTCACCAGCGAAAGTGCTCCACCACCAATTTCCAAAGATTTCTGACAGTATTTTCCTGCATCAAGCAAAACATCCCTCAGGCTCAGTACGATGACATCAACGCACGCCAGAAATGGTACCAAATACGCACCCCCCGTGTCACAATTTCGCTCAATTCTACGCCTCTGTAGAGGACAGCAAACGCGAACGTTCCGAGCGCACCAGCCAGAGTCGCCGTTCCCAGCAGTTTCTTGTACGACCACCGCGCATGGCGGCGGCGCCACTTTTCCGCACCAGGACCCTCTATCTCATGGTCCTCCCAGCGCAGATTTCGCAGCCACCACCAGAGCAGCACGAGCGGGCCTGGGAACGTGCTGAAAATGCGCCCGCGGCTACCGACGCGGTACCATGACGCGCACTGCGACCAGACCGAGTCCTCGAGCCGCTCTTGCAGCTTGTCGTTGTACCGGTCCGTCGCCGCGTCGGTCGGCGCCACGCTGTTGAGCGCTCCGGCACGCACGGGCTCGAGGAGCTGGAGGAGGTATGTCACCTGCGACTCTTCGGAGTAAAGGACGGACGTGTGGCCGGAGGTCGTATTTGGACCTGCATCGAGCAGAACATGCCGTGTTAGAAGTAAAAGGACATGCTTAGTTCGCGTATACGAGGTGAGACACACCTTGCATCATGAAGAAATTCGGGAAACCAGGGACAGTGCTGCCTAGGTATGCTGTAGGTCCACCATGGGCATCATTGTACTCTTTCAGAGTACCTCTTGTTCCGCGCACGTTCAACGAGTAATGATCCTGTCAACGGAAGTGCCGATCAATCTAGCGATAGTCCGATGAAAAAAAACCCGGATACATACAGTTACGAAGCCTGTACCGCATATCAAAATATCGAGGGGAATGCTCTCGCCTAGTCAACGATGAGACCAACTCAACCTCAGGATCAAAAAATAAGTGAATACCAGTTTCCAGAACGACGCCATCTGGTTCAACGCGTGCGATGTGGTCGAATGTGAGGCGCACGTTTGGACGGTGCAACGACTGAAGGTATCCTTGGTCGCGCACAATGCGCTTGCATCCAATAGCTGTATGCGGTGTCTACGCTGAGCCGTCCGAGATGCAAAAACAAATGCACGCACGGTAATTCGGTATGATAAGGTGGTGGTACTTGGCCGGTGCCGTATTCTTTATGTAGTCCCCACAGGCCTTCACCAGCCGACGAATTAGCAAAAGGACATAGTTCAGCTTTCTATACGTACCTTCGTCACATATCTCCCCAAATAATTGTTGCCTTTTGCTTTGAATATCATAAAGACACATTCTGCCTAAGAATCATTGTTAGTTAGTTCCAAACCAGGGCCATCTCACAAGGCGTACCGTTGCGGCGATGATGAAGCGATAGATAGCCCGCACAAATGGGATGTAGGAAAATGCCCATTTTGCGAACCCGGAGTAAGGAGTGATCGGCTGTGGAGAACGTATATGAATCTCCGGAAGAGTATCGTAAATCTTTCCAAGGATGAACTTGAACTTACTGCAGGTGAGTACCACATCGCCGTGCGCACAAAATTTACTACGGAGACAGTTGGGTCCTTCGATATCTTCGGGATGAATTGCGACCTGCGCAGACACGGCCCACCATCAGGGCGATGACCCATCGACATTATAGCACATGGTTGAGAACGATTGCTTACGAAGAGCAGCCGTTGCCCAGTACGCCGACACGCTTTCCGCGGAGGTCGATGTCATGTCTCCAGCGGGCCGAATGAAACACCTCCCCCTTGAACAACTCGATTCCTTGTATGTCGGGAAAGCGAGGTGTGACAAGCACGCCGATAGCAGACACGAGGGCAGTCGCATAAGAGAGCTGCTTCTCGCCCGTGCGCACGTCGCTCGTCTCAATGCGCCACACGTTCGCATCTGCGTCCCACTCTGCTTTGTCCATAGAGGTGTGGAAACGGCAGTGGGAACGCAGGTCGTACTTGTCGACCACGCCATGCATGTACTCCAAAATTTCTGGCTGCATGCCATGTGAATGGCCCCAGTCCGGTTTCGTGTCAGTGGAGAGGGTGTAGAAGTGGATAGGAACATCCGAGGCGCAACCCTGGAATAAACATAAGCACGAAACTCTTGTTGACAATGTGAAGATACAGTCGTACAGGGTACGTGTTATCCTATGAGCCCGAGCCCATTTGTAGTTAGCGTGGAATCAACGAACTGACACTGCGCTCCTTGACTTACTCTCCACGTTCCTCCGATATCAGCGCAACGCTCGTAGATCTGTGTGAGAGTATCCTATCCCACTCCTTGTAATGCTCTGCTGGATGGAAACTCACCACAAAGTTGTTTAACCCCCATTTCGTCTTCAACGCAATGGCGACAGTGATCCCTCCGAAGCTGTTTGTCCAAACGCAGTCTGAGACGACCATGACATGTCACAATTCACAGGATGAAGAACCTACCCTGCGCCGACTATAGCGATGTTGAACTCGGGATCGGGCTTGTAAACCATGGTCAGTTGGGGGATGGAGAAATTTGCAGCGGTTCAGATCTGGCCCCTGGTGTTGCCCCCCCCGTTGTACCTCGCACGAGGCGCTTATTTATAGGGCGATAGGGCGCCAAACTGACGCCTTCAACGTATCACATGGACGAGCGTTCAAGTTATGCCGGCAAGGAGTCAGGGAAACATCAAAAAGTCTGACGAATAAAGACACGGAAGACGCGCATTACTAAAACCCTCGAACTGTGTACTATCGTGCCCGGGGTTTTTGAAAATTTGCCTCGGAATTGTACTTCCCGATAGTTATGAACCCCCGGCTTTCTGTAGGAGGTAGATATACTCCTAATCTAGGTGTCTATAAAGAATAAAGGATGGATATATGGGGTTGTGTCCTGAGGAGCACCTTACCGGAGTGATTACGGGGTCGCGGCGCCTGTCGAGTCAATTGACCCTCCACTCGAGTCTCGAGGGGCCAACGCGTGATGTGCGACGCATCTAATCACACATCACGAGCGATTAACAAATCGGGTTTGCCATTGAAACCCCGCTTGGGATGAATAGTCACGGAATAGTCACTCTCCTTTCAAAATCTCTGCCATGTACGCTGTAGTTATTCCCAAGGCCTGAGATTTTACACAGAGCCTTGTATAGACATGATATTTGACTGTATCAAGTTATTTCTGCAATTTTCCATCTTGAATATGAGCCAGACATGATTTTCTGCTGATCACTCGAAAACTTTCCTAGTTTTCCTATTCCCCAACAAAAACTTGGTGACTTTTCTTCAAATAAACTTTACAGACAACTTTGTATGCACTATGAACACTCATCCCGAGGTATCCGAGGGTGCACTTTTGAGGAGGAAGCGCTATATTTCGAATTTTCAAAAACCCTGTGAGCCCTTGTCTGTGCCTTCAGGTCAAGGGGGGATATTTAATGGGAAAGGGCTGTGATGGGGGCCGGGCGATGAGCCGAATGTCCCGAGCCGAGTAAACCGATTGTGGGGATCAGCGCATGTCTTCGTTTCGGGTTTGGCTACATGGAGAGACAGAAGCCGCCGGCTCGGGCTTTCGGTTTGATGCGGCGTGCTTTGCATCTGTGTTGTTCATTCATTCATGAGATGAGGGGTCCAGGGTACATGCATGACTACACGACTTGCATGACATGACACGACGTGATGGATATGAAAACCTGCGAATTCGGTGGCTCGGAGTTGTCCAAAGGCAGTTACGTCGGGTTTGGCCGACTGACAAGAGTAAGGATCTCCGAGCGAGATGTGGATGGATGATAAGTTATGAATGAATGGGGCGGAAAACGAAAACGAAAAGGAGATGAGATGAGGTCCTGCAAGACACGGTCACGTGATTAAGATTTAGACGCGTCGTCCGTGTGTCCATGTCGTTGCGCGACATCCACTACCAACGACGACCGGAATGTACTTGTCGTTAGCATCCAGTGGCCCCATCAAATGGAACCACAACCAAGAGTCCTCTCTCTTCCAGGATGTCTCTCCATTCTCTCCAGAATACGACGGTCGCTCGACGACGACGCTCAGCGAGAGAATACGTGAGCTTTACTTGCAATTTCTCTGGCTCCCAGAGGTATGATACGCCATCCCCTGCCCTCTTTTTTTTTCTCAGTTACAGAGCGTGCCTTTCTTTTGCTTAGTCCATCATGCCATTGTGTCAATTTGTTCATATGGTGCAATCACTCCTAAAAACTTCTGGCGACTCATCGTCGGCCGACGCCCACCCACTGCACGTTGCGCTGGATGGCATCTTGCTCACGGGCAAGTGGTGTAACTATAAATATCACGAGCAACTACCGAACGTCTCGCACGCGTCTTGCACGAACTTGGAGGCATCAATCATGCTCTTTGTATTCGAGCGGCATGCGCCGCGCCCCGAGCAACCCAAAGGGGCCACGCAGGATCCTTTAGATGACAAAAAACGTTGGCTAGCTGAAATAGAGAAGCGAGAGTGAGGCGAATCCAGGCCGTCCTCCACCATACACGGTACCGTTCGCTGACCCACTTATCGCCCTCTTTTCGTAGGGTCAAAATACAGGTTCTCCTCCACCTCCTGAAACTGTCCCTTCCTGGGCCCTGTCCTTCCCTTCCCATCCGCCCCGTTCCAGTCCCATTACACGCATCGAAGAGGCGGAGGGTGCAGCAATCGTCGGACGAGGAGGAGGTCACGACGCCCCAAAGCATTCTCGAGGATCGACTGGAAGGGCTCATGGACCGGCTCGTGCTCTGGCAGATGGCGCTGCCCGACGACGCGGAAGCAGATGCGGATGGAACCAAATCCGTCCGTGATTGGACGCAGACATTTTGCGACGACGTGGTGCAGCCCGCGTGAGTGACTGCGACGCGCTCTATTAATCCCAAAATGAATTCTGAATCGTCGTCCGTTGTCAGCTTTGCCCAGAAACTTCCAGAAAAGTACAAGCTCTTGCGCAGAAAGCTCTTTCGAATCCCACAATGGACGTCATCGTCGGACTCGGACTCGGATGCAGACGCAGGCGCAGGCGCAAGTAGTCAATCCGCCCAAGGACCCGACCCTCCGACGCTCTTCAACTCGTGCACAAATGCCCACACTCACACCAACCACACCAACCGCAGCGCGGCACAATCGCGCTCGCGCTCTCTCTCCGTGTCGCTGGAGCAGGAGGCGGCCGGGATGCGTCGGACAGAGTCCAAACCGCGAAGGGTCTTACAGCGCGAAGTGAGCATGTCGAAGGTCTTCAAGAACCGCCGCAATGACGGGCCAAACGCCCCTCCTCCACCTGCGAAAGTCGAAGCGGAGACTGCGACTGGGAGTGGCTCGACGACTCTGGCACAGGCGAAAGGCCCGATCGTCCTGGTGGAAGGCACGCCACAAAAGCCTAAGACAAAATCCAAATCCGCCACCCAGGTACACAGGAAACTACTACCACCGTGAATACGTCTTCTCGGTTGGTCCCATTCCTTTTCGTTGTGTTGGGTCGAAGAATTGGGGTACTGGTAGCGAGCTCGGACCGAAGATCTTCCTGCTCGATCCAAACCTTTCTTTCTTACGTCGCACGTCGTATGCTGTGGATGGTTTGACCGTTGATTGTGGTACGTGTCTGATCGAGGGAGCGAGCGTGTTATCACGAGATACTTTTTGCTTGACCGCCCCAACGATCAAGACGAGACCAAAGAGGACGGTCCGAAATCCGAGGCCTCACCGTCGCCGCAACAGACCACTGTGGTGATCGGCTCGGTATTTTAGAACACTCTTGGTGTACGTTCTCGCTGATGTTCTTTCGAACCGGACGGGAGCAAGGGAGTGCCTGTGTGGATGCCTGGCGCGCGGAGTATTGCTGATTTGATACATGTAAAACAACATTCCTGTTAACCGAGGTAACCTGTCGAAGCAATTGAGCACCTCCATCCGGCAACGAGCGATGATGTGATCTAAGCTGGTGGTGTGTCATTCATTTAATTGTACTGGACAACGAACGCGAACGTTGTCAGCAAGCGTGAGCAAGGAGGGTGAAGCGGCGTGTATGATCCCCCTGTGAAAGAAAGTTCGATTTCCCTCCGTTAGATTTTATCGACTTGGTTTACATAAATGCCATGTTGGGTGTCGTCACCGTCCCCACAGACTTAACATGCGTTCTCACACCCTTCGATAAAATGGGGGAAAGAATTCGAATTCGACTCGATGGAAATCTCGGGCGCAATCTCGGATTTCCCCCCCCCCATTCCTCCCCCTCTTTACAGGTCAAGTCGTCGAAGAGGTCGACCGTCGAAACCGAAACGGTAAACACAAAACACATTATACTTCTCCTCCCCCTTTGTCCCTAACGTCCCCGCTCTTTCTCCTAACATCCCCTTTTAGGTGGTTAGAAAATCAGATGGTGATGACCACAAGTCCGGGTAAGCGGTCGGTGGATGTGTGTTTGTGCGAGAGAGCGAACCGGCCGCGTGAGTGAACTTTCCAGAAAGGCGGATGCAAAAAAATCCAATTCAGTTTTTTTAATGCATGTGCGTGTGCGTGTGTGTGCGAAGCAGCAGGGGAGCTGCATGCATATGCATGATGTCTCGAGATCCGGAGCCCTTGATCGGGCCCAATTGCATTACAATAATATGGTATTGCATTGCATTGCTTGCTGCTTGCTCCTTTGCACACCGACGACCGCCGTACCGTACCGTACTGAACCGAACCGAACCGTTGGTCTTTTTCTTTTTAAGTCTCGGATGGACGGGTTCCTTACGAAGCATTTTGCGAGTCAATTGTGATTGTGGGGGAGTGAGAGAAACTCGGAAAGCGCCTCACGGGGCCATGGTCAAGTGACGTTTGTCGCTAAGTCGACGACGGTAGGAGATCGGCCGATAAGCCAAAGGAACAGGTCCAACAGAAAAAAAATTACAGAAAGAATTTTTTTAAAAAGTAATGGCACAGTTGTGGGATAAGAGGAGGGGTTGTCGTCAACATGACGCAAAAAAAATAATCTATTTTGCATTTTCGGGGTTTTCTTTCGGATCATGCCAGGAAGCCCTTGCGCCTATGACTTCTTGTTTCCGCTGAGCCGAGATGCATTCGGTAAGTGGCTTGCCTTGCCTTGCTTTGATGAGCGAGGCAGTAAAGACAAGGGGAGACAGAGGGGAGCGAAGGAAGGGTGGTAAAGGCCTGTAAGGGCCAGCTGCCAGTGGGGAACATAAGGTTCAACGCACCCCAGAAAAAAAAACAGGGTTTGACGTGGTCGAGTCGTCACCGAAGAACGGGGAACAGGTCCGCATGGCCAGCCAGGGGAAGAAGGAAGAGGGAAAAAAACCGACTCGTAACTTAACTGGCTTACCGTGACGTTGTATGTAAAGTTCGCGCTGACGGTATTACGCATGAGCTGCCAGGCTGGCGCTCCTCGTCTCTCGTTCATAGCTCCCGCCACTACCACTACAGTGCCTCTCAACATTCCTATCATTCCCCTGTGCCGCGCCCAGGACGGATGCGGTCATGGTGGGAACACGCCGGAGAATGTCGCCGTCTGGCCCAGGGGGTGGGTGCTCTCTCATACCGTGACACACCTTTGAGAACGTTCTTCCTTCCAACATTGGGGCAGCGCTGGTGACTGGTGCCCCATCCGCCGAACGATGACACCGGCGGAGGATGGGGTGGGTCCTTTTCTCTCTTTCTCTCTCTTTCTAGCCTCGTATGCCGTGCGCCTGGGTCCTGCCAGTGCGGTCCAGAGTGATGCATGGACATAGTCCAGGCTCAACGCAGACCGAGCCGAGAGTTCTGGTTCTCTCGGGGGTCACGGCAGTGTGCGTAGTATGTAGAGAGCAAACCTGGACGGGCAGAATGAAGGGGGGTTTGTACAATTATTACGATTCTCCAAGGAAGTTCTTGATGTGTGAAATGCGTGCTTTGTGTGCGTACCTTATCTGCATCTGTTGGCCAGAGCGCGAGATATGGCAGGCGGAAAGCTTTGCTTGGCAAGCACAATGCAATACGTGGCGAGGTGAGTCCCGACTTTCATCGCGCACAAACGAAAGAACAGAACAGAAGGAGAGTAAGGGGTTGCTTCACCGGAGCCTACCGTGTTCCGAACGCGTACGGTGATCTGCTTTTGCTCGTTCTTGGATCATTCGTATCCGTTTATGGCACAACCAGACACTGGGGAGATCAAAACAGACCAGCGGCAAACACCAGTCATCCATTCAACGCTCCCCCCTTCCCCTCCCCTGGTGCCCTGTTGCGGACATGCGTGAACCAACTCGGATGGTATCCCCATCAAAGAACTGATGCTAAGTTGCCTCCGCTCGCCCTCTGGTCCAGGTCGATGGCGTGGATGTGGCCGGCCGTCTCGGGAACAAAAAATAAACACAACCTTGTCGAGCAGGATCTCGAGTTTAGATACGTACATGGGTGCCAGCACGACGGTACCCGTACTAGTCGCACCACGGCGTCGTACCAACACTGATATGTTATGGACAGATGCGGGCAAGCGCATCGGCGAGGAAGGACTCCGAAGTCAGGGGCGTTGGAGTGGCCGGCTTAGGTACTGTAGGGACAACGATAACAGGACACTTGCGTAAAACGGAGGGAGGTGAGGTGGATTTCGTTCTCTCTCACCTGTCAAAAGGTTTTCCGGCAATCGGCGGCGGGAGTTCGCTGGGTGCGGTGGTTACGACTTGTACTGTACTACTGCATTCATCGTGGGTGGCTCGAGCGGCGACGGACGAAGGGTACATACAGTAGGGCAAGGGCGAGAAGAGAAGGAGAGAGACCGCGTTCGGCGCTGCGTCTGTTTACTCAATCACAATCACTGCCCATGGCATGGCCGCCCTCACTTCTTCCGACTTTCATTGTCACGGACACACCGTCCCCTCATTCAGGTTTACGGTTCCGTCTCTCTGTCCGCCTCTCTTTTTTAATTTTAATTTTTAATTTCCCCTTCCTTGTTGTTGTTGTCGTCGTGACAAACATATACACACGGACGCTGCGCCGCGGCCCCAATGCGTCCGGGACTCCCCGTTCGAACTCGTCAATCCACTAACTTGAAGTCCTGGCACCCGCTGGCACTACAGTCGTAGCAGGTCGGCCGCGTTCAACACGCAATGCCAAGTTGTTTTGCGATTACTGGACAGTCAGGTCACTCACTGGCATGGTAACTTAGCCACGCTCAACTGCAGTATGATAGTACTGAAGTTGGGTGCGGCTGCTGCCAGGGAGTGCTATGGGGCAGACTTGACACGTGATTCATCAGCTGAGGCTGGTCACGGTAATGCCATAATCAGCCATTTTTTTTCAACCTCGACTCTGATCTATCTGATTGAGTAGTCCCTATCACCTTACCTCGAAGCGTGCGATTCTGCGGATAGCTCAATGTATGTATGTATGTGTCCCGCAGCCACGGCGCAAACTAAAGGAAGAAGATTCGCTATTTCTGGGTCGTAATCCGGGAACGCGAGAACCACATAAAACATAAACGGCCGGAGGGGTTGGAAACCTACCCGAAGAGCGCAAAGCTGTAGCGCCATGCGGCATTTGTTATGAACGCGCGCCGCGGGTAATTCGGATGTTGAATAATGATTGTCATCATATTCATATATACGATATACATACAACGCACACAGCCTGCCAGGGCAGGGCCCCCCCACAGCCCAGCCCAAACGAATGGTATCATCGCGCGCGGCGAATAGAAGAACCACCACACACCCCGCCTCCAAAGTTAGCAGCCATCCGCCAACCCCCGCCTGCGCGCTGTTGGTGATGGATGGATGGATGGATGGGGGAAGGCGCCACATATGCATCATGATGCTCAGCCTTGCGCAGTCCTCTTACCCGATATATATCTTTCGACGACACGCAGGCGGGTCTAGTTTGTGCCCTGTTATTGATTTTTTCACACGTGAACGTGAACACAACCCATAAACGTCTCTGTGTATGCTGTGCCCAACACAACAAAGTTTTGTCAAACTTGGGCACCACAGTAACTGTAGGGAGCGCTGTACTGCTACTAGTGGGTGCTATAGCGGAGTGATGTGGATGCCATCCGCCGGATCGCCCATTCATTAAAACAAACCTAACGTACTGTAGTCCTGAGAGCTCGAGATGCGCGCCCATCTCAACAAACGCCATGTGCGTGTGTGATTTCCCTGATTTTCCGAGTTGAAGCGAGGCGAAGAAGAAAAAAAGACGACGCTTTTTTGTTGTGAGTCGAGTCGGAGTCGAAGGTAATACGAGTAGGCCAGACAGACGGGGGAAACACCGACGACGTTGCTTTGCTGTTGCGTGGCGTGGCAATCGAGGATCTGGAGCTGGAGCTGGAGCCCCCGTCAAAAAAGATTTTCTTCTTTGTTATTGAATGATTCCGGCGAATACGTATAAACCCACCTTTGGCAGGGTGAACTCCACCAGGCATGATGATGGGCCCGCCGGGATTACAAAGTAAACTATGTTTTTTTTTTTCTGACGAGATCGGAAGACGACATGTTCATTCAATTTCAATTCAATCAATTCACGAGGCGCGTCCCGACTTTTCCTCCAGTCCAGTCCAGTCCGGTTCCAGTCCGTCAGTCAAAAGCGCACAGAAGAGAATAAAAAATTTCCGCGGGGGGGACAGAAAAAAAATAAAATCAGAACCCCGGAGGTTGGTGCGAGTGCCGAGGACCCGAGTCTGGCCGAGTAACTGTGACCTGACTGACTGAACTCTGTCTCGCCGGGCTGGACTTCAATTGATCGATGCCGCCTCGCTCGCACGCACACACACTCTCACACACACACTGACGAGAGCCAAAAAGTAAAGTTTGAAGGATTTGAATCGTACCTGGTCCAGTCCAGGGTGTCTTCCCCCAAAGCTTCCAGAACCAAGGGTCGGATCGATCCCCCTCCAACTGAAAAACATTAACTATCTTAGCGGCGTTCCGACGACGTGCCACATTACATCCATATGCAAAACGAAGACAGTCCATCAAAAACAGAGACAAAAAATGATATGGTGCGAACCACCTCTCTCAACAAAAAGGAAGCAACAGAACCGAGATGGCATGATTCTCTGGGCTGTGGTACTGATACGGTCGGCGAACTAGCGTGACATGCTTACCCGGCACCTGGGACAGCCACGTAGCAAGTAGCATCCCGAGTCCCCTGCTTACGCAGCATAGTCGGGGCACTCTCCTGACCGTGCTTCTTTTGTGATCCCTTACCACAGAAGGACAAGGGCGAGTTGTGATGGCACACACATCATGCGTGGAAGAATGTTGTCCCTTTCAACTTTTGGGGGTGTTCAGTCTATATCCAAACTGGACGGGCATCGCCCCCTACTACCCCCACCCTTGAATCGGGTCGGGGAGGCTGTGTTCGCCTTTGTCTTGAGCCAGCGAGGAGTGACCGGAACTGTTTTCTCATTAGCCGGACCGACTGGAAGAATTTTCCGTTCAGAACAGATCCCCGCTGTCGCAAAAATTCTACGACCACGTCGAGAGCAAGTCACAAAATATTTTGATGGATGGATTTAAAGAGGTCAAAAACGTGCGACGTGCCCAAAGCAGCGAGGTGATATAGAGAATAGCGAGACGTAATGGTGATGATTCCGGTGTTACATGGGTGAGTCCAGAAGAGAACTAGTAACAAGAGGGACACAAACGGTCCGCTGCTCGACCCTTCATTTCGAGAACCATACGCTCACAGCCTGCCAAACGGTGGTTACGTGGCTCTCAATGAGCCCGCCACCGGGTGCTCGTCGTGCGCGATCCTCTTGCATCGGAGGAATCAGCCGGAGAGACACCACCGACGTCTGGTGGGTGTGTTTCCGGCTGATGATCGTGGTATCGTATAATCTGTATGCCGAGGCCTGGCGTTCCCTGCGAGGAATAGAACGACGACGACCCTTGTCTGGGTGTTTGTGGGGACGCCGAAGTGAGATGCTTCCTATAATGGCGGCGCATATTCGAATTCACGTTGAATTCTCTCCCGCAATTCGGGAACGGACATTTAAATGCTGCAGGAGAGACGCGTAAGCTTTGGTAGGATCGAAAAGAAGGATTTAGGCCCTTACGTTTATCGCCTGTGTGTGTGTTCACATGGATGGCCAGACTGCTGGGACGGTTGAAGCGCTTTGCGCAGTGTGGACAAGCGTGTCTTCTCCCGGTATCCGATTGCTTGTCAGCGGCGATCGGAGGCAGACTTTCGTCTGGGCTGAGGTCACCTTGCGATGAAGCGTCCGATCCCGGACTCTCGTTTTCCGAAATTGTCGATGAGGGCGATGACGGACGAGGGAGCAACGACGCAGAACCGACGGGATGGAGACGAGGCGTTTCCTGTGGAGGTTGGAAAGAGGAAAGCGAGGGTCGGTTTGGTTGGTGGGAAACTCGGGGCGAGGCGGTGGTATTTATTGACTCTGTGGTCGGGTGTGGGTAACCAAGAGAAGAAGATGATGGAGCAATGGGTCGATAGCCATCAGATGGAGGAGGGGGCACTGGTAGTCGCCTGTCGATGGGCCCAGAATGAGGCCGCGCAAGGTTGGCTGTGTTAGGGTGGTCACTGCCGGGTAGCGAGCGAACGGGTTGTTCCTGTAATGGATAAATAATATATCAAGTCGGGTTCTTTGAACATTTATCGTTTTTGGAAAGGAAAGCACAGGAATGACGGACAGTAGTAAACGAATGAGTGGGAGTGGGTTGAGGATGGTAGTTTCTTCCACTGGTAGCCAAGAGATGATCTGGTAGAGTTTAGATGAGTTTTGGCTGAAAGAAGATGCGTTGCCCAGATATGATACCGGGAAATAAAGTTCGGATCCCAGGCAAGGAGACAGAGTTATGACGTGAAGGGTCCGAAGAGCGATCCATGAGAGAGAGGTATTGTGAGAGAGAGAGGGAGGGAAAGCAAGGGAAGAGAGGGGGAGAGGGCGCTATATAGGGGGAGCGAGGGATCTGCGAGCGCCTGGTTCGGAGGAGGTATTATAATTGCCCAGTGTGTATCCGCTGGGGTGGCGTTTTCCACGAAAGTTTCTACATGGACATGGACAGGACATGAGGCCGACGGAACTGGCCGCGTCATTTTGGTAACAAGATACACGAATACGAGATATATTTTGACGCTCGCTGGCGAGGCAAGTTCAAGTTCAGTCAGTCCCAATCCAATACACACACACCCACGCCACGCTCGCTCAGTTCGACTCGACTCGGCTCACGGTTCAGAGGCCGGTTGCCGGCCACAGCCCGTCCGTTCATCGTCCCTAGCCTGGGCAATCTGGGTCCGTCTTTCCGGTCGAGGGTCACACAGAGAGAGAAAACGGCGGAGAAGGCACCCCGTACGCTGATCAGATCTGGAGATGATGCACCCAAGGGATTTGCGCTGACGCCGATGATGGCTCATCCCACGTTGTTGACGCCCCTTCCCAACTCCAAACTTGGTATCCCTTCTCCTCCACGTCACATAGCCCCCCCTCCCCTCAACCGTCCCAACTGTTTTTTCTGATCCCATCCCCATCCAACCCCCCACCATCGCCCTGCGTAATCCTCCGATACGTCGTCGATCTGTGGCAATTAAATTTCCCTCCTCCCCGCTCAGCCACAAATCCCAGGCGCGATCATCCCCAAGCGACCCCTGCCCGTCCGACTCCGCGCCCTTCCCATTCCCCCTTTTTACCCCTGCCCTTCCGTCAAGCGCCGCAGCCGCGAGGGAGAGACGTCCGGAAATGCGTTCTCCTTGACGAAACCTGTGAGAAACCCGGTCGGTAGCCGTCTGGTTCCGCCTGTGTGGCTTCTTGCCTGCTTTTTCTTTTTTGTTTTTGTTTGTTTTTTTTCACATGGAAGAAGTCCCATGCTAACTCCGAAGATGGGATGCCTCCCCACGCAACGCAAACGCACGCACAACACCACACACAACGAGCAGAACAGGGTATCGCCACAACTCCTAGCCAGCCATCGCGAGTTTTCACGCTGCCCCTTTTTATTCTCTCGACAAGACCTTTCATATAAGGTTGTTTCGAAGGCGAAAATCCTTCCAATTCAGTCCTCGCTGTTTGTTTGGTCGCCGGCCCAATCTCATCGCCCACTTTTGGGGCGTCCTTTCTGTTACGCGAATGAATCGAACGCACACAACCCATCGGCCTTGTCGGACGCTTGCCACCGCCCTCCCTACATTAATATTGCAACACCCTCTCTCTCCCGCGGATCGTCATCCATCGAGGTCTCACCCAGCCGATCTATAAACGCCAAATGAATGCCTGGTGGACGCCAGACACGTTGTGCATGTTGTGCGTGCATCACGGCTCAGACTCCATCCGAATGAAAGAAGGGTAGACGAAAAAAAAGGGCCCCATCAATCACGGATTCATCCATCCAGCTTCTCCCTCCTAACAATCATTCACAAAAAAACTTAACTTCCGCACGACGCCATCAATTGCACGCACCTAGCTCCGAGTCCTCGCACTTTTATTTTTAAAAATGGCACTAGGGGGAAGGCCACACGGCTGGCCGTGTTCGAATCAGGAAGTTTATACCAAATTTCCGAAATGTCCAATGTGTGTTTCAGGCGAGGGAGGACCGCTCGTGCGTGCGGCGTCACCGGACACGCCACTTTCCATGCGCCGATCCTCACCGGTTCCATCCTTGGCGTGCCAGTGTGGGGAAAGGTAAGGATCCGCTGATATCTCGTCATTACATAAAGATGAAAAGGACCACAGTTGTAGGGGTTCATAACCGTTCAGGCTAAATCACAATTTGATGCTGATCAAGATGAATCAGATGTCAGTGGAGCCGCTCGAACTTTCCAAGTTTCACGCTGTCAGCCGGCGAACGATAGACAGCCATAGTGTAGATCATGCCAATATCTGGTTCTGAGTGAAACGTCTGCTGGCGGGCGCACGTCTCTTCCCTATCGTAGTCGCCAAGCTAAACAATCGATCCTATTCTAACGCGGAAAATGGCTGCTGCTCTTTCATTATCGACTGTGCCTAGCACATTTTTAACTGGCACAGTCTCCATAAACTCGAGATGGATGGAAGAAATGAGGCGAGGTACTTATCAGATGATGAATTTCACATCTTATGTGTGAGGAAATATAGGAAATTTTGGAACATCAGTGCATCAGCACCACTGGCACCCTCCGGTCGCCTCCGCCCCTTGGAAGGTTAAAAGGTTTTCTCAAATTCACCTTCCTGGATAGGTAACAGGTAACATAATCCAATACACTTATGCCCAGATGGACCGAAAGCTGCTTTTTTCGATAAGTGGACGTGCCCAATTATGTACACAATTCCCCAATCTGGGAGGCAAACCCTTTTTTAACCTTTCACACACCCTGCAGCGTAACATGACATGGGAAGGAGCCTGGCATGGGTCTAACACACCACGCCGGTGGGCACTCACACGGAGTCCTCCGCGAGGGAGAGGGGTTGGGGGGGTCACCCAGGGCTACGGACGGAATATGGTTGCGTGCGGGGATCGGAAAGCAACTTACCCAACTTCGGATTCTGGCGTCCACAGTCCCAATTGCCACTCGCATCATCTCGAATGATGGCTTCTTCTTGTGATGATGGCCTGCCCACTGAGGCCGAGATCGCCACTTGTCAATCACTTGTCCCCCCCAGCGATCTCGCGGTCTGATGATGATAATGATGCATGATGCATGATGATGAGCGGGATCGGTCCCACAAAGTGCACCCCGCGGACGAGGAAGGAAGACTCGAGTTATTCGGGCAGCAGGGTATACTATAACCCACGCCCCTCCCCATCATCATGCGTGGTTTCCATACGACGGTAATGGCGTGATTTCACCTTCCCGATTTTGTCGTCCCTGTTTCTATAACGAAGAGCGTGGTAATCTCAGTCGAGGGCGGGACATCCACCCACCACCACCCTGGGGGTTTCCCAAGTGACTCGAAAAGAAGCGTCGGATACTGGCCGACTAGGCGCCGTACATTGATGCCGAAGGAGGCAGCTGACAGGTACTTAACGGTCCATTCATACCCATGCGAACCGGTATGCACCATACCCCTGAGGGCGCTCCTCGCCTAGATCTGCAATTCAGTTGGGTCATCGGGACTTTTGCGGCGTGCGAAGGACAAGGGATCCGATGATCAGGGCGAGGGTGGTACCATTCGCGGGTAGTAGGATCATGCGACGATACAGTCCTCTCTAAGGTTCAGATTGTACATTGCCTTATCAACCACCTTTTCTATTTTCTTCCAGTCGCTGCGCCGCTGTATGAACTCGTAAACGTCCTTTCCCAGTGGGGTGGGATGTCAGCGTGGGTTTTCTAAGTCGCTTACTCGGTAATCATCGGCTCACCTCGGGCCGATACGCACCCCCATAACGGGTTACGTCACGGACGATTTGCGCCAGGTCCTTTGCGTCTTCCACGATGAACACATGGCCCAGCATTTTGAGGTTAGCAAAGTCGGACGTGAGCGACTGGATCTGCGACCGCACGTGGGTCAGAAGAGGGGTGGCGTGGAAGATGAAAAAAACCGAATTAACTTTTAACGAGGAAATGAAGGTGTGGTAAGCGTTCAGATCAGCGATGACCTGAAAGCCTCCGTTCAGCGAAATAATCTGGCGCTTGATTTGCTTCTGCAAAATCCTGTTGTCAATCAGCAACAGAGGTAAACGAGTTTTCTGGCTTGTCTTCACCCGATCAGCCTCATGCCAACCTCGCCCTCAAACACCTCTAGCACTTCCCGGTTAACGTTCCCTTGAAGAAGCCGTATGTGCTCCTCGAGACACTTTATTGCCTCCGTGCAACCCTTGGAAGGTCCGAGAAGGAGCGGTGCTTCCTCTGGCGGGTAATATGTCCGCGGTGGAGTAAGAGCCGTGATGATGTGATCCACCTGGAGTCATCTCCAGTCAGCTAGCCAACGCAAAGATCGGGATTACTGACCTGGTTCATCAGAACCTCAATACCGGCATTCAGTCCCTTCGCGACCGAATCGTCGAGCAGGTTCTCAAACCGTTTCTTTTCTCTGACGACCGGATTCAAAAAATCAGTCAGATCAATATGAGGAGCCTGTAGCGGCAGAATCAGATGCGTTTGATGTTGATGAAAGTGAAAAGGGGGTGGCACAGCGTACCAGTTCTTTATCGGAGTACACCTGTACAATGCTTTGGATCATGTCTCCAATATGGACAAGCTCAAAAAACTGCACCAATGGCGCAACAGATGTCGACGCCAGTGCCGGTTTCTCTGCGTCCGAAGCCGCATCAGAAAGTGCTGGAGGCTGATAAGCCCGCATTTGCGTGATGGCCCTAGCGTGGCGAAGCCAGGTGAGACGGATTTATTCACGCCATCAATACGGTGACAACCTACGCTTCGAATCCGTTCCGAACGTGTCGTTCGCCGAGCACACCTAGCAGCTCTCCCGCGACCTCTTCTATCGTCTCCCGAATCCGGACGCCGTAGGTCCCGGGGTAGCTGACAAAAATCTCCAATCGCTTCAGCGCCTCCCGTGCGGCGTGAATCAGCTCGAGTGTGACATCGAGAGAAAGAAGAAGTTGAAGATTGTCGTAGGAAAATAACCGCCGAGGTTGTGGAGAGGAGGACGTAGTCGCTGGTGTCGTCGTGTCGTCGCCTTGTTCGCTGGAGGCATCGTGTTGGTCTTCGTCCTCCCAAAGTACGACATTCGTACTGTCCGTACCCTTGGTGTACCCTTCTCTCATACCGGATCCGTTATCTTGTCCGGCTCCGCCCCACCGACGCGGGTCGAGCATCGCTATTCCGTGGACGGCAGCACCCGAGACGGTCTCGACAGTACGTGGGACAATGGAAACCGGAATGAGCAGGAGGTTGGTGAAAGTCGAAAGAACATTGCTCTTGAGGTGGGCGGGGGAGGCAGAAGCGAGGAATGTGGGTTGTTGGGCCGTCAGCGATGGCGACGCATCGGTATCAGGAAGACTCGTCTGCGTGTACCGAGCGTCTAAGATGAGCTCAGGAGACTGGGTACGAAGGGTAAGGTAGGATAGACAATACTTTTTTTTCCCAATCTCGGCAAGTATGCGCTAACATTTGCTTCAAGGAGTCTATCTCTTCGTCAAGGTATTCGTCCATGTTGGGTTCGAACATCCGATACCTGTCATGCGGAGCCGAATTCAAGATGTGAGCATTCGATCGATCGGGTCACGGATCAGAGGTGAGGAGGATACACGGTGCATGCTCGGAATAAAGGTGGATGGGAAACACGCACACGACGTCCTCTGCTTGTGCCTTGCTGACTTCTTCCCCCGCGACACACGGATGCCTCTGGCTGGAAAGTTCCAGAACGGTATCTACGATGCGCCAGGCTTCTCGAAAACAAGCAGCAGTTGCTTTCAAGAACAAGGTGCTGTTCGCCAGAGAGCGGGCATGCGTGAGAAGAGGTATGATGTACTCAGAAACCTAGGAAAATTCGGGTTGAGCCGGGGAGGGGTTGGTGGCGCAGACACGAGGTATAACGACGTACTACTTCCGTTGCAACGCGATCCGCAAATGACACGAGAACGCCTGCAGCAGGAGGAAAGACGCGTACAGCGCGGGAGCCATGCTCTCGAAGTGCGTCAAGCACGAAGCCCATGAAGGCGTCCATTGGCTCGAAATTTAAAGTGCCTTCCGCGCTGTTTTGTCGTTATTCTATGGCTTCACCGCAGCGTGGAAAGTGAAATGCGCAACATACGTGAAATTGTCAAGGGGCTTATGCACGCTCGTGACATAGAATATTTCCCGTTTCTCAGCCCACACGCGTCCCATTTCCCATTCCGCGACTGCCCCGCTTCCGGTTTCGTGCGGATCCCAGATTTCCCAACTCGCTTCCGCCGCGTCGCGCATTCCGGCCTCATCAGCTCGGCCATCCGCGACATCGAAGGCGCTGAGCAAGGTAGCATCGAACCGGTCAGACGCGGCACGGAGGGCGGACAGCAGGGATGGTGACGATCGGAGAGGCTGGAGACGGGAATGGAATCGGTGAAGAAGGTGGAGTGTCTTGGAACGGTGCAATAAGGTGAGGGAGGTGGCCGATGCGATCGTGGGAGGGAACAGGGAAGAGAGAATCTGGTGGGGAGGTTCAAGTAATGCTGGGGCAAGGTTTCTCAGAAGTTTATGCGCGCGTATGTAGAGAGCGCGGAACGACGTTGCGCCGAGGACATTGGTGCCTTGCATCACCGTGTTGCCACCAACGAAATTGCCCACTTCCCCCGGGGAGGTCGAGAATACGCTCTGTGTTGGAAGCCCCTTGATCCCTAAACCAAGCACGTCTGATCCGGACGCGAAGTCCCCAAAGTCATCGTCTGCAACATCTACGGTTAGCGTGGGAGGCTGCTGCTCTGGCACTTCCTTGCGCGTCCGATTCTCCAACTCATCCAGCACAGGTCCGAACCCATATCTGTCGACGCCTAAAAGGGTGTAGTGATGCTCCCATAACTCTTCGGAGGAAGCGAGGCGAGCGAGGGCACGATTTGTACGCGCGTACGCTGGAACATCCGGGACAGGGACGTATTGCAGGACGAACAAGTGGAGCGAGGACGGAAGTCTTCCGATATGGGGTGTCGAAGGAAGCCTGGATGTGAATCCTTGAGGGCCCTGATGGAGTTTGACCGGTTCGAGGGCTTTAAACTTGTCCATTTCGACGATACGTTCACAACTGCAACCTCATAACTCAACCAATGACCAAGCAGCGCCGTTCAGCTGATCCCCACTACCTTTCTTGTACCGCACCGTATCACATTATCACTTCAAGTGCCATCATTTGTGGCCCAATGGTCTAGTGGTACGATGCTCGCTTTGGGTTTACGCGTCCGTGTAAAATGCTTTGCGAGCGGTCCTGGGTTCGAACCCCAGTTGGGCCCATATTCTTTTTTCAACTTGTGATGTCGCTAGGTCTGGTCTGGTTGGTTTTTGGTCAGTGTCAAAGTTACGTTTAGTAACTATAATCTGCCATCTAATGACATATTAATATCCGCCGCAACTGCAACTGCAACCGAACAGCGACATGCGAATCAAATGCAGTACAGTATACGTATCAGAATTCATGAAGTATTGTACAACCGCGCAAGTTTCTCATATTCTGCCCTGAAATGAGCCCCGTGGATGGCCAGGGGGAAGGCCTCGCTTCGTCCTTCATGCACGCTGCGATGTAACGTGTACCGGCTTATACAAGGGGGCTCCCTCGGAGGCACGACTGGCAAAAATTGTAAGCCTTAGAAAGCGATGCGGGGGCTAGCGGACACACCTGCGCTTGTCATCCTTAATGAGTGCACCTGTAGACATGACTCGGACATAGTCCTACCACCAGAGAGAGCCAGCAAGACCGCCTCTGGCATGGCGGTTCAGGGCGAATTTGATATTACGGAAAAAAAATTCGTCGCGAAGGTTTAATTTTGGGTCATTGCCGACTCTTCACCTGGATATACTCCAGGTGGCAGAGGGGCAGACAAAACTAGGGTACTCCTACTGTAATCCCGCCATGCGGGATATAGTCGGACTGTACCTTGATTAGTGCCACGGGCCCACGGGGCTACCAGCCCTGAGCTCGCGTGTGACCTTTCCAACGCCCTGTTGTATTTTTGCGTGCGGTGCCCTACGAAAGCCCCACGTTCACTTCTAGTGTCTGTCGCCCTAGGGCGCCCTTCACACGCTCAAGCACAGGATACGGATCCACGAGGCGCAGACAGTTGAACGCACCTACATCATCGTGTCCCACATCGAGCCTGCTCACCAACTCAATACTAGTAGAAACGTTGACGACAGAGCCAATGGCTTCTATGCAGTGCATCTTTGTTAAAAAGTGGAGACCCCAGTATGACCAAACAAGGGTGTCAATCGTGTGAAAACACAACGAACGAGACGTATTACCGAGCAGTGTAGCATATCAGTGCCTTTTCCATGGACCAGGTTCCAGAAGCACGAAAACACTCGTTCCATGCACATAGCTGGTCATAAGCGATCAATGATAATGATGAAAAAAAAGGGGGAGGGGGGGAATTACATACTATGACAGATGCCGTGACATGACAATGACGAAAGGCAATCCGTGGTTTGTCTCATCATATTTCATGTTTTTTTTTCATCATTGTCAGTCGTTTATGCCCAGTAGACACGCGATGAATGGGTGTGGAAAAGGCAATGACATCTTACTCTGCCTGGTAATATATATCGATGGATGTCTTGTGTGATTAGCTCGTCATTTGATAATAGGTCCCCCCTTTGAAAACGAGGCGCGTGGTATGGCGAAGTGTTTAGTAAACAATACCATCAACACTTCAAGTTGTAACTCTAGAATGGATCAAACTGCGGTACATATCGGAAGTGACGGGTCGAGTTAATGTCGTTCGAGGGGGATCACTTTTCATCGATGTGGTCCAATGATCTCGTCAGCGAGATCCAATCATATCGCCAAAGATGAGTTGTTCAATGTCCAAGTGGGGAGTAGAGGATGGTAGCCAATGGCGACAAAAGCGAAGCCACGGATCGCTCAAGATGGTCGTTAGCGAGAGGCACTAGTGTTGTAGGCTACGCCGCTACGAGCCTCGGGGGGGGGCTACTCACGGTTTCGCGAGGTGGATATGCGAAGTGGGGATTGGGAAGAAAAACGACTCACCGCCCGCGTTCGAGCCCTTTGGATTCCTGTATAAGTACGCTACAGAATCACAAGCCTCCGTGACTCGGGGCCTTAATCAGGTACTAGAGGACTTTTTTTTTTTTAAATTGAATTTTATAAAAAAGAAAAAAAAGACCTCTAGAGGTCACCCGTGATCTGCCATGTGCTGACTCTTCTTGAAGATGTGGCGAAATCAAATGACCCTGGGCCTTGGTTTTGTTTTTCGTTTCCCTTAACCTGTCCCCGCCGCGGTGTGGGTAGAACACCCTATTCTTTAGGCTCTCGGTATTCGATTAGGAAAACCGGGAAAAGATGTCTTATCAGGTTCTCACCTATCCAAGTCGAGTACCCGTATTTGTGAGCTCCCTGTGATGGCCGAGATGTCTATGTCGATTTGTGGGATGACTCGGAGTGTGCCAGTGGGCAATTAGACCAGGAAACACGGAAGCTTTCGAAAACTCGAAGCATGAAGGGTAAGAAATGCCTGTAAGTTAGAAATAACCATTAGGATCAAGATTAGGATAGACTCGGCGTCCAGAATGTCGATTTTGGTCCAGGACGTATTCGCTGGGCTCATCAGTACTACCATAGCACAACAGGGCAGGGAGATCCAAGCCAAAGCCCTTGTAGTCAACGAGGCCGAGAGGATCTACCCACAGGATTGGGGGGGCTCCCCTCATGAGGCGATGTGTTATGTATTCCCTTTTCGCCTCTGATTTTGCCTTGCGCAACGGATTCATAGAAGGGCCAGAACGAGTATGATCTAAGGCAGTTAAGCTCGACCCACGACAGGATAATGCGTCACGGTCATGGCAATTATTGATTATACTTAATCGGGGTGGAGCATTTTTACCTTGAGTCCTATCGGGCACCACCGATCTTGGTGGATGAATTTCGCATGAACGCAGGTATTAGCGTCAATGTCAAGTTTGCAAGTCAGTTACATAACTACAGTTTGATCTCTCGTACTCCGTCTTTATCAACAACCTTTACGATATAGTTTCCTGGGGCAACTACCAAACGCTGTGCGGTCTCGTTTATCGCGCGTCGGAGAACTTCGAGACCTTCTTCCACCGAACCGTCAGGGTTGTGATATCTGAATGGTTACGCTCAGTCAGTCGACGATAGAGACCTCGAGGAGGAACATTCGGGAGAGGGAGGGGGGGATTATCTAGCACACAAGGCAAAGAGTGATAGTTGCAGGAGACGGTTTACTCACCGGTCTAACAAGCTAAGCGCGAAATAACTCCCATAGCCATGTGCGGCGAATGGCACTGAGGCCATAGTACCGAGATAGTCGACCCAATACAAGTGTGGTAACTTTTCTTCCGTATCAAATCCGCCAATCAACAGGTTGACCGTGTAAGGCGAGCGCGAGCGCAGTGACTCCGCCAGCGACCGGCGGATCCACGATGCGGCAGATTGTGGACGGAGTGGATAGAGGTTGCGGATGTGGTAGAGTCTGATGTTTCGCTCTATGTATTCGGCGAACTGGATGGTGTCACCTATACGAATCATTGCAGGTGAGAGATCAAAAGTCCCAATCCTTGGGGCATGGAACGTGGGACGGACCTGATTCTCCAGAGTAAGCCATTAGAAGGTGAGGGCTCAGCGTTTTGATCTTGTCCTCGTCTACTTTCATTTTCACGATAGAGCGTGATGCAGTAGTGTCTGCGGCGATGAGGACATAATCCTTTCCTGTGAGCGCAAACGAACATTCCATGGTGGTTATCGTTGACTTGTTCTTTGTTCAAGGCGACGACGCGTACGCTCTCTGTACCTTGGCACGTGCAGGAAAGGGTCCTTTGGATTATGTAACACGCGTCAGGAAATCGCGTCGACCTGACACATCCAGTATATCCGAGTCGCTCTGAAGGTTATGTTGTGCGTCTATCGACCCATATCGGAATACCACCAGGAGGACACCCGCAACGTGGTCTGTATGAGTTCCACTAGTACAGCCATTCTCGTCCCCATCCGCCTTCCCGGAATACCCTTCCCCTCAACCCTCAATCCCGAGCAACATGTCCCAGAACCCCACTGCAACCACAACCTCAAACTATCAATCGATCTTCGACAATGCTATCGAAGCTTACAAGAAGAAGACCAAGAAAGATCTCCGTTCCCATCCGCTACTCGACAAACTTCAGAACTGTGATTCTCCAGATGCCGTCCTCAGCATACTTTATGAACAAATTCCCGGGTTCGACCAATCTTCTGGTACCGATGACAAGTTGACCAAGTGGTTGAATCCCACCGTCAAAGTCCTCTGCACGTTTTCTGGAGTCATTGGAGGCGGTATTGGCCTGGCAAGTCCCAAAGAGCTTAATGTTAACTCGTTCAGGATCTGATTGTCACACAGGTATCTCAACCAGTGGGGGTCATCTTCGCTGGAATTGGTGTCCTTCTCTCAGTGAGTTTTTTTTTTAAATTCAATATGTTCTGGGGTTCATCGTGACGCCAACTCTCCCAGGCAGCTCAGGCCGTTACCGATGGTCAAGACGGGCTTGCTACGGTCTTCGAGCACATAGAAAACTTCTTCAGACGATTGGAGACATATGTCGAAGTGCCACCAACCGCGGGGATGACAGAAATAATAGTCAAAATCATGGTTGAAGAGCTTTCCATTCTTTCGATCGCGACAAAGGAAATTAAACAGAGCAAAGCACGTGAGTTGATTACTAGCGTTATGAATTGACCATGTTGACTTACGGTTGCTTAGGGAAATACGTGAAGAAGCTCTTTGGGAGGACCGACATCGAGGACGCGTTGGGTCGATTGGATCGACTTACGCAAGATGAAGTTCGGATGGCGGCTGCCCAGGGTCTAAAGGCCACTCATGAGGTTGACGACAAAGTACAGGCCATTGAAGGAACAGTACACGCCGTAGATGACAAAGTGAAAACTGTTGAGGGCAAAGTGCAGGGCGTGGACGATAGAGTGAGGGACGTGGACGACAAGATAGACCTCATCATTGACGGTGTGTAATTTATTCTTAACCAGCCCCAGTACAACACTCAATTCTATCCTATTAGGCAGTGACAAAATCAGAGAAGAAATGAAACAAGTTGCAGACGACATGGGCGATCAAAGGCGTTCGTGATTGCATAGCCTCACTGTGTTGATTTTCACAAGGGCTCAATCGTTCTCACAGGGAACCAGATTCGACAAGACCTTCGGAATTGGCTCTCTCCCCCAGATCCGTCGATAAATTTCAACACTGCAAGCGATGCTCATCACGAAGGTACTGCCCTGTGGTTCATTGAAGGTACTACCTTCACAGATTGGAAAGCATCTGGATCACTATTGTGGCTCTACGGAAAACGTACTTCTCTCTACTTCAGCAGCTTTTCTTTTGCTAACAGACTTCTGCCTCCATAGCCGGTTCCGGCAAGACTGTACTCAGGTTCGTCTCTTCCGTCCCAGACTCATTATGGCCTTGATTATTGACAATCCAACAGCTCGTCGATCATCCAACATATCAAGTCCGTCTGCGACATAGGATCCGCTCATATAGCCTACTTTTTCTCCGACTTCAAGGACAAGGGAAAGCAGGATGTCCGCGCCATACTTTCCTCTTTCCTCGTTCAACTCAGCCATCAATCCACATCTTTTTGCGACATTCTATTTGGCTATCATTCATCTCACCAATCTGGCTCGCAACAACCCAGTGACCGCACACTCATACAATGCCTCGAAAACACGCTCAAAGCATCAGGACGCGTCCCAGTCTATCTCATCATTGATGCCCTGGACGAATGTCCCAACACAATCAAGCTTCCGCCACCACGCGAAAAGGTGCTGGGGCTCATCGAGAAGCTTGTCAAGTTGAATCTTCCGAATTTGCGTCTATGCGTTACCAGTCGTCCTGAGGTTGATATTCGGGCGTCCCTTGAACCTTTGACAACTATGTGTATATCTCTTCATGACCAAAGCGGGCAAAAGAAAGACATCGAAGACTACGTGAGGTCGGTGGTCCACTCAGACAGAAACATGAGGGGATGGCGAGACGAGGACAAAAAGTTGGTCGTTGAGACTCTCACAGAGAAAGCTGATGGCATGTAAGGACATAATTTCGTGCTCAGGAATGCTTTCTCACCTTCTCACTAGGTTTCGTTGGGTCATCTGCCAACTGGAAACTTTACGACCCTGTCTTCCACCGAGTGTGCGACCTATTCTTAACGCATTGCCCGAAACGTTGGATGAGACGTATGGACGCATACTGCAGGAGATTCCCAAGTCGAACCGATTGCTCGCTCATCGGCTCTTGCAGTGCCTCACGGTTGCCGTTCGACCACTTCATGTGGAGGAGCTTGCAGAAGTCCTCGCAGTTGACTTTGGCGCAACTGGGGGGATTCCGAAACTGAACGAAGATTTGCGGTGGGAAAATCAAGAGCAAGCAGTACTATCCGCATGTTCCAGTTTGATCGCCGTTGTCGAGGACCGTTCTTCTCGAGGGGTTCAATTTTCCCATTTCTCGGTCAAAGAATTCTTGACTTCGGATCGCCTTGCCACTTTCATCGGGAAAGACCTCCCATGCTAACGAGAGATAGCGCCGAGTAAATTAGCAGTTATCACAATAATGACAACTATGGTTCGATAAGAGTCACTGTGACAGGCCATCAGCGCCACCGAGTCCCACGAGTGTACCACATGACGTCAAGGCGGCACATGAGACAACCATTAAATTATCTATGATCTATGCAAAATGATTTTGCCTCAAATCATGACATGCATGACACTCCAACCACGTTGAAGCGGAGTTTTTTTCTTTTTTTTGGAATTGAGTTTTATTGACCATGTCTACGACACAAGACAGCCTAGTTACATCCTTGTAATACTCCG
>Ga0307510_10001252_pt1 | contig 27619 bp, 36 predicted proteins | sample 12_EM_MG_FD_207224 | JGI IMG/M metagenome (GOLD analysis project Ga0307510, IMG submission 207224) | Populus trichocarpa ectomycorrhiza microbial communities from riparian zone in the Pacific Northwest, United States - 12_EM | ecosystem: Host-associated > Plants > Roots > Unclassified | place... | reverse complement strand
TCTCCCTCTAATTTTTAATTATTCAAGTATTCTGATTTAAAATAAGGTGACTTATAAGGAGAGGTCGGCATATTAGACATTAATTGGACCATAGGCAGACATGACTTATCCATTCCTGCCCGTCGTGTTACTACCCCATTCTGGTTAGCCTACTTAGCCGAGTATGATTCCGATCTCCAATGTTCATGCTGAGTTGCTCCGTCAGACTTCTCCAGACAGTGTCACCCGAGGCCCAGGGATGCTTGGATTTACTCGCCCATGTTTCTATTTGCCACTCAGGATTTGGCTTCAACATCCCGTCACCTTTCGAATTTTTGGCCTTCCACCCCGCCCCTCAATCCAATCAAGACACACTCTAACTATAGGACTTCTGTTCCATGTCGGTCCCTCTTCGGAACATCCTCCAGAGGAAACTCTCCGTTTCTCGACAATCTATCACCCTCGTTGCCCCGTGCCTCTTCGTGTGCTGGTGACACCAGATACTTAGACACGCCGCATCTGCCAAGCCTTTCTGGTGCCCTCAAACAACTCCTTTGAGAATTCACAATTGGCTCACTCTTCTTACTATCCTTAAAGCGCAAGTATAACCTCAAGACCCACATCGGCACTGATGATGAGAATCAAAGTGGTTCAAGTGTAGCAGCCACCACCGCCATTTCAGCTGTAAGCATGATCTCTACCGCCATCGTACCACCACGCATGGTGACCTCAAGTAGCCCGTCCTCGTCTGCCTACTCAGGCTCGGCTGTAGCTTAGGGGACTTCAATTGTGACATCAAGGGCGATAAACGAAGGCCAATTGCAGTCAAGACGCCGAATCACGCATGCATTTGCGAACGTCCTGTCACAGTACATCTTCCGTGTGGTACTCTCAATGTCGACATCCTCTCGGCGTATGATGCAACTCGGTCTTCCCCCATTTTGCGGTACGTCCTGCCACTAGACGGTGGTTGCTGCTACTCTCTGTCTAAGGAGAGAACGGCAACGTCGATGAAGGTTGTCGGTTGTCCTCCCATCCTCTTCATCTAGGGATGTCCGCGTGTGTTTTGTCCGCCATGCCTGAAACATGTGTACCGGAGATCGCGTCCATCTGCCTTGTATGATACTTCTTATGTGCTTGTACGTCTTGATTTTGATACCATGTCGTCTGTGCTTCCCATGACTACGTCTCCGAACCTGATGACGCAGAAACGGTTGCATCTACCAAATGTGAATTTACTACGGAAGTCAAGCTTAAAAGCGTTGTGACTCCCGTCACATCAATCGCGAGCACACGCAGGGCAGAAGCGGTTTGTGTAAGGGCGCATCGACGAGCTAGTTTCGAAATCCACTGACTCAACGAACGTTTCGGGAGGGATGATATTACAAACGATCACCGGAACTGTATAGGAGGTATGATGTTAGGCAGAAGCGCAGCAAGCAGGCAAGTAATGGTGAAGATGAGGGAGTCCGCATTTTCTGCTTCTTATAGTGCGACCAATTCCTCCCACCAGGCTGCATACTTTCCATTTCGAATGTTCAGATGGCATGCTTGGATTGACGTGAAGTTTGGTAACATTCTATTGTTTTATCAGTTAGAATATCGAGGGAACTGGACGCTCAGGCCGGGCTCGTCAGGAGGTTTCACCTCCAGCATCGCTTGATATCTTCTCGTCCGCCAGGCCGAACAGCTAAGAGCTCATGCCACCGATCCAAAAACTCTGAAATAAAAGAATAATGGGATAAAGCGATGCTTAGTGGGCTCATGAGGAAAAAGGCAATGGTGACAGAAGATGTCTTTGAATATTATCGTGTTATGATCAAGCCACTCACTTGTCGAACACGTGTCCCAACCCAATTACCCCCGCACGACCTCCAACTGAAGTCTACTGGCACACAATCATTGCCATCAAAATGACCACAAGAAACCAGACAACCGATCCATCTACATCCAACTTTACTGCAATATTCGATGCCGCATCACAGGAATACAAGACCCTTACCAAACAAGATCTAGCAACACACCCGTTCGCCGCCGCACTCCAGGGCTACAACTCCCCCGATTCCATCGTGGGTGTATTTCGAGACCAGGCGCAGGCCTTCGACAAATTTCGCAAGGGTGATGATAAATTGATGGCGTCGTTGACCCCGATCGTGAATATCCTCTTCACATTTTCAGAAACCCTAGGAGAGGGCGTCGGACTGGTAAGCCTTCAAGCCCACTCTTTCTAATTGTTATAGTGCTGTAACATGTGTAGCTATTCTCGCCCGCGAAGACGATTTTCACTGGAATCGGTGTCCTTCTTGGGGTATGTCCACTTCCATGTACCCTGATGTGCGCGCGCGTAACGTTGGGCCTAGGCAGTGAGAGATGTTATCGCGAGTTATGAAGCACTCGTCAACCTCTTCGAGCGCATTCAACTTTTCCTCCAACGTCTCAATCGCTACGCGACGGTTCCTCTCACACCAGATATGACTGTCTTACTCGGGAAGATCATGGCCCAGGTTCTCTCTGTTCTGGCGTTGTCAACCAAGGCGATGAAGGAAAAGCGAATTAGTGGGTCGCTCCGCTCGATGTTGTACTAGTATTTCATGGCTGGCTATGAGACAGAGAAGTTTATGAAGAGGCTAGCGGGAAGGACGGACCTGGAGGACGCGCTTCAACGATTGGACGTTCTTACGAAAGAGGAGAATCTAATGACGGCGGCGAGAATCTTGGAGGTCACACACCATGTGGATGTCAACGTAACGGCAACCCAAGAGCTCACACGGGACATTCATGATAATGTCGAAGTTACCAAACACGGTACGCATCATCCATTCGGTATCTTCATACGCATAGTGACCAACCTATGCCTGTGATATGTCGAAACAGTAATGGATGAACAACAACGTTCGTTACACACTTGTCCTCCCGTGATCAATTGTCATTGCTGAGGCATGCTCACAGGGAAACAGTTACGAACTGAGCTTCGGACATGGCTCTCCCCCCCTAATCCTTCCGTCAATCATAACACCGCGTGCGACATTCAGCACAAAGGAACGGCAACGTGGTTCATCCAAGGCAGCAAATTCAGAGAGTGGAAGAGGAGTGGTTCGTTATTGTGGATTCGTGGCAATCGTATGTTTCCCCGTCCTTGTCGGTCGTTCACGACTGTTAATGTTTGCCCGATTTTTCAGCGGGCTCTGGAAAGAGTATTATTTGGTACGCAGCTTCACAGCAGGTGTGGTAATAGGAAACTAACAGTGTTACCAAGTTCGGCGGTCATTGAGGACATCAGGCACATGCAATATTCGAGATCAGCACTCATCGCTTATTACTACTGTGATTTCAAAGATGTCAACAAACGCGATGTCCGGGGCTTGCTGGCATCCTTCCTCTTGCAACTCGTTGACGGCTCTGACAGTTGCTGGGATACGCTTCATCAGCTATACAAGGCATGTCGTGATGGTTCGGAACAGCCCAGCGAGGCCACACTCGCCAAATGTCTTGGGAGCATGATCGACCTTCCAGGACAAGTCCCGATCTACCTGGTTGTAGATGCATTGGACGAATGTCCGAATAACACGGGAACCCCATCTGCTCGCGAAAAGGTTCTCAACTTCGTCCAGGATCTCTTCCAGTCGGACCATCCAAACCTATTTGTCTGTATTACTAGTCGCCCTGAGCAAGACATAAGTGCTACCCTTGACTCGTTGACGTCACCATCGACCAGCGTGTCTCTCCATGAAGAAGGCGGTCAAAGGCAGGACATCAATAATTATGTCCGCTCCTTCGTTCAGACCGATACCGCCATGCGGAGATGGAGAGAGGAAGACAAAGAACTTGTTGTCGATGTGCTCTCCGAACGTGCAGGTGGCATGTGAGATTCCTTGTCCACAATACCTCATGGCGATTGTTGATTGTGTTTGACAGGTTTCGGTGGGTGTTTTGCCAGTTGGACACACTACGTCGATGCATGCCATCAAGTATTCGGAAAGTTCTGAATGAGCTGCCGACCACGCTGGATGACACATATGAACGGATGTTGCAAGGAATCCCTAAAGAAAAATTCCAGCATGCCAGCCGACTTTTCCAATGTATGGTCGCAGCCGTTCGACCACTTCACGTTGAAGAACTCGCAGAGATATTTGCAATCGAGTTTGGCCCGAACAATACACCGGACCTCATTGTCGACTGGCGACCGGATAATCCAGAAGATGCGGTGCTCTCCACGTGTTCCACTTTTATCACGATCATTCATGACGAGGGTTCGAAGATTGCACAATTTTCTCATTTTTCGGTCAAGGAATTCTTGACTTCCGATCGGCTCCAAATGTCAGATGTTGGGAACACCTGCCAGTATTATATCCCCCTGGAACCGGCGCATGCGATTCTCGCACGAGCGTGCGTGGCTGTCCTGCTGCAGTTGGATGAGGAAGAGGACGATGATAATGAGCACTTCAAAGCGCTTCCTCTGGCATCCTACGCGGTCACGAATTGGGTCAGGCACGCCCAGTTCGAGGATGTAGCATCGCGGATTCAAGACTCCCTTGCTTGTCTATTCGACCCCAAAAGGCCTCACTTCAGGCCACGAATATTGCTGCGAAGTGTCCGGGGCGTCTTTTCCCGTTATCCTGCGTTTTTCGGTGATAATCCGCACAAATTAACACCCATGTTCCTCGCAGCATTTTGCGGTTTCAGCGGGCTGGTGAACCACCTTATTGTCACGCATGCACCAGACGTGAACGCAAAATGTGGTAGCTGGCCTACGCTACATGGAGCATCGTCCAGCGGCCAAGTGGACTCCGCGCGTGTTTTACTTGACCACGGGGCCGACGTGAACGTGGTGGGTTGGAGTGACTATACTCCATTACACTACGCATCCTGCAACGGGCATCTTAAGGTCACTCAGTTCCTCCTCGAGCATGACGCAAATTTGAATGCAGAAGGCAAAAACCACCAGACTCCACTGTTTGTGGCGTCAGACGAGGGACGTCTTGAGATCGTGCGGCTTTTGCTTGACCACGGAGCGGACATGACCATCCAGGGGTTTGGTTTGACACCTTACCAGATCGCTACCCAGAATGGACACCACGACGTTGCGCGAATGCTGTTAGAACACGGTGTGGAAAGAGTAGGAGATTATGGCGAAGAATAGATCTACTAATACTCGTCCATCCTCACTGGAGGATAGGATCGTCCTGTCATCCACTACTACCGTAACAGGAGTAAATATTATGTGTTCCATCCAAGCCTGCTGTTGTGAAGCTACCGGTCTACCTTCCGTAAGCGGACCTCGACCTTGTGTTACTTGTTTTCCAAGGGATGGTTTGATGAACTCCATGTATGATTCCTTATCCTTATGTCCTCACCCCCATTGTTTTAGTTGTCAGTTATCAAGTTGATTAAGTCAAGTCGCGGTTGCGGATGTTGTAGGGTCCACGTGGGGCGAGGGAAAAGCATAAAGGAGACACGAACGAAAAGTGACGAAACGACTGCGGCAGCTGCTACAGTTTACCAGTATGATACCCAATGCAATGGAGTCAACATGTGCTCGTCCCGGGTTCTTGCATCCTCACCGTGTTTAAGAAGGATATGTAACTTTAATATTTCCCTTCTCAAGCACGGCGCAGATGCAACGGTATAAGATGAGGATCCGCAGACCCCATCGCGTAAGGCATCGTACTGATGGTTCCAGATCATGTATAGTCAATTTTAGAAGTACTTCGAAAGAAAAGGCCGATGCCACTGGCAATGTTCAGTCTACGGGGCAAAGCCAGAGATTGTACTTGCCGGTGACTGCAGCGCATAGCTGAGTCGTGGTTGCCATTTAACGGCTACTCAGAGGATGACTCGAAGATTGCAGAGGAAAAAATCGTATTGGGCCTCTTTGAATGTGGGGGTTAGCACACACCATCTCGGCTGGGATTAGGTGGACGGCTATGACAAGCCCTTTGTGAGGCCAACATCATGGCACGCGTAATTTGTGGGCAGTGACAAAACAGTTACTCCTTGGACAAATGAGGTGAATAGCAAAAAAGATTCGCGATTCAGTACGCGAAGCGGTAATCCAATCGCTGATTCCCGACGTCGTGTGTGGTTTCAAGATATTCTGTCTGTTCCTGCCAGTGTGCGGAAATCATATCAGAATAAATTTTCAAAAAGTGGCCCAACTCGTACTTTTGGCGTCATAGACGTCCAAATCTTTTCCCTGTGTTGGTTTAAACTGCGATAGAAGAGAAAGGTTAACAGGTAGAGAAGGATATTCGCTGCGCATATCCCGATCAAAACTCGGTTGCCCATCTTGTCTGTGTATATCCACATGTTAGTAGAACAGTTCAGTACTGCAAAAAGAGGACCCACAAAGTGGCCTATCGTCTTCCTGGTAGACATTCGCCTAACAGTTTGTTAGTACCCGAGCGCATCAGCAAGTCAGTGTATGTTCACTTACGGCGATAATATAACCAGCTTGAAAGGAGACGTTGTACATACATGCTGAAACCGTCCTTGTTCCTACGCTGTTCGAGTTGCGGGACGTCCAGGCAACCTGAATAGGATGTACGTATGGGAAACCAACGAGTAGAGACACCACGACGAAGTAAGACCATTGGGATGTTGCCTCGGTGAATGTGTAAAGGATGATGAGTAGGGGTAAGGCCCAGAACTGGAGGATGACCGTTGAGAGTACTCGGCTGTTGATGACTTTGCTAAGGTAGCAGGTAGCGAGGAGGCCGACAACTCCGATTACGTATGCCGGAATACTCAAAAGATTGGTCTGAATCATGTTGAAACCAAGGCTACGAAGGATGAGCGTTAGGTAATTATGAGGGGGTCCAACTGGGACTGTCACAGGAGGAAGATGAGTGATTCGTTCAGAACTTCAGCGCTGGCTACTTACTCATATGAGTCAGTCCTAAGATGTAGAGAGGCCACATGCGCCAGTCACAAAGAGCTTGCCATATCATTTTTAACGTCAAACCTTGGCGGTTGTGCATGTCCGACTTGGATGGATCGTCACGCAACACTCTATTTACGATGATGATCTCCTCCCTGTAAAGCGGTTGGCCCACATGTTACGTATGTTGCAAACAAGAACCCACTCACCGTTCTGTGAACCAGCCGTTTGGACGGTACCATGCCTTAGTTTGTGTCGGGCCGGCAGGCATCAATGCGAAGGATACCAGGCCACAAAAACACGTAAAGACTCCCTCGATGAGAAAGAGATACCTCCATCCTGCGACGTTGCTGTGTCCGCGCAGTTGTAAGATACCCGTAGCCAGGAATGCACCGAAAATTTGGGTCATGTAATTCGAGACCCAAAACCATGCAAGTCGAATTGGCACTATAGGAGGTCATCGAGTGCGTTCCAAGAGATGAGAAATACCTACGTTCTGTATTGGTGTAGAAATAAGAAAGGTAAAGGACGGTGTCTGGAATAAATCCTCCTTGCAAGAAACCGAGTAGGAATCTTTATAAAGATTGAGTTTCACCAAATGCGCATGCATATGTTTTACCGTGTGGCAAGAAAAGACGCCTTTCCCGACAACCAATATTGACTCCAGGATACGATGCCCCATAAAACCATCTATGATGTATTGGTGAAGGCGAAGACCGTCGACGGGTCAGGGGAACATACCTGGGTTGGTATCCAAACGTCTGGGCCAACTCGTTTTGAGACCAGCTGTGAGGGTAGCTCCGCGGAGAGGAAGGAACGCCAGTCGAAATATAGAATTCCCAAGATTGAAGTCATTGGTCGTCAAGCGTAGGTCTCCTAGAAAGTTGTCTGTATTGGCTTGGAATATGTTGCTACGGTCGAGGTCTAGGGAAAAAAACATGATAAAAGCCCACACCATGATCTTCAGGTCAATCTTTCGCACAACTCGCTAGTAAAAGGAAAATATGAGTTTAACTAGAGCAAAAGATGGCTAAACTATTTGCAACGTACCCGCTCTTCGCGAAAGGTCCAGCGAGCATTTGGATCGAAGCGGTGCGTGTTTTCGTAGCTTTGCGGTGGACGATACAGCTCGAGGGTAACAGGATCGTCGAAGACGGAAGGCTGCGTTGCGACCGCGTCAAGGTCATGCTCCTCTATCCAGCGCCAGAAACGCCTCCCAAATCGATTTCCGCCCGTTGGCGGAGCGAGAGGAAGAGGCGTCTCGCTCAGTGAGGTATCGCCAGAGCCCTTTTCATGGCCATCCTGGTATTGAATAGCTGTCGCAATCTTTTCCGCTGAATGCGGTCCAACCGACATGGCGCGAGTTTTCCGGGGGTGCATACCGACGGCATGAGAGATGCAACGCCGTCTATTTAAGCCTTCCCTGATATTATGCGCCTGGGAATAGAGGAGAACATGGAATTTATTTAGTGACAACCTCCGAGCTGCAAAAGACTGAACGAAAGCCTTTTGTGGCCTGAGATCGAGACGCCGTTACGAATGTGGGAGGCCATGTTCTGATCTCTCTTGGTGGAAGAGCAGGGAAGTTCCAGAGGGATACGTAAGGATACAGCTTAGCCAGAGCAGAATGAGAATGTGCCTGACAAAGTTCAACCGACGTGTGTGCCCCCGTCGCGGTGAGATGAGTACAAGAGACCGCGGCGATAAAGATTTCACCCTTTGGCCACGTGGATAATACCCGTTACGTCATTGGAACAGGTCATCAACCTATCTGTCACTAGGGAGCGTGTGTAGCTCTTAAGAGGTCTTGATGGGATTATAATTTCGTGTCCAAACAACACTCGTACCCTACCAAACCTACCATCATCATCGTCGTGGAACTCCGCCCCTTCCCCTTCCCCGTAGCGCACGTTGAGCAGTACCAGGCGGTGCTTTGGGTCCAGCGTTGGGCTACGAACATTCGCGGAGTGATGAGTTTACAGAGCCACAACAAAATGAAGTCCAACTTACAGCCTCGCTCTGGGGATTCCTAACAGTCTCATCCACGGAGATGATCAGGCACGCTGCCTCGACGGCGCTGCTGATCGCATTTGTCTTGATCAGGCTGGGCTCCCAGACGAATGCCTCCAAGTTGTCACGGACCCCGTCGGGTCCATCAACATCGACACCGATCCACTTCTCGCCGTGCGCGTGTCTCATGCGAAGCTTGTTCAAGATGTCGGTAGAATCAAGGCCGGCGTTATCGCAGATCTGCCTGGGAATAATCTCGAGGGCCTTTGCGAATGCTATCTGGACCAGCTGAAGCTTTCCCGGAATAGAAAGCGCATGTTTCCGTATATACGCAGAAAGGCCCATCTGAAAAGGGGTCATTAGAAACATCTCGGATGAGTAAAGATACGCACGTACTTCGATGGCACCACCACCAGCAACGACTTCCCCATTTTTCACCGCACGCTTCACCACCATCACTGCATCATGTAGACTCCGCTCCACTTCTTCTATAAACTGTTCAGCGCCGCCGCGAAGGACCATCGTGCAGGTCTTTGCTTTCGGACACTCCTCGAAAACGTTGTACCGCTCGCTGCCGATCTGTCGCTCCTCAAACTTGCCACAAGTTCCGAGGTGCTCACGACTCATGTCGGAGGTGGTAGACTGAATTGAGCCACCGACCGCCTGCACAACTCTTCGAAGATCTCCAGCGGGAACACGCCCAGCGCAAAAGATGTCCCGATCGGCAAACCACTGAGTGGCCAGATCCCCGATGGGAAGTTTGCTCAGGACGACCTTTGCGCCCGTCTTTTCGATTTCTCGTAGCTTGCGGTAGATGATCTCCCACTCGGCATCGACGATTGCCTGGTAATCGGCGACGGCATCCACACGGACCTCGGCGTTGTCCTTTTCAGCTTTTAGTTCAAGTTCTATGTTGAGTGAAAGGATGAGGGGATCGGTAAAGGCTTTGGGTTGCTGCTCTGCGCCGGCATAAGTGAATGTCTTTTTGAACGATACCCCGCGAATGAGCAGTGAGTCTTGCATGCCGCCTCCGGGAATTTTCTTCACGCCAATGAGAGACTCGTCCAATTCGTCCTGGTCGAGAGAAAGCACCGCATCCACGACCATTTTTGAAAAGAAGGGCTTTTCTGAATGTATAAGCTTTGATGACATCGACGTGGATGCGCACTTGAGGAGTAGAGAGCGGAACTTTCTGAGAAGTGCGGTTCAGCATGGGTTCGGGATAAATTTGCGATGAATGACCCTTACTCGGGGTCTGAACGGTCAACGGATATTTGTGTCTCTTGTATGTGATCGATGGACTGAACAACGTGTGGGTTAATGAGAACAGCGAGAGGAGAGAAAACACGCACTAGTTGAGCAGCTTGGCGGAAGCCCTTCATGATGATATGCGGGCTTACGTCCTCTTCTATATACCCTTTTATTTCCTTCAGTAGCTGGGCGGCCAGAAGAACGACGCTAGTCGTCCCGTCGCCGATCTCTGCATCTTGGGCCCGGGCGATATCGACGAGTGTCCTCGCGGCGGGGTGAACGATGTCAAGGAGCTTAAGGATTGTTGCCCCGTCATTGGTGATCTGTGCTTCTCCACGATCGTTCACAATGAGTTTGTCCATTCCCCTGGGCCCCAGCGTACTTGCTAGCGTCTCTGCGATAGCCAGACATGCTGAGATGTTGGACAATAGTTGTCCCTTTCCTTGCGATGTATCCGTTCCCTCCTTGAGGAGAACCACGGTAGGTTGCTATGCGAGGTGAATCCAAGTAATCTCAGCCATTGCAAGGGAAGTACTCACCATGGGCAGGGGCCGTTGCATCTTTCGTTCGGGCACACTCGAGTCCGCAGGAATTGAGAAAGTGAGGAACGAGATCTCGGAAGGGTCGCTTATGTCATCAGATGAAGATAAATGTACGTTGAAACGGCTCTATTACAGTACACTCTAGATTACGCGGGACTGTGTCTATGTTTTATTTCCTCGACCTTCCTTTCCACCGTCTCCCTGTTACGCAGAAGGCAGTATTCGCCAAATTGATTCCGGCTCTGCCACATCTGACTCGGGAGCCAGAATGCTCGTGTAAATCGAGAGGAGTAGCGGGCATCGAGGAAAGGGAGGCAGGTTACGCGCTCCCATGTTTTGTCGTCGAGAACGTAGCGAGGTTCGTGTGGGGATTCTATAGGGTCGTGTGGAAAATCGAGATCGACGACGTAGTCGCAGCTCGACAGCTCGACCTGCATGCACATTAGATGGGGTTCAACCGCCTTTCGGCTTTGAAGGGCATGAAAGCTTACATAGTGCATCGGCTCTTCCTTGTTCAGATCGTTCAAGCCTACGGGAACATGTCTTGTTCCCATGACTCTTGGCCGAATTCCATCATGCGTCTCATAGAAATGGGCAGGAAGCATTCCATCGAAGCCGCTCTTGATCCAGTCGATTCGTATCCCGTCTGGGACGAGATAGTGACCAGGGAAACGATACCACTCCTTTCCGTAGCAGATTCTCAATCCAAAGTCTTTGATTGGTGACAGATCGATACGCTGCTCATCCTCCCTTTTCTCCACGAGTTTTCGTCTATATTCTTCGAGTAGCTCTGGCGGGGGTAGAGGAGTTTTGAGGAACCCTGTCGCGTTGAGTAGCCGCGGAACTTCTTGCTTCTCGAACTGATAAGCGATGGTCATGGGGGTATGGTAGTACTTCCAAAGTGCAAGGATACGAGCGAGAGAGATGAATGCAGAGAGGAGAACAATCGTCAGCGTTGACCAGCGGAAGAGCTGGCTGTGTGATGCCTGTTACGAGAGTCAGTAGACGCACGACACCCAAAAGCTAAGACTCACGCGGTAGGGTGACTTTGTCAACTTGATGTAAGCGATTTCAATCCAACCTCGCAATAGGAATGTCGTGACCGCCGCATTGAAGCAAACGAGCGGGTACACAGGATACATGAATCGTTCCTCTTTGTGTGGTTGAATGCTCATAATGCTGATCCAGGTATAGAATGGGAGCAGACGTAGTGCCAGAATGGTGAACGGTGAACTTTGTTCTGGCGACGGAACAGCATTCCCTAGGCGGCGGCGGTCAATTCTATAAGTGATTGCCAACGCTGGGAGAGAAAACAGGGCCATGGGAAGAAGAATGTTGAAGTTGAGAAACAGATTCAGGAGGTAGAAGTGCCAGGGTTCGGTGCCATATAGATCGGGACCACGGGATGGGTCGGGGAAAACATTATACCTTACTATGTTCCAAAACACGGCAAAGAATTTCCCGTAGAAGTATGAATCGATCGCTATTATAGGTATCTGCCCACCTCTCAGCGAGAACAACACACGGAAAGGATGGCGTACTGACCGTGATGAGGGCAGCCACGGCACCACAAAGAATTAATCGTTTGCCACGATTGAGCTGCCACTCGGATTTTTCGTTCGCTGGGACCTTGTCGGCACCAAACACGAACAACTCCTCGAAAACGAATGGAATGGCTACAGCAAGAGCGAAGGGCCAGCCAACGACAGCTCCAAGGGTGAAGTATAAGACAGCTGCAAGCGTTCGCCGGCTGTCTTTGTTGCTGGGTGGTATAAACGCGTGCGATAGCGCAAGCATCGTGGTATACATCGCAAAAGTCGATGGGAGAAGGGCTGAACAGAGATGGTGAGCTCAAAGCAGGCGGCATATGGAAGGGACTCACCTGTTGATGCGTTCCACATCCCTGCACTAGCGACCAACATAAACAGCATGTAGCGGGCGACACGGTTGTTGATTTTGAGCCGGACGGTATCATACAGCTTTGCTTCACAGATTGTGCATATTGTACCCAAGACGGCACGCACGAAGAAAAATGCTGGTCTCTGCAACGGGAGAGGTGAGCGCATTTTTGGGAGATTTTATGTCATCGGACATACTTTTCCTGTCTCGCGCAGTATCCAGTAGGGGACCTTAGATGGTAAGAGCCACAGGAGGGTGTACGCCCAGCTACGAATTGCGAACTGCGGCGATGTTTCCCAGGTCTGAAAGCCATAACCTTTATACAGGTAATGCAGAGGCTCCCAGTAGTTGAATACTGCGAAGAGGTCAATCGGAGGGAAGAGTTCCAAACGAGTGCCGAATGGGCTGACCTTCGTCGCAGTCTTGGACATTCGAATACATGGCAGCCGTGACACGGAAAATGAGCAATATCCTGACCGCCACCGAAAACCCAGGGACCCAGGGCGCGCGCGCAGCTCTGGAATGACTACTTCAGAACGTAGGAATGGCCAATCTGTGGCCCCATTACGCACCTTCGGAGCTGATCCTGTAGGATCCCGGTATGTCTCGCTGCTACTGGCTTGGGTGCGTACTCATTCTGGCCCTTCTCGATGGGTCGGCGGAAACGAAGGGTTTGGATGCCCGACATAACTGGTAACTTACAGGTGCTGGGGAAGACGGGAGGACAATATTGTGGGGGCCTTCAGACGCGCTGGACTCGTTCCGGTTTGTCCGGTTGTTCTGCCTTGCCACGTGGGTATCAATCACAACTCAAACATCTGAGAGGGCGAGCTAAAGCATGTACATTGTGATATCCTTGCATGAAATCGTCTATGAACACGAGGGTTCTGGAGAAAGATGGCAAGAACTAAACCTGGTATCGTATGAATGGTCCAGGAAGTAACACAACGTTCAACGTTCGGTAATGGTAAGAGTAAGAGTTGCATGCCATGGAAAATGTCAAGCGCATGAGCACGAAAAAATTGTACCTCAAGTGAAAAAGCCCACGTAAAGCGGGTAAAGAAACGATCATTAAATGGAGATTGTTCGGATATTCTGTACACCTATTGTTCATAGTCCGTCCGGGTCATCGTCTTACCTTTGGTATTTAACTTTGTCCGCTGTTGGGGAGGGGTGGTGCGGCACCAGGAGGTGGGTTGGCATAGAATGATGTGCTACGTGAATATCTGTTCTGGGGCGGTTGCGACGTGCGACGCCCTGGAGGCCGGGAAACACGACGAACTCCGTCGGGAGCCGGGACTGGTCCATTATCCGACAAACTGACCCCGCGTACCCGAGGTTGACCGCCAGATGGGGTGGGGGATGGCGAAACGATGTCATGGTCTGCGCCATAGTAGTTATCGTTGCTAGACTGGAATGGATTTGCAACTTCCACAGGGAACGGCGTCGGGGATGTCGTTTGGCGACGCGTCCTACGGCTACGACTCGGGGATCTGTGGCGCGCGGGCGCCGATGTCGATGCACCAGAATAGTCTTCAACAGGTTGCTCAGTCATATTAGAGGTAGGACTGGGGCCATGACGTTGGTGAGAGGAGTTGTCCGAATACACATCTTCGCTGGATCGAGTAACAGAGGTCGAAGAACGGCTGGTTGTCGCTGGGCGATTCAAGGCGAGCGGAGCGGGAAGCGTAAGCAGCTGATTGCTATCATAACGTGGACGAGGGCCACCGGGATTTGCGAAAGACTCCGTTGTGCTTGCGTCGAAAGCCTGTGGGGGAGTGGCACCTGTTTCGCTGTACGACGTCGCGGAGTACCTGTCCCTATGTTTAGATTCGTGACAGAAGTCGAGATCGAAGCACTTACCGCCTCGAGGAGTTAGTCTTAGGGTCATAGTAGGCAGAATCTCTCGAGTGTGCACCGCTCTTCCATCGTCTTTCGCGCTCGAATTCCGCCCATCGTTTCATCACGATGTTCGTCGAATCAAACTCGCCCTCCTTATCTCCGTGGTTTCCGCCTTTGTCCCCAGATACCTGGCGTGTCTGACCCCAGGAAAAGTCGTCGAAGTGCCAATATGCATAAGCGGGAAGAATGCCGTTCCATATCGGAAGCGAGATGAGGTAGACGATCATCCAACCGACGTACGCAATTTTGCGTGTGGTGATAACAATGAGTAATCCTGGAAGGCCCAAGATAATAGCCAGGAGGACCAGAGGGATTGTGGTATTCGTGTGTCCAGGGATGATGGAACTGATGATGAGGTAAATAGTGAAGGATATGGCAGCGGGGAGGACGAGTGTGCCAGCGAGTTCCATGCCGACAACAAATTGCATCGAGAAGCAGAAGGTCCCACACAGATCGCGAACGAGGACCAGCTCGGCGAGGTTATGTACTGTAGAGTTGATCCAGCGACGACGCTGGGAGAGAAGGACCCTAAAGGTGTCTGGAACGACGGTCTTGCAGACTGCAGAGGGCAAGAAAAGGTTCTTGCGCTTCGGGAAGGTCTTTAGCATGAGTGTCGTTAAGTACCGATCTTCTCCGAGAAGTAACAAGTTCTTCTTGTGCAAGGTATCAACCACGTTCTCCGAATAATGCGTGACGATGTCCGGGTTGGCAAGAATGGGAACCCAGTACCCAGAACCGCCTTTCGGTGCTTTGATGCGATACATACTGAAACAGCCCGGTAAACATGTCACACCACCGAACATTGACTCGAATGCCTTGGTCATATGATGTGAAATGTAGTACTCGAAAACTAGGATGAAGTCGTAAGGAAAGATAGCATTGGAGAGATGATATTGGTCTTACCTTGAATCATGGTGACCCAGGTTTCCCCCTTGTTAGCAATTTTGGTTTCGCCGCAAAGTCCCATAATTTCTTCGTCTTGAACCATGCACGCTGCCATCCGCGTGAGCGAGTCGGGGAAGACTTTCGTGTCGGCATCTACACAAAGCACCAATTCATAACGATCTGGGCTCACGCCTGTCACCCGCCAAAGGGAGTTGAAGAACTCATACTCGAACGTGGTCATACGTTCGTCGAACATGACTTTTTGAAGGAAGGCCATGAGAACAATTTGCGAGTCACGTTTTCCACGGTTTCCGGGCTTAGGATCCGATGCTTCGAGTGGGTTTCCTGTTTTTGCGACCAATACCACTGGTACACGCTGTTGCTTGGACTTCTCTACAGAAGCATCGTCGTAGTCATAGAAACCAGCATAGACCTTGGCCATATTATGCCGCTTGTGACCATCCGCAATGGCTACGTAGGAATGCGCTTCGACGTCTTCAGGTTCAATCACGAACTCTTTCATCATGGATAGGCAAATTTCCGGAGTTGTCTTGTCATTCCCAGCACCTTTGACCATACCATCCGCGATGACCAAGATAAGCTTGTGACTGTTCGGGTAGTCCGTGGTCGCGAGCGAGTCGAGAGTCGTGCGTAGCCCCTCCACTGATTCGGAATACGCAGTAACGAGACAGATCGTGTGCGCGAGCGGGAAACCAAATGGCTCATAATCCGGAGCTGGTTGAGGAACGACGTTGTTGAGGGGGAAAGGACACGCAATTTCCGTGAACCCGCGGGCATCGGTGAGGGACGTGGAACTTCTAGATCCACCGTAAAGAGTGTCTTGAGGGCTAGGTTTTCCATTCTTCACCGAAACCGAGGGGGAACCGTACACGCTCATCGCACCGCGCTTGTAGGAGATAGCTTCAACGGCACCATATGTGGTGTTTGGCCGAGCGCCAATGCCTTTTATGATGTTCTCGGAGGGGGTGAAGCGCGATTGACGGGGTAGAAAGTTGCCTTTCTTCTCCTTCTTATTGGGCGTGTATCCGTTTTTCGAAACATTGGGCCGATACTGACTCGGAGCGGGGCGGTAGATATCATTGGTCCAGTTCTCGATTGCAGCCATCCGTTGCATACGTTGTTCATAGGTTTCGTGTTTGGACATGCCGAGCCTGTTGGCGAAAAACCAGGCGAACATTACAGCCATGACGAAGCGAATGGCGACAACGCCAACGATGAAAATGAGGGAAATGTAGAGGACGATGTCCGAGGCAACACAGCCGAGGCTGTTCGTGTCAATGAAACCAACGCCGATGATGTTCTGCAGGCAGTGGCCAAGTGTCCGTTGCTTTGTGCGTTCCAAATACATGGAAATATCCTTGCCATTGAAAGTCCCATTGGGCTGCGTAAACTGATCGAAAATTGCTGGATAGTTGACCTCCCCTTTACTGAGCCATTTAAGAAGGTTGAAATCCAAGACGGTGCTAAAGGGGACATTTAAATAAATAAAAAGCGGCTAGCCAGGAGCGTAGCGCCACTTACGACTCGTAAACAGCGAGATTCCGGCTTGAGCCCTTGACGTCATCCCACGAATAGTAGACTTGCCCCATGGGACTCAAGTTTGCCAACTGTGAGCGTGCCGTAGAACTGATATGACAATTGGTTTTCGCCTCATAACCCGTAAGATTGACCCCAGATGTACCATATTGGTTGTAGATGTTGCATGGGAAATACCAGTCCAATTGGCCATTTTGACCCGTAATGGTTGAATTCGACGCCTTGGTAATAATGCCCTGACAAGGTCCGTTGGTATTCTGGAACAGGAATGAAATATCATTGCCACCCGCATTCCAGCCTCCTTCGAAGAGAGGGTTGCTACGACCATCGAAGTTTCCAGCTTGGGGATGACTGAAATGGGAAAGGTCATAGTCATAGCCATGGATGATAACGGAAGCAGCTTCGATGGAGCCGGCATGGAACCGATTGGGAGGCTTCCCACAGACGACTTCAGTGAAACCAAAAGTCAAAAAGCCGACGCCGGCCATCAGAACGACGATTAAGCTGATTAAACCCATTTTTTCTCTCCAGGCGCGCTGTTGCTCGGGGCTGCGGATACCTGAACAAAGGGTGAATAAACTCGGGTCATTATGGACGGAAAGGTACACTCACCGCATGACCGCAGTAAGAACGGGGGTATACAGGCAGTGAGGAGGTAGCAATACGTCACCCAACCGTCATGTGGCCCGGGGATATTCCCCAAGCAACGACGAGGGCGCTCTGGGGCTTCGTCTCCGTCGGTTCGGGATTGGCGCCTCCTTCGAGTAGTGCCACGCCTGAACAGCGCAAGACCAGACTCATGAACATCTTCCTCACGACCCAAGAGAGACCGACCACGGCGGAGGGGAGCACGGTTGGGGGCGTTACCAGTGGCTGAAAGAGGTAATGATAAGGATAGAGATAGTAATGGAAGAGAATGAAAAACAGACTAGACGGTTGAACGAGGTTTGCATTGGCATCTTCGAGCATTGCGGCGTGAGTGCGGTAATGCCAATGTCGATGACCAGGTTCTATCTTTTCCCGATCAGGCCGGACCAGGCTTTTCTTCCTGCCTACAAGCGCAGCATCCGCCATTGCGAAACCAGATTCGGGGTCAGGACTGGATGGTGACAGGATATTCTGATAGGCAGAGTGTCGTACTCTGCCAGGCTGGTCGACCGGGGCTCGCCGGTCTCCTCTTTCGGTAGTTTGAAAAGACACAGTGTTCTGATCAGCATCACGAAGTTGAGGGGAAGTGCGGCTGTATGGAGTATAAGGCGATGGGGGCTGATCGACGTAGAGAGAGGGTGAATTTGGAGACAAAGGTTGTTGGGAATATTGGGAATAGGATGGTCTATGTGCACGGGGCGGGCGCTGGCCGGAATAATCCATGATAAAGACGGTTGAAGGTGGGAGCTATGGGGACATGCACGAGCAAAGGAAGTGTAAGAAAAGGACAGAAGGATGGGTTGGGAAGAGGGTAGGGTAGGAAGGAGAAAAGCGTGGAGGGAGCGTGTGACCAGGGAAGTGGGAGAGCCAAATTAAGTTGACAAAGTGAAGTGGGTTGAACAAGCCACGCGTGGCACCGCAATTGAAACGACAACGCCTCAATCTTTCACTAATTTCACTCCCCCTGAACTGAATATCAAAATCCAAACATAGCCTCGTCACTCCCTTAAGACGACCAAGTTCTTATTGAAAAATCCTCGGATCAGCGATAAAATCCGAAAGAAAATAAGACGGGAGGACGACGTAATGGGTGCCCCACAAATTTATAATTCTATTACAGAGAGGAATATTATCCGGCGAGATGGCCGAGCGGTCTAAGGCGCCAGACTAAGGATCTGGTCTCTTCGGGGGCGTGGGTTCGAATCCCACTCTCGTCAAAATTTTCGCTTTTTTTTGAGTATGCACTGTAGTTTTTTTTTTGTATCGCACATCCAGCCCTCTGTTTCCATTATACACGGCAAGACATATATTGTTATTCTCAGTTCGTCACTTGCTGTTCTGCGATTTTCAGGTCAAACTGATAACATTTACTAATTACACAAAACACCCAGAACCAAGGCTGCGACTCGATCATACATCAATGGTTCATACTAGCGTCTCGCCAATCGTAAAGTGTACGTGGTCCCCTTCTCCCAAAGTAAGCCGTACTGGCAAACGTGGATCAATCCGAATGGGTGCCGAAGTGCCGATATAGAAGTCACCACGACTGAAGTTGCGCGTAATAGCAGCTGCTTCCTCTTCGGTGAGCGGCCGTGGACGCTTGTTTGGACGAAAGGTTGAAGTCGAGGCGCCGGTGAAAGAGCCATTGTACTCATAATACTGTTGATGAGTAAGACTGGGGGGTTGCATATAAGAAATTGGCGCGGCTGGGAATGGAGGTATGCCAGGAGCTACGCACGTTGCCTCAGCCGACATGGGCACGAAGGATATCAATGAAGACGAACCGGGGGTCTGCTGCTGTGAGTGATCAATGGGAGCCTCTGGATCTGGATAGGCACAGGTGGCACCAAGGCCACGCTTGAGGCAACTCTGAAAAAATGATAGGGTCACGCGTTGACATACGGAGAGAACAGATTTAGATAGGCACATACCTGACACGGCAGGATCTCGCTGCAGCGAGTCTTTCCAGAATGACAAGAAGTGCACGCACGCCTTACGGCTGGGGCTTTTGCTGGGGTTTGCAAAGAAACAAAAAGGTAAGAAGAAGAGGTTGATTTGGGGAGGAAGGGTTGGGATAGGGAAGAAAAGATGGCGACAGGGGGAGATGATGGGTACGCACGCTTCCGAGGAGGATCGGAGATGGTTGGTTGAGCGTTTGGGTGCAGCTGAGCATGGAGTTGAGGGTCCTGCACGAGCGACTGGGGCGGGGGAGGCTGTTGAAGCTGTTGAGTGTCGATCGACGGCGTGGCCGTATCCTGGGCCGGGGTGGGCGCGGAGTCGGACATGGCGGGTTGGCGGAGGGGCCGGTGGTGGAAGAGGGCCGTGAGCCGCTTTATGTATCGATGTTTGGTTCCGGTTTTCGGTCGGTAACCGGACAGTTCCCGGAGCCGGCCGTTTTCGTACCGCGATCCTGGAAAGGCAATCGCAGCTACTGCACCGTGCCGATCCCGGGTCGGGTCAAGAGAGTAAGTGGGTGCACACCTTCCTGTACACGGCACGCACCGTAGGCCCAAGCTCAAGCAACTGATCATCCATGGCCTCAAATCCTAATCCTAATCCAAATCAACCTCCCGCACCATTCACAGATTTCGAGTTCTCCTTCGATCCTTCCCTTAATGGCCTTTTCCCCCCACCTCCACCATTACCTCCCTCAGCCGGCCTTTTTTCCGATTCAGAGACTACAGACCTGCTCGGCTTTCTCGATAACTTCAATTGGGAGTTTGACTCGTCACCACTCCCTTCAGAACATCAACAAGAACAACCCCCTCCGTTCCATTATGATACCTCTTCGCCAACACAGCTTCCTACCTTACATCCTTCCAGCCCATTGCACCCACAGCAATCCCAGCCCCAGCCCCAGCCCCAGCAACTACAACTACCTCGGCAACCTCGAAGTCCTTCGGCATCAGCTTCGACAACCTCTCGGAACAAACCCCTGCTCTCGAATCCTCAGAAACGCTTGAATCATATAATGTCAGAACAGAAACGACGAAATGCCATACGAGAGGGTTATGCCCAATTGACGACACTGCTTGCACCCAAAGGTGCACCGCCCGGGACTGGCATGCCTACAAGAGGTCGTCCGAAAGGCAGCGGTGGTAGGGGGAAGGGGAGGACAAAGGGTAAAAGCGGTGTTCTTTTCCGTGCTGTTGAATATTGCCGCTGGTTAGAAGAGGGGATTGAGGCATTGAGGGACGAGGTCAGAATGGTTGAAGCAGCCGCTGCTGGCACTCGCGCTGGTTGAGTGTGTTCTTTTTATTGCTCATGTGCGTCACGATACCTCGGACCATTTCGCGTCATGACCGGGCTAATCTATGGGTATGTATTTCCATCAGCAGGGATGTGTTGTTGTAGTCGTGTATGTTTGCGCTGTACAGTTTGCGTTTGCACATACCTCAAATGTATCATGTATCACATGATTTCCCCACCTGCTGTCCGAAGCTTGGTTTGGTTGATGGCAACCGTTCGATCAAATGAAATGATCTCCCAGCGACCCTTCAATGGATTTCACCTTACGCCGTCCTCGTGGTCATGGCCCCACCACCTCCATCGTCATTGCCACCTCCTACGCCCCCGCGCCCAGACTGGCCCATCCCAACCTTTAGTTTGCGCATCGACGACTTGTCGCATCCAGGAATCAAGCTTTTCTTGGACAATGTCGACCCCATCCGAGTCATGCATCACGCGACCGTCGCAGTCCTCCAATGGTTATACGTGACCACGGACAATGCCCCAAAGAAGTGCGTAAATAGTAGTGGGCTGCAAGCATCGCAGGGCAATGCGTTTAATCCCGCGTTTTTTTTTTGCAGTGTGCAGAGCATACTACTCGTCCTTCGACCCATGGATGGCGTAGCTTATACCACGGGCTCGGAAACGGCCAAGGAGATCCACTTTTCGTGCCAGCACATCGTGAACTCTAAGGACCGTTGCGCCGACGAGATCCGCGGCGTATTGGTCCACGAGATCGTCCATTGTTACCAGTACAATTTCAAGGGCGCCTGCCCCAGCGGTCTCATCGAAGGCATCGCAGGTGCGCATGTCCACCACCTTCCTACTTCATCCTTTCTGTAACCCGCAAACCCCCCGTACACTCAGATTGGGTTCGCCTTCGTGCCGGCTTTGAACCCCCACACTGGAAGCGCGACGGCGGTGATGGGTGGGATGCGGGCTATGAAGTCACGGCCTACTTTTTGCACTGGTTGTCCGAGCGGTATGGCGAAGGCACGGTGCCAGAGCTCAATGAGTTGATGAAGGACGTGCCGTATGACGAGCGTATCTTCAAAACGGTGACAGGTCGCAAGGTCAGCAAGCTCTGGAAGCTCTACAAGGAACATCTCGGCGAGGGTGGTGGAGGTGGGGCCGCTTCGCCTACGTGTGACCCTTTCGCGTTGGATGGATGACGTCGAGGGGCCCTCCCAATGAGGCGGGGACGTAGTTATTGGGGGCCGTCATCCACATCCACGATTAGCTCGACCAATAGAGGTTAGATCCACTATTGAATACATTGCCAGAGAGTGAAAACAAAGCAGGAAAAGAAAAGTGAGAAATAAAAAAGAGATCAAAGTGAGCGGAAACTAGCTATCCCATCTCCTCCTCAAGCTCGCGAGCTAAAAAGTCATCGTCATCATCATCGCCAAATATACTTTCGTTGTCTTCGTCCTCCTCGTACTCCTCGTACTCGCCACGAGGGCTTGTCACTGTTGGGACTGTTGGAAGCGCATATTGGCCGAATTCTTCTCGAGAGATCGATTCCTTGAGCTTCGATGCGTTCTGTCGATCTTTGGCAAGTTTCTTGCGTTTGGACAGCGGTGAACGGAGCAAGTCATCGTCACTTGCATTCAGCCCGGCCTCAGAAGGAGTAAGACTCCGCAGCCGCTTGCGTCTCATTCGCGGTGTAGAGGGCGCGCTGTGGGAGTGAGAATGACGGTCTTAGCCAAAGTGGACACGACGAATGAAATCAAGCTGCACACCTGCCAGTATTGCCCGTCTCATCTCCCATGCGCCGATCGCGCCCGCCCGTGTCCCCTGACTTGCGCCTCGTACCTCTTAAGCTCGCAACTTCATCGCCATCACCCTCCTCGTCATCTTCGTCCTCGTCATCATCTTCCTCGTCCCCACTGGCCAGAAACTCCCGCAATTCCTCATCGACGTCATCCCATGCCACGGAGAGCTCCAGATTCCGCGAGTCTTCCTCGATGCGCTTCAAGTCGTCCAGCTCGTCCTCGTCGGGCCTGCCGCCCCCCTCCGCCCCCACCCCAGGAGTTGCCCCAGAGCCGCCCTTCTGGGACCCAGGTTCGACGTCCCAGTCATCTGCGTCAGGCTCTGGGTCAGAGGAAATCTGCTGAGCGTCAGGTGGCGCTGGGGAACTCGCCGTGTCCGGCGCAGGGGCACTCGAGGACCGGGGTTCATCCATCAGGTACAGAGTCACGTCCTGGCGTTCCCAGCGTGAGACCGAGTCGGTGAACCAAGCGAGCCATACGATCTTTATGTTGCCCCGCTTGCGCGCCTGGTCAATTTTCGCCGTGCCTCGCTACCATCCGATGTGAAGTCAGTACAAGGCCCTGCCGAAGATGAAGGAACATTACCTTTGCAGCGACAAGGTGCGTGACCTCGCTTGTAAATTCTGAATGACAGGAAGCGCCAAACGCTTCAGCCAAATTCCATATCTCTGTGGTCTCTGGTCTAGTGTCTAAGGGAATCACACTCGAGAAGAGTATATGTAGGCCATCGAAAGTTTTTAGCCGAAACCCGGGAATGATGATCTACAGAAAGAAAAACACTGAACACCCGTCTATAACAAATATGCTCGTTGCACTCACTCGAACGTCGTAAAGCATAGACGACGAAGGTTGTGCTCTACTTGAAATTTGGGGTTTTTCACCCTTAGCGGGAGGTCGGCTGTTGTAGGCTTCGAAGAATCGTTGGTGCACAGCGTCCAGAAGCTAGTAGGTTTTCAGGAATCTGCATATCACAAGGAAAGTCACAACTGACCCGCTTTACTCGCTGAAGTTCTGTGTCATCATTCTTCAGCAGGGCCTTGCGATGATGCTTCTCGCCTGGGGCCTCAGGTGGTTTCGAGGTATCCTCACTTTCACTCGATGCATTATGGCTTGCTGGAGTTTCACTTGCAAGTTCGCCATTGGCCGCTTCTTGAAGCTCCTCTTGAAGTTTAGCCAAGGGACGTTCCTCCACTTGTGCCTCGAGAGCCAGCGAGTTGCGAGCTATCATTTCCCTCTCCAAGATTTCCTTGGCTGCTTCTTCGTCAGCTGTGGATACATTGACTACACTTGACGGGGTGTTGTCAGGCAGAGGACCTAGAGCAGGGGTCGGGGTTGTAGATCCCGGGGCGGTTGCTGGTTGCTGGCCAGGTGTTGCTGGTGGAATCTGAGGGATGGTGGACGTCGACGGATCTAATTTAGGTAGGAATGTTGAGTTGATGTCTCCGATCCCTACGAAAAAGTCGTCTGTGGGTGTGTCAATGAGGCGTCGACTTCGAGGGGAAGAAATTCTAACATGGGATGACTTTGACAAGATTTGGACTCCATTCCCAAACATCTGCGCGATCGTCGATGATGACGACCATCGATGTGTCGACAGGAAATAACCGCTGGAGGTTCTTTTGTGTAAGACCTTGCAAAAGTGTCAACTAAGGAAAGTGGCAAGTTCAACAGTACACTTACTCCCACTCTCGTCGCGACTCAAGATCCGACCACCGAAAAACTTCCCGTCCGGATCAATGGCCTTGCAGACTTCCTCGGCGTAAGCACGTGTGCCCATAGTATAAACATGCATTTCATACTTGGTTGCCACACTGCTGAGGAAATCACGCCATCCTGGACTTTAGTGCCATAGAAGTCAGTACGAGAAGTACGTGTGGGGTAGGGACGTACCGAGGTTTAACGTAGTAGAGACAGCCCTGTGTTTCCACCGCCTTTCCTTTCCCCTTTGTTTGGCCCTTGTCAGGCCAGGGTGGGAGACCGAAGGACTCAGGACCGAGACGGAACTTCTTCACATCTTTCAACGCCTCCCAATTTGGGTTCACTTCATCATCTTCATCATGGCTTGAGTCGTCCGAATCACTTTCTTCGTCTGAGGACGCCCTTCTACGGGCTTGACGAGCCTCCCATGCTTCGCCCTCGGCAATCCAGTCACCCACAGTGGGGTCAACGGTGGCGTGGACAATGGTTTGGTCAAGGTCAACGATAAGTGAGAGCTTGCGGGCGCGGAGAAGGTGCTCGGCTGTTTCCCGCTCTATGCGGTGGGCCTCCTCGAGGGAAACTTTCGGGCCATTGGCAGAATGTGTCATCTGAATCGAGGCCCGCGCCTCGTTAGAAAACCCGGTATAGTCAGACCTATTGTCGGGTGAGCATTGACATACATATGCCATGAGATTAATCGCACTGTGTCATATCCTTCCCGCATAGCGCACAAAGACCGCCCATCTGTACGCCGTGTTTGCAAGGCTCAGAAATACAGAGCACCGCCTTGTCATCACTTGTGATTATGTCGCGTTCCTTGACGCACCATCTTTCGATGGTGCCCTCTACAGGACAATCCCATATGCCAAACAGAATTTGTGGGCTCCCACCAGGTTCGGAAGGTCGGGAGTTGAAAGAATATGTTAAGAGCGGAAAGCCGTGCTGAACTGAATCGGATGGCTCGGCCTGTAGTTTAACGACGGTGACGGGGAAGGGCGTGCCGGGGGGAAGGAAGAGTTGTGAAGAGGAAGATGACATTGGGGCCTCGAAGGGTACTGTAATAAAAGACTGTCTGACGCCGTAAAAGGTCGGCGGCGCGGAATCCACAAACTCGAATGGGGGTGACCGAAGGAGGCAGTCGTGTTGTTCTAAGCGATAGAGGTGATTGCGATCAATTTAGGGGGAACGACCACGATGTTATGATGAATTATCGTCTAGGCAGTTCGCGTGGTGCATAACCGTATGATGGTGTCGGAATAAATTGAACAGTTCCAGGGTTCAGAGCGTATTTGCCTGTGGCGCGCCGCTGCTTCTGGCGAGTCGAGCCTGGCTGGAAATAGGCAAAACTACTCGCTCTCTTCCTTTTCAACCAGGTCACCCGATTATTGCCTTTGTACTCTCTTCATACCCTTTTCACAACACGCTAGCAGTTTCCTCATGTATGTTTTCTCTCAATTCTTGATAACTGCTGTGATTTAACCTCCTGATTTGATCAACAACAGCCCTGCCAGATAAACATGGACCCAGGACAAGTCGATGAGGTACTACACGTCTCTATCCCCCTGTCACCAGCTGGATAAGTCTTTCTTATACTCCCAAAGATCGCACCTATTGCATTGCTCATGGATGAGCTACGTTCCGAGGATGTCCAGCTACGACTAAACGCCATTCGTCGTGTTTCGACGATTGCGCTTGCCCTGGGCCCTGATCGCGCACGAGAGGAACTTATCCCCTTCCTTCAAGACTCGGTAGACGATGAAGATGAGGTCCTCTTAGCCTTGGCAGACGAGCTGGGGAAGAACTTCGAGGAATACATCGGGGGAAATGAGCACGCCCACGTGCTACTCGGACCACTAGAGAATTTGTCTGCAGTCGAAGAGACTTTGGTTAGAGACAAGGTACGTTTCATCGTAGAGACGACTCCTTGTTGCATGCATCGAAAATCGTGGGCTCAATGCCACGCGCCTAACGCGTCACAGGCTGCAGAATCCATCACCAAGATCGCCGCTGTTCTCAACCCAAAACAAGTTGAGCAACATTACATCCCTCTTCTCAACCGACTGTCCCATGGCGAGTGGTTTACATCTCGCACATCATCGGCTGCCTTGTACGCCCCCGTATACTCCAAAGTATCACCAGCAATTCAAGAGGAGCTGCGGAAGGGCTACGCCGCCCTTGGGTCAGACGACACGCCGATGGTTCGGCGAGCGGCTGCAAAATGGCTAGGAGTGAGTCCAGGTTCTCCCTTCTTGACTGTAGCTTTCTGATTGTGCAAATAAGGCGTTCGCGAAGAACCTCTCGAAACAACATGTTTTATCGGATGGACTAAACATATATCGCCGTCTTCAAGCAGATGATCAAGACTCTGTGCGACTACTGACTGTCGAGGACCTCGTCATCATTGCTCAGCAGCTTTCTCCTGCCGAGGTGAAAGAGCAGTTGCTGAAGCAGATGAGACAGAGCGTCTCGGATAAGGCCTGGAGGGTCCGATATATGGCAGCTTGCCACTTCAATGCGGTAAGCTGCCTTGCCGCAGTTAATTTCTCGTCTCACTTGACATGTTGTGTTCAGTTATCCGAGGCTGTTGGTGTGGAGCTCGTGAGGGAGGAGCTCGTCAACCATTACGTGCAGTTATTGAAGGATAATGAGGCAGAAGTCCGCACAGCGGCCGCAGGGCAAATTCCAGGTATTTTCACAACAATTTCAATTTTCAACGGAGATTCTTAATCCTCGATTTTCGTCTTTGAAGGTTTCTCGAAATTATTGGAACCAGAGGTTGTGATCGCTCGCATAGTACCCTTTGTTCGGGATCTCTGTCAAGACAGTTCCCAGCATGTCCGGGCTGCTCTTGCAAATCAGATAACTGGGCTTGCACCTCTCCTTGGTCACGGACCCACCATCGATCACCTTCTCCAGCTCTTCTTGCACCTGCTGAAGGACGAATTCCCTGATGTTCGGCTGAACATCATCAGTAAACTCGAACAAGTGAATGATGGTATGCTCTCCTCTATATCAGGTCCCCAGTCATGGAGAGCTCTGATTCATTTCTCCAGTCATCGGAATCCAACTACTGGCAGACCACCTCTTACCGGCCATCGTTGAGCTTGCGGAGGATAAGTCATGGAGGGTGCGACAAGCGATCATTGAATACATCCCGCTACTGGCCACGCAACTGGGCAAAGACTTCTTCGATGAGCAACTCTCGAGTCTGTGCATGTCCTGGTTGGGGGACACTGTATACAGCATTCGGGAGGCCGCAACCATCAATCTAAAGAAACTGACGGAGGTATTCGGTGTAGAGTGGGCTAGAGCGCAGATTGTGCCCAAGGTGGTTGCCATGGGATCGCATCCTAATTACCTCTACCGAATGA
>Ga0307510_10001251_pt1 | contig 27621 bp, 25 predicted proteins | sample 12_EM_MG_FD_207224 | JGI IMG/M metagenome (GOLD analysis project Ga0307510, IMG submission 207224) | Populus trichocarpa ectomycorrhiza microbial communities from riparian zone in the Pacific Northwest, United States - 12_EM | ecosystem: Host-associated > Plants > Roots > Unclassified | place... | reverse complement strand
AGTCGGTCTTCGCCGAAATCTCGCTTCCGCTGGCCTCGTTCGTCGATGTCTCGGGCTCGGTACGCTATGACAATTACAGTGATTTCGGTTCGACCACCAATCCCAATATCGGCCTGACGCTGAAGCCGACCTCGTGGCTCAAATTCTTCGGCCACTGGAATACGTCGTTCAACGCGCCGACGGCGCTCGATGGCCTGGCGATCGGTACGGGTCGCTTCGTATGCGGCATCTATGTGGTCGGGGGCACTGCGGCCCAGCGGCCTACCGACCCGCTGGCTCGCGATACCAGCAAACAGGGCACCTGCGCCATGGTCCTGCAGGGTTCGTCTCCCGGGTTGAAGCCGCAGACGGCGCATAGCTGGGCGGTCGGCTTCGAGGCCAAGCCGGTTCGCGGCCTGCGCTTTGGCGCTGAATTCTACGCGCTCGACCTGAGGAACACGCTCGGGACGCTGAACCCCTCGATCATCTCGACCTACACGACCAACCCGAACCTTTACACCTACAACGTGACGGATGTCGGCTACAAAGCGATCCTGGCGCAACTTACCAACGGCACTGCTCTCGGCGGTCAGCAGCCCCTCGCGTCGAATATCGCCATCGTCGTTGACACCAGGACGTCGAACCTGAACGCTGCAAAGTTTGAAGGTGTCGATTTCCATATCTTCTACGATACCGATACCAGCTTCGGCCACCTGGCATTCGGTGTCAGCGGCACCGAGCAGACCAGGTCGTTCCAGACCAATGGCGGCGTGGCAACCAACGAACTCGGCCACGGCAACGCCCGGCTCTTCGTCACGTCGTTCGTGGGCTGGAACAAGGGTCCCTTCTCGACCCGGGTCACGGTCAATTATACCGGCGCGTTCCACGATATCGCGACCAACAACCTCGGCGTGTCCGAAGACGTCAGCCCCTTCGTCGTCACCAACCTGTTCCTCGGCTATAATTTCGAGAATTCGGGTGGCCCGCTGAGCGGAACCTCGCTCCGCCTGACCGTCGACAATTTGTTCGAAGAAAAGCCACAGACGATCCGCCGGATCAACACCAACAATCTGACCTACAACAACTGGACGCTGGGGCGTGTGATCAAGTTTGGCGTCAGCAAGAAGTTCTGAGCAATCGTCTCAACCTGCGTTGAAAGAGTCCGGTCAGTATTCGTTATGCTGGCCGGACTTTTATCGTCGCCGGCAATCTAGGCTTCGAAGCGAATGCCGGGATTCAGGTCCGCCAGGCTGTCAGCGGCTCAGTCGCAGCTGGTTATGAGGGCGTGCTGGCCGGTCGCGCGTCCCGGTGCCTGGAACAATGTCGACCGTTCAGGGCTTTCCTTGGTCGCGCGATTGGGCAAGAAGGATGATGTCGAGGGGCTCGCAATGATCGCAAGACTGTGCCGTTTCAGCCTATCGCTCCGGCGAATGCGAACGACGTCGATCACCGCCGTTGGTGGGCGCCTTTCCAGCAGATGGAACATGTCATGATGACGGCCCGTAAACGTCGCCCGCGCGATCCGGTCGCGACGCGCGAGGTAATATTGGAAGCTGCCCGCGCGCTGCTCGCGCGCGATGGTCCCGACGGGATGAGCGTGTCGGCCGTAGCGACCCTGGCGGGCATCAACCGCGGTACCGCCTATCAGCATTTCGAGACGCGCGAGCAACTCGTGTCCGCGACCACGCAATCGGTGTCGGACCAGCTGTTCCGCGCCGCCTTTGGCGATCCCGCGACGGTGAAGGACCGCCGCGTCGAGGACGTCGATATCGTCTTGCTGACCACGACGCTGGCCGATTTCGCGGTCGACAATCCGGCGCTGTGCCGGATCTGGTTCTTGCAGCTCCTTGCCTCGGACGAGCCGGCGCAAGACCCGTTCTGGGGCGAATATGCGGGGTCGCTGCGCCGCTTTACCGAGACCGATCTGGCTGAACCCGGGATCGACAGCGACGTTTTCTCGCTGCTCATGCTGGCAGGTAATTTCCTGTGGCCGGTGTGGAGCAAGACCCATGAGAAGAGCGACGCGGAACGGCGCGTGCTGGCGCGTCGCTTCGCGCTCGAGAGTCTGCGCCTGGCGATGCACGGCACGATGCGCGCCGAATGCTTCCCCGACATAGAAAAGCTGATCGCGGGCGACCCGGCGTCGAAGGCGGACCTGCGCGCCGCATAGCGGCTGGGCGATGAATCGCACAGGGTGGATCATTTCGGTGGCAATGCGCTGCCGCAATCTGAAAAGAGTGGCACCCGCACAGACCCCTGGGGAGCCACGATGTTTTCAGCCATTCTGATCGACAAGACCGATGCGGGCCAGACGGTGTCCGTCACCCGGATCGACGAAGCCAGCCTGCCTGAGGGCGATGTGACGATCGACGTCGCCTATTCGACGCTCAACTATAAAGACGGCCTTGCGATCACCGGCAAGGGACCGGTCGTGCGCAAGTTCCCGATGGTACCGGGCATCGATCTGGTCGGCACGGTGCGCACTTCGAGCCATGCGGACTGGAAGGCCGGCGACACGGTCGTGCTCAACGGCTGGGGCGTGGGCGAGACGCATTGGGGTGGCCTGGGGCAGGTCGCGCGGTTGAAGGGCGAGTGGCTGGTGCCGTTGCCGGACGCGTTCACGCCGAAGCAGGCGATGGCGATCGGCACGGCGGGTTATACCGCCGCACTGTGCGTCGAAGCGCTGGTCGCGGCGGGCGTGACGCCAGACAAGGGCGAGGTGCTGGTCACCGGCGCGACCGGCGGCGTCGGGAGCGTCGCGGTCGCGCTGCTGGCGAAACTCGGCTTCACCGTCGTGGCGGCGACGGGCAAGGCGTCGGAGGGCGATTATCTCAAGCAGCTCGGCGCGACATCGGTGATCGATCGCGCCGAATTGTCCGCTCCCGGCAAGCCGTTCCAGAAGGAGCGTTGGGCCGCGGTGGTCGATTCTGTCGGCAGCCATACGCTGGCCAATGCCGTTGCCGCGACGAAATATGGGGGCGTGGTCGCTGCCTGCGGGTTGGCGCAGGGGGCGGATTTCCCGTCGTCGGTGATGCCGTTCATCCTGCGCGGTGTCAGCTTGCTCGGCATCGACAGCGTGATGGCGCCCAGGGCGAAGCGACTGACAGCGTGGAAGCGCCTGGCGAGCGATCTCGATCCGGCGTTGCTCGAGACGATCGCCACCGAAATCGGCCTGGCCGATGCGATCCAGGCGGCATCCGATTTGATCGACGGCAAGGTGCGCGGGCGCGTGCTGGTCGATGTGAATCGCTGATCGCCACGAAGCACATGACCGAACCGCGCCTCTCGATCGTGGCGGGGCCGCCCTTGGCGGAGGAACCCGGCATCGGCGCGCTGACGCTTGGCGGATGGCTGCGCGAGGTGACGGCGCGTTTCGGGTCGAGCGAGGCGCTGGTGCTGCACGAAGGCGGGGCTACCATCCGCTGGTCGTATGACGATCTGTGGGAACGTGCGAACGAGGTGGCGCGGGCGCTGATCGCGTGCGGGGTGGGCAAGGGCACGCGGGTCGGTGTACTGATGACCAACCGGCCGGAATTTCTCTCGGCTGTTTTCGGCACCGCGCTGGCCGGGGGGGTAGCGGCGACGCTGTCCACTTTCTCGACCCAGACCGAACTCGATCACCTGCTGCAGTCATCAGCCTGCTCGGTGCTGCTGCTCGAGCGCACCGTGCTGAAGAAGCAGTTCGGCGAGATGCTCGCCGCGCTGGAGCCCGAAATTGCCGCTGCGGCGCCGGGCGGACTTATGTCGCTGCGTTTCCCCTTCCTGCGCCACATCGCGTCGATTGGCGGCGGATCGGGTGCGATCGAGGATTGGGACGCGCTTCTGTCGCGTGGCAACGGCGTCGCGCAAGCGCTCGTCGATGCGACCGCCGCGACGGTCACCCCGGCCGATCCCGGCGTGCTGTTCTTCTCTTCCGGGTCGACCTCGAAACCCAAGGGCATCCTCAGCGCGCATCGCGGGCCGACCCTGCAATTGTGGCGCTGGAAACGCTTCCTCCAGGCCGGGCCGGATGCGCGGGCTTGGTCGGCCAATGGCTTTTTCTGGTCGGGCAATTTCGCGATGGCGATCGGCGGCGCGCTGTCGAGTGGCGGCAGCCTGATCCTGCAGGCGACGTTCAACCCGGAGGAAGCGCTGGCGCTGATGGAGCGTGAAAAGGCGACGATGGCGTTCGCCTGGCCGCACCAATATGCCCAGCTCGAGGGCGCGGCGAACTGGAGCGAGGTCGATCTGTCGAGCCTGCATTATGTCAACGTCGCGCTGGCAAAGCATCCGACGGTGAATACCGACTGGCAGGAGCCGTGGTCGGCTTATGGCAATACCGAGACCTTCACGATCAGCGCGATCTACGATTCCGGCACGGCGGAAGCGCGCGCCGCGATCGGCCACGGCTATCCGCTGGCGGGCAATGTGTTCAAGATACTCGACCCGCTGACCGGCGCGATCGTTCCGCTCGGTGAACGGGGTGAACTCGCGGTCAAGGGCGCGACGATGATGCTTGGCTATGTCGGCGTTCCGCTCGATGAGACGCTCGACGCGGAGGGGTTCTTCCATACCGGTGACGGCGGTTATTTCGACGCGGAGGGCCGGCTGCATTGGGAAGGGCGGCTCAACGACATCATCAAGACCGGCGGCGCGAACGTCTCGCCGATCGAGATCGATACCGTGCTCAAGGCGATGCCGGGCGTGAAGGTGACGCAGACCGTGGGTGTGCCGCATGATACGCTCGGGGAACTGGTGGTCACCTGCATCGTGCCGCATGAGGGCGCGACGCTTGACGAGGCGGGTGTCCGGGCGTTCGCCAAGGAGAGTCTCGCCAGCTACAAGGTGCCGCGCCGTGTCCTGTTCTTCGGTGCGGACGAACTCGAAATGACCGGCAGCGCGAAGATCAAGACGGCAGATCTGAAGGCGCTGGTCGTCAGGCGGCTGGCGTGAGCGATGCAGACCATGCGCTGGCGATCGCCAATCTGAAGGCGCGATATTGCCGCGCGGCCGATACCGCTTCGGACGATGTCGACGCGGCGCGGGCGATGTTCGCCGATATCTTCACCGAGGATTTCGTCGGTGACTATGGCTACGGCCCGCTGATCGGGCCAGGCGCGATCATCGATTTCCTGTGCGACGCCATTGCGCGCGGCAGCCTGTGGATGATCCACATGCTGCACTCGCCGCGGATCGAGATCGATGGTGCCCAGGCGACCGGTGACTGGACCGTGCTGGCCCATTCTCGCCGGCGCGGCAGCGATGAACTTTCGGTCGTGCTCGGTCGCTATTCGGACGTCTTTCGTCTCACACCGGACGGCTGGCGTATCGCGCGCATCACCTTCTGGCGGCCTGCCTGAAACGCTCCCGCGATGAGTGGCGCCGCCGTCTTGCGTTTTAGCATCCGCGCCCGGACAGCAAGGGCAACAAGCGACCCGCGCATTCCCAGGAGCAGGCCATGAGCACCCCCCTTCTCGATACGTCCGATCTCGACAATTATATGGGGAAGCCGATGCAGCCGGCGCGGATGGTCGATCCGTTCGCCAACAACGATATCCGCCGCTGGGTCCAGGCGATGCATTATCCCAACCGCCTGCATTATGACGCGATGTACGCGATGCAGAGCCGCTTCGGCCAGCTGGTCGCGCCGCAATCCTTCCCGGTGACGATGGACGATGGGCATGGCTCCGCGCCGTCATGCATCGGTTCGATCCCCAATTCGCACATGTTGTTCGGCGGCGACGAATGGTGGTTCTACGGCCCGCGCGTGGTGGCCGGCGACCGCATCTGGAACGAGCGCATTCCGTTCGATTACAGCGTCAAGGAGACCAAGTTCGGCGGCCCGACCTGTTTCCAGCGCGGCGACAATTTCTACTATAACCAGCACGGCGATCTGGTCGCCAAGCAGCGCTCGACCTCGATCCGCTACGGCCAGGCGGCGGGCCAGTCGAACACGCCGACCGATAATCAGGACGATCCGGTGTGGGGCGACGACGAGCTGGAGGCGCTGGAGGGCCGCAAGTTCAAGTGGATCGAGATGCTCCACGATCTCGGACATTCGGCGCGCTATTGGGACACGGTGAAGGTCGGCGATGTCCTGCCGGAGCGCGTGTTCGGGCCGCACTCGATCGTCAGCTTCACCACCGAGTGGCGCTCCTACACCTTCACGCAATGGGGCAGCATGCACCGCCGCACCGATCTCGACATGGAGCAATTGGGCTTTGTCGGTCCGATGGCGGGTCCGGAACAAGACCCCAAGGAAGAAGCAAGGAATCCCGAAAATACCGACGGCGCCTATATCGGCCCGTCGCGCGGGCATCTGTTCCCGCGCTGGGCGCGCTTTATCGGCATGCCGCGCGGCTATGGCTATGGCGCGTCGATGGGTGCGTGGATCACCGATTATCTCGCCGGTTGGGCTGGCGAATGGGGCATGGTGCGCCATAGCGCCTGCAACTATCGCAGCCCGGCGCTGACCGGCGACATCACGATCCAGACCGGCACGATCACCGCCGTCTACATCGATGAGGATGGTCGCCATATGGTGGCAATCGAGACGAAGATGCAGAACCAGACCGGGGCCACGCTGGCGACGGCGAAGGCCGAAGTCGAACTGGCCAAACGGCCCGTCTGATGGGAAAATTTTCCGGCAAGACGGTGCTGGTCACGGGCTCGGCAGGCGGGCTGGGGCGGGCTTATGCACTCGCCTTCGGGCGCGAAGGCGCGCACCTGATCCTCGCCGATCTCAAGCTCGACGGGCTGGACGAGACCAGGGCGCTGGTCGAGGAGGCCGGTGGCACCGCATCGGTGCACCGGGTCGACCTCGGCGTCGAGGCGGACATCCTCAGCTTTGCTGCCGAGGTGCTGGCGGCACATGACAGTCTCGATGTGCTGATCAACAATGCCGGGTTGCATGCGGGCGAAATCCAGCGCGGCTTCTTCGGACTGGGCATGGCGAAGTGGCAGCATTTCTTCGCGGTCAACACCTTCGGGCCGATATTGCTGGCCGAGGCGCTGCGGCCTGCGCTCGCCAGGGCCAGGGGGCTGATCATCAACAAATCGTCGATGGCCAGCTATACGCCGGCGACGGCCTACGGCATCACCAAGGCGGCGCTCAACGTCTTCACCAATGCGATGGCGGCGCAGTTCGGCGTGGACGAGATTCGCTGCGTCGGGATCGCGCCCGGGCTGATGCAGACCGAGGGTGCACGCGGCGGCGTCGCCGACGAAACATGGGAGCGGCTGAAGGCCATGCAATCGGTCAAGCGGCAGGGGACGGCGGAAGATATCGCCAATCTCGGCCTGTTCCTGGCGTCCGAGGAGGGCAGCTTCATCAACAACCAGACGATCCTGTGCGACGGCAACAACCAGATGCGCGGATTCCGCTTTTGAGCGCCGGGTTCGCCGACTGGCTGGCGATCGCCAATGTGAAGGCGCGCTATTGCCGGCTGCTCGATACCAAGGACTGGGCGGGCTTCGCGCAGCTCTATACCGCCGATATCGTGCTCGACACCACCGCCTCGGGCGGGCCGCGGATCGAGGGACGCGAGGCAGCACTGGCGATGATCCGGGCGGCGCTGGAGGGGGCGGTGACGATGCACCATGTGCACTCGCCGGAGATCGCCATCGACGGCGATGAGGCGCGTGCGATCTGGGCGATGCAGGATCGACTGACCTGGCCGGACGGGCGGGCGCTCGATGGCGCGGGGCATTATCATGAGCGCTACGAACGGCGGGACGGCGCATGGCAAATTGCCGAATCCCGACTGACGCGCCTGTATGTCGATATGCGCGCCGCGACTTGAGGCGAAGGAAGCTGCAATGAGCCTGTACACGACGCTCCACCTCCACAATGTTCCCGCCGGTCGCGAGGGCGACTATGCTGCGTGGTTCGACGGGCCGCATCGGGACGCGCTGAAGGCCTTGCGCGGATTTGCCTCGGCCGATCGCTACGAAGTGACGCGCGAACAGATCATGCCCGATATCCCGCAGCCATGGCGTTTTCTGAGCGTCTATGAATTTGACTATCCCAGCCCCGAAATCGATCTCCCGGCGCTTGGCCCCTTGCTGGCCGAGGCACGCGATGCGGGGCTGATCGACGATAGCGACGAAAGCGAGCGCATCCACAGCTACGCAATGTATTCGGACTGGGTGTCGAGCCCCAACCACCAGACCGACAAGCCGCTGTCGGGTGTCAGCATCATCCTGGCCAATTTCGTCGCCGGTCGCGAGGCGGAATACCACAAATGGTACAATGAGGTGCACGGCCCCGAAGTGACGCGCGTGCCGGGCAAGGTGGCGATGAAGCGCGGGCGGCTGTCGCCGCTGCAGATCGAGCCGCGGCGATATTGCCCGGGCAGCGATCTCGTCTTCTGCGCGCTGCAGACCGACGACCTGCTGTTCACGGTCAAGGATTTCAGTGCCCGGGCACGCGGTGTTTCGCCGAGCGGGATCGCGATGCAGCCGCGCTCCTCGGCGGGGTCGTTTGCGCGCACGGTGCATTATTTCCGCAAGATCAGCGGCAGCGCCTTCTGGCCGGACGGCGTGGCCTATGACGGGGATCTTTCGGTCTATCCGGCTGATTTCGCGCGACCGGCGGGTTGAGGCAGGCAAGCATCGCTATCACGATGCGCCGCCCCTTGTGATCGGCCATGTGGCGAGCGCACTTAGCGTGAAGGCATAAACTGACGGAGCCGGCAGTGGGCAAGACGATCGTGATTACCGGGGCAGGCGATGGCCTGGGGCGTGCGCTGGCCCGCCGCTTCGCCGCTGATGGCGAGACGGTGATATTGCTCGGCCGAACCCTGTCCAAGGTGCAGGCGGTGGCCGACGAGATCGGCGCGCCGCATATCGCGATCGAGTGTGACGTGTCGAACCCGGATTCGGTCCGCGCTGCCTTTGCGACGATCGCTGCGGCTCATCCGAAGATCGACGTCCTCATCAACAATGCCGGCGTCTACGAACCCTTCACACTGGCCGATGCGCGCGACGATCAGATATTGAACCAGATGTCGATCAACCTCGCCGGCCCGATCTTCTGTGCGCGATCCGCGTTGCCGCTGCTCAAGGGTGGCGGCCATATTATCAATGTGACGAGCGAATCGGTGTCCAAGAAGATGCCGATGTTGTGGATGTATGCCGGTGCCAAGACCGGGCTCGAACTGGTCTCCGACATGTGGAGCCGCGAGCTGGAGGCGGACGGCGTGCGTGTCACGGTCGTGCGCGCGGGCATGATGATGGACGAGACCAAGACCGGCAGCGGCTGGCCGATGGACGTTGCGATGAAGTTCGCCGCGGAAAACGCGAAGATTGGCATCAACCTGCGCGAGCAGCCGATCTCGCACTATGTTTCGGTCACTGATGCGTTCCGCGCCGTGCTCGACATGCCGGCCGATCTGCATGTCGGGCTGGTGACGCTGAGCGGCAGCCGGCGCTGATTTTACAGATTTTCGAAAGAAAGAGTTTCGCCATGACGACCCTCCCCGACGCCAGGCTGTTTATCGATGGCGAGCTGCGCGATGCCGAAGGTGGCAAGACCTTCGACGTGATCAGCCCGTGGACCGGTGAAGCTGTCGGCAAGGCGGCGGACGCATCTGCTGCGGATGTCGATGCGGCGATCGCTGCCGCGCGGCGCGCGTTCGACGACACCGACTGGTCGGAGAATGTGGCGCAGCGCGTGGCGCTGGTGACCAAACTGCGCGACCTGTTCCTCGCCAACAAGGAGCGGCTGTCCGATCTGGCACGGCATGAAGCAGGTGCCGCGCTGGGTGCGGTGGGTCGTGCGCATGTCGACATGGCGATGGAGGGGTGGGACGATTACCTCAATGTCTTCCCGCAGGTGACGTGGGAGCGCGACTATGGTGGCCGCATGGCCTATGGTTTCGAGACGCTGCGCAAGGCTGTGTACGAGCCGATCGGCGTCGTCGCCGCGATCACACCGTGGAACGTGCCGCTCTATGTGAATGTCGGCAAGGTCGTGGCGGCGCTGCTCGCCGGCTGCACCGTAATCCTCAAGCCGGCGCCGGATACACCGGGGATGGGTGCGATCTTCGGTGAACTGGCCGCAGAGGCAGGCTTCCCCAAGGGCGTGATCAACGTCGTGTTCGGTGCCGATCCCGCGCTGGCGGGCGAGATGCTGGTCATGGATCCGCGCGTCGATCTGATCTCGTTCACCGGATCGACGGGCGTGGGCAAGCGCATCATGCAACAGGGCGCCGACACGCTGAAGCGCGTGTTCCTGGAACTGGGCGGCAAGTCGGCCAAGATCGTGCTGGAGGACGCGCCCGATTTCGCGCGTGAGGTCGCCTCGACCATGCTCGTTTTCCATGCCGGCCAGGGCTGTGCTGTGCAATCGCGGCTCCTCGTGCCGCGCAGCCGTTATGAGGAAGCCAAGGCGATCCTCAAGCACGCTTATGGCGCGTTCGGCGACAATTGGGGTGTGTTCGATGCGCCCGGTCACATCATGGGGCCGGTCGTGTCGAAGCGGCAGATGGACCGCGTGATGTCCTATATCGAGCTTGGCCAGCAGGAGGGCGCGACGCTGATCGCCGGCGGCAAGACGCGGCCCGACAAGGGCGGTGGTTATTTCATCGAGCCGACCTGCTTCGCCGATGTCAGCAACGACATGCGCATCGCACAGGAGGAAATCTTTGGCCCCGTGCTGGTCGTCATTCCCTTCGAGGACGACGAGGATGCGATCCGCATCGCCAATGCGAGCGATTACGGTCTTGGCGGTGGCGTGGCGTCGGGCGATCTCGAGCGCGCGATGAAGATCGCGAAGCGCGTCCGCACCGGCACGATGAGCGTCAATGGCGGCATGAGTATCGCCGGCGATATACCGTTTGGCGGTTACAAGGCCTCTGGTATGGGCCGCGAATGGGGACTTGAGGGAATCGAGGAGTTCCTCGAAACCAAATTGATCGCGTGGCGGGCCGCCTGAGGCCGGAACTGGGAATGCGAAGCGTGGATGCTGTTCAGCCGACCGATACGGTAAAGCCGAAGCGGGCAGCTGCGGGGGCCAAGCCGCTCAGCCACAATCTCAACGGCCAGCGGCTGGGTCGCAAGGGTCGTGATACGCGCGCGCGCATCCTGGCGGCGACGAACGAACTGCTCGCCGGACCAATCGATACGCCGATCTCGCTGAGCGCGGTGGCGCGGCAGGCGTCGCTCGGCATGACGTCGCTCTATCAGTACTTTACCGACCTGACGGAATTGCTGCTCGCATTGCTTGAGCCGCTGACGGCGGACGCAGAGGAATCATATCTGCGGCATCTGCGCGAGCGCTGGCCCGACGACAACCTCAACGCGCATTGCCTGGAATTCGTCACCGCGATCCATGGCTTCTGGCATCGCAATTCGACGATCCTCCATCTCCGCAACAGCATGGCGGATCAGCGCGACAAGCGCATGATGGAGCAGCGTGTGCGCGCGGCGCAGCCCGTCATCCTGATGCTGGTGGCGCAGATGGACCAGGATCCGGCCGTCCCCGACACGCTGGCCGCGGGCATGGCGACGGTGCTCTACACCGGCATCGACCGCGTCGTGACGGTCGCGACCGACCGCATCCTGCCGACCCTGCTGCCGGGCGCATTTGCGCCCAATGTGCGCAACTTCCTGCGCGCCGAGGCACGCTTGCTGGAATTGGGGATAAGCGAGTTTCGCACGTCGAAGCGGGTCGTCGCGCTGTAGGGAGGCGTTCAGCCGTCCTTGCCGCCGGTCCCCAGCTTTTTGATGTAGCGCTCGATCCCCTCGAGATAGGCCGGGTTGAGCATCAACGCGCTGTTCGCCATGCGCTCGACATGGCGGCCCATTTCCGGTCCCAGCTCGCTCGCCAGTTCGATCGCGATCTTGGCCGCGCCCATCTGTTCGCCGCTCGATTTGGTCACGTGGCGACAGAAGGCCAGCGCGGCCTCCTCAAACCCTTCATCGGGCAGCACGTCATGGACGAGGCCCATGATCAGCGCGCGATCCGCATCGGCTTTCTGGTTGCCCATGATCAGCCAGCGTGCCCAGTGAGGCCCGCAGATCCGTGTCAGGCGACTGACGCCGTTCGAGGCAGGGAGGACGCCGAACAGCCCTTCCGGGAACGCGAACGAGGCGGACTTCGCGGCGAGCCGGAAATCGCAGGACAGCGCCAGCTCAAGCCCGCCGCCGACACAGGTCGCGTGGATCGCGCAGACGATCGGCTTCTCGATATGCTCCATCTCGTCATAGATGCGGTGCATGCCATGCAGGCCGAGCCGGTGGTTCTCGCGGATTTCCGACGCGGTGGTCGGGCGCGGGCGTGACGATCCGCCGTGCAGATCGGCCCCGGCGCTGAAAAAGCGGCCATTGGCGCGGACCAGCATCACCTTCAATGCCGGCGTGTCGCGGAAACGGTGCAGCGCCACTTCGAACAGCGCCATCGTCTCGAGCGACAGTGCGTTGAGCTTTTCGGGCCGGTTGAGTGTGGCGATCAGGATGCCGTCCTGTTCCTCCGTCAACAGATGCGGTGCGTCCGACATGGCAGTCCCCTCAAGCCCGGGTACGCGGCAGGCCGAGGCCGCGTTCGGCGATCATCGAGCGATGCACTTCGCTGGTGCCGCCGTAAATGGTCGCGCCCTGTGCGTGGCGATAGAAGACGTTGATTTCCTCGGCTGCACCCTTGCGCTTCGATAGCGAGGTCGGCGCCGTCAGGTCGAGCAGATCGCGTGCGTCGCTCAGGAATTTCTCCGACGAATACATCTTGGCCATCGGGCCGTAGGCGAGGTTGGTCTTCTTCTCGGCCATCACCCAGGTCGCGCGGAAGGTCAGCAGTTCGGACACCCGGATATTGGCATGGGTGCGCGCGAGCCGCCGCTGCGCGGACGGATCCTCGATCAGCGGCTTGCCCTGGTAGACGATCTCGCGACACAGCCGCTCGCCGGCATCGAGCATCGCACGCTGATATTTGGCGAAGCCACCGCCATGTTCGAGCTCCAGGCTGGCGCTCATCGTCTTGACGCCGCCATCGACCTCGCCCAGCCGCCAGCCGTCGGGAATCTTCACATTGTCGTAGAAGGTGATGTTGGTCCGCTCGTCCTGGAAGGTGTAGACCGGCTGGATCGTCACGCCCTCCGTCTTCAGGGGCACGATGAACATCGTCAGCCCCTTGTGCTTGGCGACCTCGGTATTGGTACGCGCCAGCATCAGCACATAGCTGGCGAGGTTCGCGCCGCTGGTGAACATCTTGGTGCCGTCGATCCGCCAGCCATTGCCGTCGGGCGTGGCGCGGCACTGCGCGGCGAACACGTCGGAGCCGGAGCCGGGTTCGGAATAGCCGAGGCTGCAAATCACTTCACCCGACATGATCTGCGGTAGCACCTCCTGCTTCAGCTCATCGGTGCCGAAACGCTGGATGATCAGCGCGACCATCTGCGAAACGCCGGCGGCAGGGTTGTTATAGCCCTCCAGCTCGAACGCATCCATCGCCGCGATCTTGGCGTACGGGGAGAGGCCGCGGCCGCCGACATCCTTGGGCAGGCCGAGGAATAGCAGATTTTGGGCGGCCAGTTTCCGGTTCAGCTCGGGATTATAACCTTCCCAGCTGTAATGAAATTTCTCGCGCATCTCGGGCGTGACATTGGCGGCGAAGAAATCATGGATTTCGGTGGAGATCGCATTGGCATCGTCACCGAGATCGAAGTTGATCGGACTCTCACCGGCGTCCGGTAGCGATGCGACTTCGCCGGCGTAGAGGCGGCGGCCCGCCTCATCCAGCAGTCGCTGCGGGTCGCCGAGCACGAGCGGCCAGGCCTTGGCGCGCAGGTTGAACAGGAAGATGTCATATTCGGTGGTAAGGCCATAGCCGCCGAAGGTGTGCAGCGCCTGGGCGACGGCGCGCGCCGCGGCATCGGCGTTCCACCACGCGGCGAGCGAGATTGCCGCCCCGGCCTTGTGGTCGCCATCGGCAAGATCGCGGATCGCCTTCCACACCAGGAACTTGCCGCCATCGACCTCGCAGATCAGGTCGGCGAGCGGGTGCGAGATCGCCTGGAACTGGCCGATGAACTGGCCGAACTGCTTGCGTTCGCTGGCATAGGCCGCGGCGAGTTTCAGCGCCTCACGGCCGAGACCGGCAAGGGCCGCCGAGATGAGGAGTTTCCATTCCTCGACACCGGCGGCAAAGGTGGCGAGCGCTGCAGGCCCCGAGCCGAGGACGGTGCGGGGTTGGGCGCCGAGATCGATTTCGGCGAGCGGGGTGTCGGCAAGGTTGGCTTCCGCGACGCGCGCGCTTTCGGGCACCACGACGAGGACGATATCGTTGCCGGCGCGTGCGATGACCGCTTCGGCGATCAGCCCGCCGGCGACCCACTGGCGCGGCTGCGCGGCAATGTCGTGAAAGGCGAGGGTGACCACTGCGTCGCCCGACAGCGCGCGTTCCAGCAAGCCGGTATCGCCGCCAAGCTGCGCGAGCAGGCGCGTCGCGACCAACGCTTCTGCGAGCGGGCCGGAGGCGAGCGTGCGGCCAGCTTCGTCCATCAGGATGGCGGCGTCGATCAGCCCCAGCCCGAGCCCCCCCGATTCCTCCGCCACGCGGATCGACAGCGCGCCCTGTTCGGCCAGCCCCTTCCACAGTGCCGCATCGAACCCCGATGGCGCGGCGGCGCGGACGCGCGCGGTCGAGCTGTGCTCGTCGAGAAAGCGCGCGAACATGTCGCGCATCATCTCCTGGTCGTCGGTCAGGTCGAAATTCATGAGCTTTGCCTTATTCCTGGGGCTTGGCGCGGCGCATCATCACGCTGAGATCGACCTGACCGGTCGCGACGCCGCCCATGAAACCGCCATCGACCGGGAGCACCACGCCGTTGATGATGCCTGCCAGCGCGCTGTTGAGCAGCACCAGGCCGCCGGCCTGTTCCTCGGCCGTGGAATAGCGGCCCATCGGTTCGGCCGCCGCGTCGACCACATCCTTGCCGGATGCGGCATGGAATGCGGCCATCATCGGCGTCTGCGTGGGAGAAGGCAGGGTGCAGTTGATACGGATGCCCTGCTTGATCAGATGGGCGCCCATATATTGCGTCCAGACGATCACATTCTCCTTGGAGAAGCTGTAGCCTTCCCTGATCGTGTCCTCGAGATGCGCCTCGCACCAGTCGACCGCGCCCTGGAAGCCCTTGGTCGTGACGAATTCCATGTTGGTCGGGATGCGCCGGCTCCAGCCCATGCCGCCGGTCGAGGCGATGCTGACAATGGCGCCGCCAGGCCCCATCAGCGGCAGGACCTGCTCGGTCAGATGGCGCAGACCGATGAAATTGACCTTCATCACGTCCATGGCGGGAAAGGATTGCGGCAGCCCCGCACAGTTGAACAGCGCGTCGACCTTGCCGCCGATCGCGGCAACGCCCGCCTCGATCGAGGCCGGATCGCGCAGGTCGACGCTGGTGAAGCTGGCGAGCGGCAAGGTCGACTGCTTGTAATCGAGCCCGTGCACTTCGGCACCGAGGTCGAGCAGCAGTCTGGCGGTCGCCTCGCCCATGCCGGAAAAGCATCCGGTGACGATCACGCGCTTGCCGCGATAACCCAGAATATCGGTCATTGGTCGCTCCACAAAGATGGGGTCAGGCGCGCTTCACGGGCGGCCAGGAAATCGTGCCGTCGTCTTCCTCGACGAAGATGATGCGTTCGGGGCAGGCGCGGGCACCATTCCTCGCGGCCTTTTCCTGGCCTTCGGGAACGTCGAATGCCTCGGTCGCGATATAGCCGTCGTCATCCAGCGGAAACAGCGCTTCCGAAACCGCCGCGCAGCGGGCGTTGCCGACACAGGCCGATTTCTCGATCCGAATTCTCATGGCGCCTCTCCATATTCTCGTCCGATCCTAGAACCGAGAATGATCCCGTGATCAACCGGCGCCGCGCCTCATCGCCGCCGCGATGCGGATGGTGACAGGCGGGCCGGGCAGGCATGTGGAGGCGGTCGAGCGGAGCGGATCGCTGCGGCGATGCCGGCTTTGGCGGCATTGCCTTTGACGGGGGTGTAAGCGACACAGGCGGCGGTGTAGCGTGGCGCCTGACGGGCAGTCCGCGCCAATAGAAATGCCGTTACCGGAGGCCCCATGTCACACGCGCAGCTCAGTTCCGTCGTTCCCAAGCCGGATCACGTACCCGAGGCATTGGTCTATGATTTCGACGTGCATGCCGATCCGGCGCTCCTCGCCGATCCGCATGGCCGCCTGCTCGACATGGTGCGCAACGCGCCGCCGGTGTTCTGGACGCCACGGAACGGTGGCGGCTGGGTGATCCTTAGCCATGCCGCCAATTATGCCGCGTCGCGCGACACCGAGGCGTTCTCGAGCGAGTTCATGCCCAAGGCGCAGATGGACGCGCTGCTTGCCTCACTGCCCCCCGGCGCGCCGCATATTCCCATGCCGGTGCCGATCACGCTCGATCCGCCCGAGCACACCAAATATCGTCAGCCGCTGCAGAAGGTGTTCTCGCCCAAGACGATCGGTGCGCTGCGCGAGAGCATCAAGCAGCTGGCCGGCGACCTGATCGACGCGATCAAGGCGGATGGCAGCTGCGAGTTCATGTTGGCGGTCGCCGAGCCGCTGCCGGTGCAGGTGTTCCTCAAGATGCTCGGCCTCCCGCTCGACCGGCAGGACGAATATCGCACGATCGTCAAGGAACACATGGCGGCGATCGATACGGACCGCCAGGGATCGATGCGCCGCTTGCAGCGCATTGCCGCGGCGATGCGGCCCACGGTGCTCGACCGGAAGGACAATCCGCGCGACGATATCCTGTCGATGCTGTGGCAGATCGAGATCGACGGCAAACCGACGACGCTCGCCGACATGGAGAATTACGGCGTCCTGCTGTTCATCGCCGGGCTCGATACCGTGATGAACGGCATGGGGCTGGCGATGCGTGGCCTGGCGCTCGATCCCGCGTTGCAGGCACAATTGCGCGCCGAGCCGAAACTGATCGCGGAAGCCTCGGAGGAGATGCTGCGCCGCTTCACCTTCACCGTGCCGATGCGTATCATCAAGAAGCAGGTCGAACTGGCTGGCGCGACGTTGATGCCGGGCGAGACGGTCAAGCTGCTGCTGCCCGCCGCCGATCTGGATGCGGCGGAATATCCGCAGCCCGACACCTACGACCTGAAACGCGAGAACAATGTGCATATCGCCTTCGGTGTCGGCCCACACCGCTGCCTCGGCTCACATCTCGCACGCGTGGAATTGCAGGTGTTGTATGAGGAAATGCTGGCGCGCTTGCCCGAGTTCCGGCTTGATCCCGAACGGCCCCCGGTATTCCATGGCGGCCATGTGATGGGCATCGAGGAAATGCATCTGGTGTGGGACGCCTGAACGATGGTGTGGCAGCGCTCTCGCGTGCGGCTCGACAAGGACAATAGTGCTTTCTGGACGGGCGGCGCGGAGGGCAAGCTCAACATCGCGCGGTGCGGCGATTGCGGCGGCTTCATTCACCCACCGCGTGAGATCTGCCGACACTGCCTGTCGGAGAATGTGGCGCCGTTCGCGGTTGCCGGCACCGGTGTGGTCGATACCTATACGGTCAATCACCAGGCCTGGGCGAAGGACATGGAAGTGCCCTTCGTCATCGCGCGCGTGAAGCTGGACGATGCGCCGGGCGTGTATCTGACCACCAACATCGTCAATTGCCCGGTCGACGCGGTCGAGATCGACGATGCGGTGCGCGTGGTGTTCGAGGAACAGGACGGCATCTGGTACCCGCTGTTCGAGAAGATCGCGTGACCGAGGCCTATATCACCGGCATCGGCATGTCGGAGGTCGGCGTGCGGCTGACCCGGTCGCCGCTCGGCCTGACGCTGGATGCGGTGCGCGAGGCGATTGCCGATGCCGGGCTGACGCTCGACCAGATCGACGGCGTCGCGACCTATCCCGGCAAGATGCAGACATATCTGGGCTTCTCGCCGATCGGGTCGGACGACGTGATCGAGGCCTTTGGGCTGAAGACGCGCTGGCATATCGGGGCTGCCGAGATGACCGCGCAGCTCGGCGCGATTGCCGCGGCGGCGGCGGCCATAAAGGCCGGCCTGGCACGCCACGTGATCTGCTTTCGCACCGTCTATGAGGCGGCTGCGATGGCGCGGCCCGACGAATTCCCGCCGCTTGAGCGCCGCAAGGACGTCACCGGCAATTCGCAATGGGTGTCGCCGTTCGGGGCGTTCTCCGCCGCCAACTGGACCGCGCAATTCGCGATGCGGCACATGAAGCGCTACGGCCTGACCCGCGAGCAACTCGCGCAGGTGGCGATCAACGATCACGCCAATGCGGCGCTCAATCCGCGCGCGATCGTCAAGCAGCCGCTGACGCTTGACACCTATATGTCCGCGCGGATGATCTCGACGCCGTTCTGCCTGTATGATTGCGACCGCTTCACCGATTGTTCGACCGTGGTCATCGTCTCGGCCGGCGATGCGCTGGACGAGGTGAAGACGACACCGGTCCGCATCGCCGCCTCGGCGGGGTCGGTCGAGCGTTACAGCTGGGACCAGGCCGAATGGGCCAGCGCCTATCCGACCGGGCGCGATCTGTGGAAGAGCACCGATTACACCGCGAAGGACGTCGATACCGTCCAGTTATATGACGGCTTCGCGTTCCAACCGATCACCTGGCTCGAGGGGCTGGGCTTTTGCGACGTGGGCGAGGGCGGGCAGTTCCTCGAAGGCGGCAAGCGTATCGCCCGCGACGGCGAGCTGCCGATGAACACCGGCGGCGGGCAGCTCGGCTGGGGCCGGCTGCACGGTTTCGGCTTCGCCTATGAAGCGGTGGTGCAGCTGCGCGGTGAGGGCGGCGCGCGGCAGATTCCGGGGGATCCCAAAGTGGCGATCGCGACCTCGGGCGGCGGGCCGATGGCGGCGGCATTGCTGCTCGCCAAGGATTGACGCGGATGGTGCCGGCCTTTTACCGGCACGTGCTGATCACGCCGGGGGAGTGCGCGGTCAGCGCCTGGGTCGAGGACGATTATCATCACATGGGCGTGACCCTGCATCACGATGGCGTGACGATCACGCGCGTCGATGCTGAGATGGTGCGGGCACCATGGTCGACCTGCCCCGGCGCGGTGGCGCAACTGGCGGCGACCTTTGCCGGCACCGCGCTCGACGGGGCGGCGGCGCGGGGCGAGAAGACGCTCAACTGCACGCATCTGCACGACATGGCGGTGATCGCGTCGGCGCATGCCCATGACGCGACGGCGACGCTTTATACGATAATGGTCAGCGACGCGGTAGACGGCGTGCGGGTGGCCGAGATCGCGCGCGATGGTGTGTCGGTGCTGCGTTTCATCGAGCGCGCGGGCGTTCTCACCGAGCCGCACGAGGCGGCGGGCAAGACCCTGTTCCAGCTGGGCGAATGGATCGCATCGCTCGATGAGGCGGGGCGGGAGGCGGCACGCTTGCTACGCTGGGGCGCGATCATCGCTCATGGTCGCGCGATACCGCTGGAGCGGCAATCGGACGCCACGCGAATGCCCGCCAATTGCTTCACCTTTCAGGAGGGGCGAAAGGAACGGGCGGTGCGCGTGGGGCGGATCATCGACTTTTCCGAAGGTCGGCTGCCGCTTGAGGGTCAGGGCTGTCCCGCCGCCCGGTAAACGAAAGGGCCCGGCATCGCTGCCGGACCCTTCGCATTTCTCATCCGTTAGCGCTCAGCCATAAGCGCGCTCGCCCGGCATCCCGGGACGGCGATTGGCGATCATCGGTGTCGGCATCCACTCCGGCCGGCGGCTGGTCACCGCTGACGCCAGACCGGTCGATTCCGCAAGCGGCTGGACGATCGCGGGCGCCGCACTCTCGGCATAGAAGCAGCGCACGACCGCGTCGTTCAATGTCTCGAGCAACGCTGCCGGATCGACCTGCTCGCTGGCGTCGTAGACGAAGCCGATCGCGAGCGGCTGATTGGCCGGCTGGTCGGGGAACAGCACCGTCGCGACCTGTGCGTTGGTGCCGAAGCCGGCCGCACCCGCGATCTGGCCGTCGACATGGCATTGCTGCAGCTTGCCGGCCATCTCGGCGAAGGGGAATTTGCGCTCGTCACAGGCTTCTGCGTTGAGGCGGCGCAGCATGCTTTCGCGACGTGCCTGGGGGATGGTGGAGAGCAGCAACCGGCCCGCGGCGGAGTCGGTCAGATGCTCCTTCTGCCCACCGCTGATCGCGAACGGATTGGGTGTGCGCAACGGGCGCTGCCCTTCGCGCCACGTATAGACCTGCACCTTGAGGCCGACCATGCCGAACACCGCGACGGCGAGCCCGGTCTGTGCGGCGAGACGATCGATCAGCCCGGTCAGGCGCCCGTCGCGCACCACACTGGGTTGCGCGGCGCAGCCCAGCATCGCGGCGCGTGGCGTCGGCGAATAGGAGCGCGACTGCGGATCCTTGTAGAGCAGGCCGACATCGACCAGGCTCGAGAGCAGCTCCGATGTGCTCGACTGCGGGCGATCGAAGCGGCGGACGATGTCCATCACCGTCGCCTGCGGATGCGATTCGTCGAAGAATTCCAGCACCTCGATGACGCGCTTGGCGATCTTCGCCTTGTTCGATCCGGTCGGGTTCGTCGAAGCCATGTCCGCTCTCCTGTCTTTTATAATAGACAGTGTTGTTTACTAGGCACGCAAGCTTGTCAATAAAACCGAGAGGCTCTCCGTTTTTTGTGCGGCGCGATATTTCGCGCGCTCCACTTGGCGTGATGCCGTGGTATTTGGGGCTTAACGCAAAGGCGCGATGCACGGAAAAACCGAGAGGCTCTCATTTGCTGCGGCGCAGCATTTTTCCAATTTCGGCGCCGAAATATTTTTTTCTGTCGCGCCAAAGCGGGCGATCGACAGGATAGTGCGTGGCGATTCGCGGCCCTTTCGCCAAGCGGGCCGGGCAGATTTATTTAAATCAGAGCGAATCCGTGGGCGTTCGGTCGTGTCGCGGATGACATGTGAATCAGGCGATCGCGCCCTTGGCCTTCAGGTCTTCGATCCGGTCCCAGTCGACGCCCAGCTCCATCAACACCAACTCAGTATGCTCCGATGCCTGGGGCGAGCGCGTGGTTTCGAGCGGCTTGCCGTCAAACTGTACCGGCCCGCGCACCAGCCGCAGCGGGGCGCCGCCGTCGCCGCCCTCGACCTCGACGATCATGTCGTTGGCGATCGCCTGTTCGTCGGTCAGCAAATCCTCGAAGCTCTGGATCGGCGCCCATTGGCCCTTCATCGTCTTCAGATGTTGCCGCCAATAGGCAAAGGGCTGCGCGGCGAACGCCTTGACCAGGATGTCGCTGGCCGCGCCGGCATTCTCGATCAGCAGTTTCACATCGGCGAAGCGCGGATCGTTCGCCGCTTCGCGCACGCCGACATGCGCGAAGGTGTCGGCGATCAGGCCGGTCGGGCTGACCATGCACAGGTTGATCGTGCCGCCGTCCGAGGTGCGGAAATTGCCCATGAAAGGGTTGCGCACCGATCCGCCCGAGCTCGGCATCGGATTGCGTGTGACGATGCCGGTCTCCATCACCTGCGAGACCAGCGCGCCCGACGCCCACCACGCCGCGCTGAGCAACGACACGTCGAGCTCCGCGCCCTCACCGGTCTTCTCGCGGTTATAGAGCGCCGCGGCGATCCCGCCGGCGATGAACATGCCGCCGATCGAATCGCCGAACGCCGCGATCCCCTGGGTCAACGGACCTTCCATCTCGGCCGGGGTCATCGAATAGGCGACGCCGCTGCGCGACCAGAAACAGGTGCCGTCGAAGCCGCCGACCTCGCGCTCGGGCCCCTTGTTGCCCAGCGCACTGCCGCGCGCATAGATGATGTTCGGGTTGACGGCGCGGATATGCTCGACGTCGAACTTGTTCTTCTGGCGCACCTGGGGAAGGTAATTGGTCAGGAAGACGTCGCAGGTCCTGGCCAGTTCGTAGAGGATTTCCTGGCCCTCGGGCGTGGACACATCGATGCCGACGCTGCGCTTGCCGCGATTGGGGTGCTCAAACAAGGTGTGGCGCTGCGGGTCGAGCGTCACGCCGCCCATGTTGAGGAAGCCGCGCTGCGTGTCGCCGCGCACCGGATGCTCGATCTTGATCACGTCCGCGCCCCAATCGGCGAGGATGCCACCGGCTGCCGGCACGAAGGTGAACTGGGCCACTTCCAGTACGCGGACGCCCTTCATCACGTGAGTCATCTGTTACCCCCAAAGCGTCGGGACAGGACGACGCAATCGGCACGAAGCCTAGAAGCTGGCGCAGAAGCGGCAAGCCGGGGCAGGTTCGCTATCGCCGCCACGATGCGCCGGCCGGTGCCAACGCCACGGCGATATCCGGGTCGGCCACGTTGCTGAAGCCTGCGGGCGTGACGATAGCCGAACGTCGGGCCGTTGCCGGGAGAGAACCATGAAGATCGATTCGTCGCTATCCGCCATCGTCACCGGCGGCGCATCGGGCCTCGGCCTCGCCACGGCACAGGCATTGGTGGCGGCAGGCGTGAGGGTCGCGATCTTCGACATTGCCGAGGCGGGAGAGCAGATCGCCGCCGATATCGGCGCGACCTTCTGCAAGGTGGACATCATGTCGGAGGAAAGCGCGCTCGCCGGCTTCGAGGCGGCGCGGGCCGCGAACGGGCAGGAGCGCATCCTGGTCCACTGCGCCATGGTCGCCAAGGGCGGCAAGACCGTGAGCAAGGACAAGGCGACGGGCGGGTTCAAACGGCTCTCGACCGAGGATTTTGCGCTGTCGGCGCAGGGCATCCTCGTGGCGAGTTATCGCATGGCGTCAATCGCGGCGCTCGGCATGGCGGCGCTCGAGCCACTGGAGGATGGCGAACGCGGCACGATCATCCTGACCTCCAGCGCGGCCGCGCAGGACGGGCAGGTCGGGCAGGTCTGCTACGGCTCGGGCAAGGCCGGCGTGAACGGTCTGGTGCTGCCGATGGCACGCGACCTGATGGACCTTGGCATTCGGGTGAATGCGATCATGCCAGGCATCTTCGCCACGCCGCCGATGCTGCGCTTCAAGGACATGAACCCGGCAATGTGGGAGGGGCTGAACCAGTCCGTTCCCTTCCCCAAGCGGCTCGGCAAGCCCGACGAGTTTGCCAGCCTGGTGCTGGAACTGGTGCGCAACATCTATTTCAACGGGCAGGCGATCCGGCTCGACGGCGCCATCCGGATGCCGCCGCGATAGGCCGGCGATCGCGCCGGCCCCTGCGTCTTTCCGCGGTCAGACCCGCTCGATGATGATCGCCGGTGCCATGCCGCCTGCGGCGCACATCGTGATCAGTCCATAGCGACCACCGGTGCGTTCCAGTTCGTCCAGCGCCGTCCCGATCAACACCGCGCCGGTCGCTCCGATCGGATGGCCGAGCGCGATCGATCCGCCATTGGGATTGACCTTGGCACGATCGAGATCGAGGTCGCGGATGAACTTCTCCACCACCACCGCGAACGCTTCGTTGACCTCGAACACGTCGATGTCATCCTTGCTCAACCCGGCCTTGGCCAGCACCTTGCGCGCCGCTGGGACGGGGCCATTGAGCATCAATGTGGGGTCATCGCCGACATTGGCCGTGGCGACGATCCGCGCGCGTGGCGTCCAGCCCTGCTTGTCGGCATATTCCTTCGACGCGAGCAGGATCGCCGCCGCGCCGTCGACCACACCCGACGATGTGCCGACATGGTGAACCGGTTCGAACTCGAGATCGGGATAGCGCTGGTTGATCAGCTGCTTGAACGTCGGCCCGCCCGCGCTTGACGGCAGGTCGTAGAACATCCCGAACGCCGGCTTGAGCGCGGCCAGACTCTCGGCGGTGGTGCCGGGGCGGGGATATTCTTCGTGGTCGAGGATGACCTGGCCATCGTCATCGCTGACCGTGATGGTCGATCGGTCGAAACGTCCTTCAGCGATAGCCTGCGCCGCGCGGCGCTGGCTCTCCACCCCGAACGCCTCGAGATCGACGCGGCTGATGCCCTCCATCGCGGCGATCGCGTCGGCCGCGACGCCTTGATTGGTCTGCGGATGCTTCTCTTGCAGCCGCGCGTTGCCAGTGCCGAGGCCGCTCGCCGCGTTGACCTTGGCCTCGCGCAATTTCATGCCATATTCGACGACGTGACTCATCATCTCGGTGCCACCGGCGATGACGAGATCTTCCATCCCCGACATGATCTGCGCAGCGGCGAGGCTGGTCGCGGTGATGCCCGAGCCGCAGAAGCGGTCGAGCGTGACGCCGCTCGCGTGGATATCATAGCCCGCGTCGAGCGCCGCCATCCGCCCCATGTCGCCGCCCTGCAGCCCCGCCTGCGCGCTGGTGCCCCAGATGATGTCGTCGACGTCCTCGGTCTTGAGGTCGTTGCGCACCTTGAGTGCCACGAGCACGCTGGCGGCGAGGTGCTGCGGATGCATCGCGGCAAGTGCGCCCTTGCCGACCTTGCCGATGCCGCGCGGCGTCCGGACAGCGTCAATGATATAGGCCTCGGCCATGATCGTGATCCTCTACTGGTGAATGCGGCACAGCCTGTTCTTCGGTTTCGAATATCGCAGGGAAATCGCCCGCGCCAGACTTGGCCAATCGTGCCGGCGATCTATCGCATTCAGGCGCCGCCACGCGGTTTCCACCCGGCAGCTTCACCGATACCACCGCGGCAATCATCAGGGGGCAAGGCGCGTGGACACGGCGGAAAGGACGGAGCAACCGCAGCGCGGCGGCGCGTTCGAACCGCTGCGCGAGCCCGTCTTTCGGCGCATCTGGTCGGCCAGCGTGCTGTCCAATTTCGGGCAGCTGATCCTCGGCGTCGGTGCGGCGTGGGAGATGACGCGGCTGACCTCGTCACCGAGCCTCGTTGCGCTCGTGCAAACCGCCTTGATGTTGCCTTTGATGCTGGTCGCGGTGCCGGCTGGCGCGCTCGCCGACATGTTCGATCGACGGCGCATCGCGATGACCGGCCTGGCCTTCTCGGCCGCGTGCGGCGCCCTGCTGACGACGCTTGCCTGGCTTGGGCTGACCACGCCCTGGGTGTTGCTCGCTTTCTGTTCGCTGATCGGGGCGGGGGTCGCGCTGTACAGCCCGTCATGGCAGTCCTCGATCAGCGAGCAGGTGCCGCCGCAGCAACTCCCCGCTGCGATCGCGCTGGGATCGATCAGCTATAATGTCGCGCGCAGTTTCGGGCCGGCGCTGGGCGGGCTCATCGTGCTGGCAGCCGGCGCGAAGTCGGCGTTCGCGATCAATGCGCTGTGCTATCTGCCGCTGCTTATCGCCTTCTATCTCTGGAACCGGCGCCACGTACCGTCACGGCTCCCACCCGAGCGGATCGATCGCGCGATCATCACGGGTGCCCGCTACGCCCTGCATTCGGGGTCCGTTCGTACCGTCCTGGTGCGCGCCTTCGTGTTCGGGCTGGCCGGGGCGTCGGCTTCGGCCCTGGCGCCGCTGATCGCCAAGAACATGCTGGGCGGCAACGCCAGCATCTATGGCCTCCTGCTTGGGTCGAGCGGTGTCGGTGCGGTCACCGGTGCGCTCGCGGTCGGCTGGATCAGCCACCGGATGAGCAACGAAAGGGTCTGCCGCGTGACGGCGCTGGTCGGGGGCGCTGCGCTGCTGCTGGTGGGGCTCAGTCATTCGGCGCCGCTCACCTGTGTCGGACTGCTTGTCGCGGGCGCCGCGAACATCATCACCATCGCGTCCTTCAACATCTCGGTGCAGCTCGCCGCACCGCGCTGGGTGACGGCGCGGTCGCTGTCGCTGTTCTCGTCCGCGCTGACCGGCGGCATCGCGATCGGATCGGTGCTGTGGGGTGTCGTTGCGAGCAAATGGGCGGTCGATGTCGCGGTGCTGGCATCGGCGGCCGCCTTGTGCGCGACGCCGTTGCTCGCCTTGCTGTTTCCCCTGCCGCACAGCGTGCTGACCGGCGTGGAAGCGGTCGAGATCAATCACGAGCCGGAAGTAGCGATGGCGCTGACGATGCGTTCCGGCCCGGTGGTGATCGAGGTTGACTACCGCGTCGGCTCCGATCTGGCGCGGCCCTTCTATGATGCGATGCGCAAGGTGCAGCGTTCGCGCATGCGCAATGGTGCGTTCAACTGGTCGCTGTCGCGCGATATCGGCGACCCCGATTTGTGGACCGAGCGATACCAGTTTCCGACCTGGAGCGATTATCTGCGCACCCGCGAGCGCTTCACCCAGGCCGATCTCGACGCGCAGGCGGCGGCGGATTCCTTTACCACCACAGGCGTCCTCAAACGCGTGCGTCGACGCCTGGAACGGCCCTTCGGGTCGGTCCGCTGGCAGGCCGATTCGCCCGATCCCCGGCAGGGCACGATCGGTTATCTCGGGCCATAGCCCGCCACAACGAGCATTTGAGAGGATAGGATATGGTCGGTCTCTTGTCGGGTAGAGTCGCGCTGGTCACCGGCGCATCGTCCGGAATCGGAGAAGCGGCAGCGCTTGCGCTGGCTGAAGCGGGCGCGACGGTCGCGGTATCCGCGCGGCGTGCCGACCGGTTGCGCGATCTCGTCGCGCGGATCGAGTCCGCAGGGGGAATCGCCCTGGCGCTGCCCGGCGATGTATCGATCGAGGACGAGGCGCGGCGCGCGGTCGAGGAGACGGCGACGCAGTTCGGGCATATCGACATTCTGGTCAATTCCGCCGGTGTCATCCAGTCGGGCGGCGTCGAGAGCCTGTCGACCGCCGAATGGCGCCGCGTCATCGACATCAATCTGATGGGCACGCTTTATACCTGCAAGGCGGCGATCGGCCCGATGAAGGCGCAGGGTTCGGGCGACATCATCAACATCTCCTCGACCGCAGGTCGCCGCGCGGCGGGCCTGTTCGGGCCCTATTCGACCAGCAAATTCGGACTGACGGGCTTCACCGAGGGGTTGCGGCAGGAAGTCGGCGGGGCCGGCATCCGTGTGAGCATCGTCGAACCCGGCGCGACGGCAACCGAAGTGGCAGGCGGGATCAGCGACCCGGCGATGCGCGCGGCGATGAGCCAGCATGTCGCCAAGGATGGCGCGATGCAGCCGTCCGACATCGCCGAAGCGATCGTTTTCATCGCGTCGCTCCCGCCGCGTGTGAACGTGTCGCAGATGCTGATACGACCGACCATCGACACGGCCGCGATGTAAGGCGGCGGTGATCGGACAGCGCGCGGCAAGTGCGCGATTTAAGGTGAGGAACAGCGCATTGACCGATCCCGAGCCGACGCCGCCCGAGCCGCCCGCAGGTTTGCCCAGCCTCGCTTACCGATCCTATTTTCTGTTCATGATGGTACTCGTCTCGGCATCGGTGGTCGGCGAGCGCTACATGATGGTGGTGATGGTCGAGCCGATCAGGCGCGAACTCCACCTCAGCGACACAGCGATCGGTCTGGCCAAGGATATGGCGATCGCGATCGTCTATATCCTGGCGGTCGTGCCGCTGGCGCGGCTCGCCGACCGCTGGTCGAAGCGCAAGGTCGTGGCGATCGCCGCGGTGGTGTGGAGCACGGCTGTCCTGCTGTGCGGTTCCGCGCGCACCTTCTGGATGCTGTTGCTGGGCCGCGCCGGCATCGGGCTTGGTGAGGGCGGCTTCACCCCGCCGTCACAGGCGTGGATCGCCGATCTCTTTCCCATCAAGCAGCGCGCGACCGCGCTGTCGATCTTCCTGCTCGGCGCGTCGCTCGGCACCTTTCTCGGCCCGGCGCTCGGGGGATGGGCC
>Ga0307510_10001250_pt1 | contig 27629 bp, 30 predicted proteins | sample 12_EM_MG_FD_207224 | JGI IMG/M metagenome (GOLD analysis project Ga0307510, IMG submission 207224) | Populus trichocarpa ectomycorrhiza microbial communities from riparian zone in the Pacific Northwest, United States - 12_EM | ecosystem: Host-associated > Plants > Roots > Unclassified | place... | reverse complement strand
AGGCCGCGTCCTGATTTTCGAAAAGGTTAATGTATAGTAGCGCTCGTCTACGTGTATAGTATCCCGAGAAAACACCTCAAAGGCACATTACAGACCTTTATAATTAAAATATTCATGCTGCAGCCAAGGTTGATGCATCTGCCAGCAAGTAGTCCATGTATCTGACGGGTGACTCGGCAGGATAAAACAGCTCCCGGTTTGTTGGGAATCATCCCGACACGAGCCCGAGGGCATCCCCGAAGTGTTTAGTAACTACGTTCCATATTCGTAGCTTCCGCATTACTATATAGTTCACAACAAACAATTACAGACCACAGGAGAGTGGGACTTCCCACTCCATTACCCCATGTGCTCACTTATACATTCACACATGCTATCCTCTTCTAAAGAAGAGGTTATGGGCCCTGGGCGGCTCTAACTACCCTCAGAATCTAACTATCCAAACCAAACATCATATTAGCATTCAAGTGCGAATCAGTGTGTTAAAACCCCTATCACCTTGTAACCACCTACCCCTATCACAATGGACAATGGTTATGTTCCCAAGCCTGTTTATCAGGCAACTATAGCAGATGAGGATCTTGGAGGTGCTGTGGGTGACAACCTTATCAATGACCCCAATGCCCTTGATCTTGATCCAGGACCTGCAGTGCCACAGACAGCAACAGCAGGAATGCAGACATCACAGACATCTGCTCCAGCCCCTGCCCCTTAGAACTCATCAGCACCTGCAGCGTTGCAAGCCGCGACGGCAGCGCCACTCATTATGAAAGGAGGGGGATCGGGCATTACCAAGATTGAAGAGACTTTGGAAGGCAAAAAGAACAACTGGACAACATGGTCCGAGTCTATGATGACGCTATTCGACCTCAATGATATAGTCGATTTCATCATCAGTAGGTTTCTGTGCCCAGACAAAGCATGAGATCCAGTAGGAGCGAAGAACTGGCGATATAACAACACCTTTGCTAAGCTCTGCATTGACAATAACACAGCACCATCGGAGAAAGTCCATATGCAAGGATGTGCGACGTCCCACAAGATGTGGGAAAACTTGAAGTCAATGTATGAAAGCACAGACTATATGGTCTATACCGACCAACTCAAGGCCACTCTGGAGATCAGAGCAACCAAGGGCATGCATATCCCTGACCACCTGTTGAAGCTCAAGAAGAGCTGGGATAAGTTGACCCTATTCAGTGATCATAACAAGCTAATGGGCAACGCGTTTTTCAAATGTGTCATTGCACAATCTCTCCCCAGGTCCTGGAACGTGTTCACCAATTCCTTTGTCAGAGGGCACATGGACGAAGCAGATAAGGACCCCAAGAAACGCATAGATTCCCAGAAGCTTATTGGGATGATCAGGCAAGAATACAAACTGATAGAGTCCCAGAAGAAACAAGATACAAAGGCCCAGAAGCAGAATGAGAAGTTGAACTCATCATTGGCTAACCATCTGTCTGAGTCTTCAGGCAAAAGGAAGCAGGGCACTTCCAATGGCTCCTCAAGCTTGCATGAAAAGCTCCATTGCAATCATTGCAGGTGCGACAACCACAAGAAGAAAGATTGTAAGTATCTAGGCCAGAAGAAATGCACAGATTGCGACCGCTTTCACAAGGGCAACAAGTGCTGGGTCCCTCAGAAGAGTGGCAGTAAATGTCTGTGGAAAGGAAAAGAAAAGGAAGGCAAGCCTTCCAACAAAAGGCAGAAGCAGTCGCACAGCACAGAAGATGGCGCTGAAGTGAACAATGCCAACATTCATGGAGTGTTCGTGAATTTATTAGCAGTGTCCATTACAGGGACTGATGAAGTTGACACAGCTGAAGATGAAAAGATCAAGATTTATTGTCAAGAAAAGGATTTGAGTTGTGTTAACATAGTACATCTTCCTGTAAAAAGTAGCCTTGAGATGTCCAAAAATGAAGATTTGTTTGAATGGGTCACAGATTCAGCATCCACAGTTCACATTACAAATTGGCAAGATGCATTCGCAACCTACAATCCGGTACCAGACATAAAAGTAACTGGCATCAGGGGAGTACAAGCGTTTGCAGTGGGCAAAGGCACTGTATATTTGAGTTCTGAATGTGATGGGAAAACAAATATCATATGTTTGAATAACATTTTACATATCCCATGCAATCAGAATAACTTATTGTCAGTCATCTGGTGGGATAAAGCTCCCAGACGTAGTGCCCATTTCAAAGATTGAATAGTCACATTGAATTCAAATAAAAACACTATAATCGCTAAAGGACATAGGAAGGATAGCAAGCTCTATAGAATTAGATTTGCTATTGCTCCTCCTCCTCTGATACCAGACAATGATGAAAATATAATATCAGACTTAATATGTTTCAGTGCACGGTCATTGATATCTTGGGAGATATGGCACAAACACTTTGGCCACATCGCCTATTCAGGTCTTGAGAAATTAGGACATCTCAGCCTTGTCAATGGCTTGAACATCGATACGTGTTTGTCAAAACCCGACTGTATTGCATGTACAGAAGCAAAACTCTTTGAAGCTCCATATGGCCCTGCTTCAACAAGAGAAACAAAAGTGGGAGAACTCACACATACAGATTTGTGGGGAAAATATGACAAACGATTGATCAATGGCAACCAATATTACTTATTGCTTGTTGACGATGCTGCAAGACATATCACAATTGAATTTCTAAAGACCAAAGATCAGGCCACACAAAAGAATAAAGAACTATATGGCATACCTAAAGGCTAGAGGAGCTAGCCTGTGTGGTATCCAAATGGATAGAGGAACTGAGTTCCTCAACAAAAATTTGAGGAGCTGGTGCCATTCAGAAGGCATCCAATTGCAGCTAACAGCACTGTATTCACCATCTCAGAATGGCATCACTGAAAGTTAGTAGAACTTGCAAGAGCGATGTTAGTAGATTCAGACTTACCAGAATTCCTCTGGGAACCAGTGGTTGCCCATGCTGTGTATCTTCAGAATATGTCCTATATGATGTTGCTGAGATTAGGGAATCAAACACCATACCAAGTTTGGTATGGTAAAAAGCCAAATGTTTCCCATCTCTGTGAGTTCGGAGCCCCAGTATGGGTGCTATTACAAGGACAAAACATGCAGCGAAAGATGCTGCCAAAGTCTCAACGAAGAGCGTACGTCAGATATGACAAAGGCTCAAAAGCAATAAAATTCTATAATGCGGTGACAAAAAATGTCTTAACCGCAAGAAATTATTGTTTCCTTAACCCCATGGATCCCACCCCACCCAAAGAAATAGCCATAGATATGCCCAAGCTTAAAGTGGGGGAACAACCTGAGCATGAAGGAAGGGACAATCCTCCATGTGAAGGGGGGGGAAAGGAAGAAAACACATGGAAAGTTATCCTGAAAAAGAGAACCGCAAGCGACTTGGACTCAGACCTAGACCCAGAAGAACCTCATAAGACAAGGGGAGTCAGACCAGATTATAAATATATGAACGACCCCTTTCCTGATAAGGAAGAGGCCAGAATCGTTGATGTCTGAGAGGAAGCTTTTGCAGTCATAAATGACGACAATTGCAATAGTCTCCATGAAGCGAAGGTGTCACAAGAATGGCTGGAATGGGAAGAAGCTATAAAAACAGAGCTTGACCAGTTAAATTGCATGGGGACTTGGAAGCTTGTGGAAAAGCCCCCAGGTGTAATTCCGATCGCCAATAAGTTTGTCTTCACCAAGAAAACAGACAAAGATGGAAAACTCCAAAAGTACAAGGCTAGATTGGTTGCTAAGGGATGCACCCAATGTCTGGGATATGATTTCCTTGAAATGCATTCGCCAGTCGTCAGAGTGGAGACCATAAGATCGCTGTTAGCGGTAGCAGCGAAGTGCAAGCTATACATCCACCAGATGGATATTAAAGGTGCTTATTTAAATGGTATCCTAAAAGAGAAAGTCTATATGAAACAGCCAGAAGGCTACAGTGATAGCACAGGATGCATATGCCTATTAATTAAGACCTTGTATGGCTTGAAACAAGCTGGCAGAGAATGGAATCATGAATTCGATTCTAAAATGAGGAAGTGCAGGTATGCGCATTTGCAATCAGATCCATGCATTTACATGTGGCACATAGGAGAAGATTTTGTGATTATAGCTGTCTAGGTTGACAATCTATTGATCTTTGCAACTACAATAGACCTTCAAGACAAAGCGCAATCAGATGTCAAGAAAGAGTGGGAGGTCATGGATCTCAGTGAGCCACAAAAGATAATTGGCATTGAGATTACAAGAACACCAGAATCCATCATGATCTCCTCAACAAGATATATAGAATCGATTTTGCGCAAAGAAGGTCATGAGCATTGCAATTCAGTCTCAACTCCACTCAATCCTAATGTGCAGTTAGTCCCCAATCCCAATGGAGAGATTGGGAATCACAGCAACTCATTTGCAAGACTGCTAGGGGAGCTGCAATATGTAGCAAATGCGACAAGACCCAATATTTCCTATGCGGTTAACAGACTAGCGTCATACACTGCCAATCCAAGTTTGCAACATACTACTGCCCTTAAGTGTGTGTTGTGATATTTATCTGGCACCCGAAGTCTTGGCATCATTTACAAGGCAGATGTCGAATATCTGAATTTCATAGGATATACAGACGCTTCATATGCGAACGCCAATAAGAGAAAATCCATTTCGGGTTATGTGTTTATCGCTAGCAGCGGAGCTATTACATGGAGCTCTAAGAAACAAGTGACAAAGGCATTATCTTCGACGGAAGCAGAGTACGTTGCCATGTCAGAAGCAGCATGAGAGGCATGCTGGCTTTGTAGTCTACATTCAGAGCTTGGCATACTACAAACAGATGCGCTGACACTGTTGCATGGCGACAATGAGGGATCAATTGCAATGGCCAAGAACCCTGTCTTCCATCAGAGAGCCAAACATATCGATATACACTAGCACTGGGTTTGTGATTTAGTTCAGGATGCGATTATTGAATTTGTAAGTGTCTGTGACCCAGAACAAACCACCAATATATTCACTAAGGCATTGCCACGCGTTAAACATAATAAATATGTTATTGGGCTAGGACTTGTATTGGTTTGAAGGGGGGTGTTGGGAATCATCCCAATATGAGCCTGAGGGCATCCCCAAAGTGTTTAGTAACTACATTCTATATTCATAGCTTCCGCATTACTATATAGTTCACAACAAACAATTACAGACCATAGGAGAGTGGGACTTCCCACTCTATTACCCCGTGTGCTCACTTATACATTCACACATGCTATCCTCTTCTAAAGAAGACGGTTATATGGCACCAAAGGAACAGACCAGAAATTTGGGCTAATTGGGGATGACAATCGACTGAGTACATAACAGTAGTGGGGAAATGACAAGAACTGAATGCATGTTTGATGTATGGTAACATCCAAAGACAATTAGCTCTCCCCGCTCATCCTGTGCTTGATTGAGCTGTTATGAGTGAACCCACCCATGAAGCTTGAAGATCCAAAGTTCAATTTGTCTTTCCAAATTGCACGCAGGAAGTCAATCAGCTCTATCCCAAAGACACTGTCAGCGCGGTCACCTGTGCCCTGAACACACAGCCCAACAACATGTAGATACCCAAAGTTCCAGCATGGTGTTTGCACAGCTCCGAAACAAGATACGAGTATGTCGGGATGAGATTACCTCCGGGGGACTTGCGTTTGCAAAAAAAAAAAGGATGGGGGAGGAAATGGGAAGCATGCTCAAGGTATCAGCACCTCAAATTAAAGCCTTTTGGGGATGAGTTCTGGCAGTGACCAAGGAAATGTACCATAATGGGTAAGCCAGAGAGACAAGCAGAGGCCAACACGCCCCTTGCCCACTGTGGTGGACATGGCATTGGCCACCTCAAGTGCAAAACGCACTTTTCTCTGGTGAGCCGCCATACTTGTCCATGTGGTCATTTGATGCCTCCTTGAGGAACTGTTCTTGTCCTGCACCTCAATGCTATTAATACCGGCACACTCAATGGCCCTTGGTGTCACTCTTTAGCAGCCATTGCCTTGCCCCACAGATGTGTGTGCAGAGAAGGCAAGGGATGGTCAGACTTGTAATCCAAAGTCATGCAGGAGAGACACATAAGCAATTTGATACTTTCATTGGGCTATGCGCAATAGGGTATTGAAGGTGAATCAGACATATATCTGCAATCAAAAGAGGTGGTGTGCTTGGATGCATGCATAGTTTGTGCTGTAACTAATGTGTGAGTCATATTTATTGAGGTTGGGTCGAGGAGAAGATGGGAGACAAGCACTGAGGCAAGAGAAATCAATTTGAACAGCAAAGCACAACAAGGATTTAGAGAGCAGAGGAACAAAAAAGGTATCAGCATTGAGACTCAGGATGTACAATGGCACTGTGGCCCTGGTTTTGCATTGGGGGCTCAGACAAGGAGGAGACAACCTGAAAAAATACTTAGAAGGGGGATTCTAGGACGTGTCTGGCAAAGGCCGGCCTTAAAGGAGGCTATTCTTGGGGGTTATAAACATATGCATATGTTTTTATCTAACAGCATTTTCAAACATCTTGGTATGTTAGCTGTGAAAGGTGAGCTATACTGTTACATGTGGAAAGCACTTGCGTTTGGGGGTACTGGTGATATCTTGATATCAAGTCGATCCCCATGAGAACAACATCTCCTTGTCAATCTTGTCAAAGTTCTCTTTGCGCTTGTCACTGCTACCTCATGTGCTTGTTCGTTCCACCCTCAATAGGCCTCAATCCCCATCGCATCATGCTATTCCTATTCCACTTTCACCCACTTTCCTTTGTCTTCATCCGTTCTGTCTTTCTTGCCATCAGTTCTGTCAATCCCTTCCACTCCGCTGTGATGCCTCCTCTTTGTCTCACTCCCAGCCTTGGATGACGTGATCTCAACTTTGATGCCACCTCCCCTTCATGTGGCCTGGTGTACTTGTTTCCCTATTGTTCCCCCTTATTGGTAACTGTCAGTACTATACTGCTTTTGGCATACATTTTCTCCTTAGTCCTCAGATTTTGGACTTGTCCTATGCTCCCTCATTGCTTTCCCTTTCATCCTTACATCAGCAAGATGACATGCAGCTGGAGGACTGGAAAGGCTAGGGTTGCTAGGCAACCAATCCCAGTTGTCCCAGCCCACATCTCCATTGATTCCGGCCATTCTAATCAACCTAGTGTTCCAGTGACATGATCTAGGTCCATGTCTCCCAGAAATGAGGAAATTAGTTCCACCAGCACCACATAAAGTCACAGGGTACCCACACCCATAGATTATACCAGATGTCAGGCCAGTCAGATGCACCAAAGTTGATGTGCACAAGCGAGGGGAGCACTGCCGGTTGCAGGTGCCACACCTGCCTGGGCAGAGGGCACTGTTTGTGTTGGGCTTGCTGGCAGGACTAGGAGTTGTCACTGCAAGACCTGGGGCATTGGGGCCTGAGGCATATGGTGACTTGTAGGGATGGTGTATATGGCCATAAATGGGATGGTATGGGAATGATAAGGGTCAATCTAAAACAGGTGGTTGGCCCTTTGTCAAAGGAAGATCCAAAGGAAGATAAGGTGAGGAATGACGCACCCACACAGCATTGCTGCCTCCAACATGCTCCTGCAATAATTGCAGCTTATGTACCCTGATCTCAAGTTTGTGTGTGTGGGCTCTCCATGCCTGCCTTGCTGTACATCCCTTAGCCTTCTTGTGCTCAAGTGCCTGAAGGGTCCTCCACGTATCTTCAACCTACTCCTCTGCAACACACAGCTCTTGAGCTCACACAAGCACTCCAGTCCTGCTCAGCACTGCACCGCTGGACGTTATCACACTCAGCTTGTGGACGTCCCTATCAAGCATGACACTCCACACATCGATGTTGCAAGCAAACATGACAGCTTGTGCAGAAGCCGCATTGTCGCAGATCAGCATGTTGTTGAATATAAATTTGATCGCTTCAGCACTTCATCTGTAACTGACAAGCAATAGCACAGGCCACACTTTGCCTGGGGCGAGGTGCTTCATGTTTCACAGTTTCTGTAAGCAAGTAGGGTTGGCACATGATCATCAGTGGCCTGAAGTAGATAGGGTACAGCATGCACTTTGGCAGATATCTTGAACGCACAGATCTTATTCAATGGGACTGTCATCCATTTCTTAATCCCACTGCACTCAAGGAGGTCCTTGCCTCTGAGTTGGTCCTCAACGACGTTGTATAGCTTGCAGCTGCCATGATCTTGAGTGCTGTGCTTTTCCCATGATCCTTAGGCCTAAGTGCAAGGAGCAATGTGATGAGGCCATTGACCTTCCATGTGTTGAATCTAGGCGGGGGTGTGTAGTTGAAATCAAGCTGGGAAACACACAAACGTACTGTATCCCACTCCTATGTAGCCAACTAGTTGTTGAGCAAAAAATTACATGTGAAGGAGATGGTAAACACACACCTGCAAGGAGTGTCTAGAGGAGGTCTTCAATAGTGGCAAGTGCTGGTTGAGTCGCTGCTGCAGAGGGGTGGGTGCAGACCAGAGGCACTGCCACGAAAGTGCGAACACTGCCAGTTGCAGCCACTACACCTGCCCTGGCTGAGGGTACTGTCAGTGTTGAGCTTGCTTGTGGGGCTAAGAGAACCACCACTGCAAAACCCAAGGCATAGCCCATGGCACATGACAAGGCAGGGCATGTGTAGGAAACACCACAGCAAGGCTAGACATGGGCTCTGCTGTGAAAAGGTAAGCACATCACCAAGCCACTACCTGAGATGCTGCCACGAAAGTGCAGGTGCGAGCAGGCCCATTCAAGGGCAAACATGAACCCGATGGGCTGCCAGGAGATGCACTGCAAGGGGGCAAAGGCACGCTTGAGATGCCACTGCAAAGCGTGAGTGTGGGCACAATGCACCACCACGAAGGGACCTGAATGGCCACCTGAGGTCCCGGAAGGAACTTACTGGGGCTATTGAATCTGAGTTGAAAAAAGGCAGCACCACCCATAAGAAAATAGCCATGCAGCTTGGGTCATACCCCTGCCAACCTGTCTTACTGTCAGCCTGGGTTTGTCTTGAGGCCCATCGAAAGGGTGCCACACTGTCCTGGGAGGTGCAAAGGTGTTGCACAAGGTGTCTGAGTAGCACAAAGCCAGTGCTGCCAGTCAGCACTAGTCAGCTGTCACACTCTGTCATGTGTACACTTGTGAAACACAACTGCATTTCATCACATGATCGCATTAAAGTCAACAGTGCACCACTGAGAGATGGCAGTAACTAAGCTCCTGCTCCTGTTGCACAAATTTTGGGGTGACAGCCTGAGCCTGTGGAGCATGGGAAAGAATCAACCTGAACAACAATGAAAAGGGACATGGTTGGGGGTCATCACCTCCAAGTCTTTCCCCTGTCTTTCCCCCCTCGACATGTGACATTGCCCAGTGAGTGCTGCTATCACTCACTTGCTTTCCCCCTCATGACACAGGCTGAATCACAACTATCATTGCTGCTCCCACCCCCAATGCCACACTGCCCAAGGTGTCTCCAATTGGTGAGTGCCCCAGGCCCACAATGGGTCGCTTTCCCCTTCCCCCAGTATGCTGGCCAGTTGCAGACCCCCCCTCTTTTTTCTGTGTCCTGGGCTTGAGCAGGTGAGTGCCCTTTGCTTTTTTTTTTTGGTGTCCTGACCAGTCCCCCTTGCCCTGCTCCTCTGGCCCTGACAGTGGTGCCATGGCACTGCATGTCACCCCATTGCAGAGGTGAGTTCATCTCCCTTGCTCAATTTCTTTCCATGTCCTAACCAGTCATGCTGTCTTGTGTCTCTCACAGCTCAAATCACAACCATCTGAGCCATGCCTGTCCCCATAACCCATGCTACCCAAGTCATTGTCCTCCCCTCTCTGAGTGAGTGCCACTTTTTCATGTTCTGACCAGTCCTGACCTCTGCCACCACCCCTCCCACTGCCAGCATGCTCACTCCCAAAGAAACATGGCACAAAACTGACAGTGACAAGGTCAAGCTGGTGTCACCACCTCCGGCATGACGTGCCTGTCCCTCCCAACCTCCCACATGTATCCTTTTTGTTACCCATTGGCATAAATATAATTTCAGTTTTGCTCAAAAATACAATGTGTGATTCTGTTAAAATGCACCAATCTCATTCTATTTAATGTCCTGGAACCATGAACTCACACTCATGTCAGGTTACCATTCTGATTTTAACATCATATTCTGGACCTAAGTTGCTAATCTGGCTCTATGTGCCAAACTAGGATGACTGGCCCCAGCGTGCTGAGATGAATCATGGCTAGACTTCTGGAGTCTTCTAGAGCCAGACAGAGTTGGAAGCCACTGGATCTGCTAGGATGCGCTAGGAGAGCTAGTCCCAGGACATCCAGAGACATGTTATCTTGCTGATGTAGCCATGTCCTGTTCTCTCCTATTCTCTCCTCTGTGATTTGTTGGTTTTGCTTTCTCTATGTTTCTGATGGTCCAGTGCTCTACATGTATATAAGCTGCTTTGGGACTTGCATGCTCAATAGTTCCAAGTTCTCTTTTAGAGAACAAGGTTTTTATGCCGTTTTGTCCTGCTGGGATTTTGTGCACACCATGGGAATTCCACAGTTTCATTGTGGCCATTGCCAAACCATGATGTGTTGTTGTAGTGTGTGTGTGTGACTTTTTGGGTGCTCACTGCAATGCAAAATTTCTGCAGTTTCGTTGCAGCCATTGCCAAATTGTGTTTTTTGTGTTGTCATGTTTGGGTGAGTAAAGTAAATGCCTCAAGGCCCAAGGCCTGAGTTCTGCTTCCGCAGACATGGTACAGTACCTCACACCTTCATCAACTCCATTTGCTCTGCAAGTAACAATGGTGCATCAGGGAACTGAGGGATAGCACTGGGATAGTGCAGCCCTTGGTGGGTGTCCTTTGCCTCCCAGCTCCCTGCCATAAATCACTATGCTCAAAGGTGACAGGACCCCATGCTTGTTGAGAAGAAGTATGAGGCACTAATAGATCTCTGTTTCCCAGTCAGCCAGTGGCCACTCAGGCCATTCAAAGCTATTATGAATTGTGTCAACCTGGGCCCAACTCAATGCCAAGACAGGAATCAAACTATAGGCAAACATTCATAGCTTTTAATGACATCATATTCCTTTGGGATGAGTTTGCTTATGTTGTCCTGTGTTGGCGGCTCAGATGGCATGGAAGGTGTCCAGGAATGGGTCATCCTTGCAGCCCTCATTGGAACAGGATGCAATGTCATTAACCCTGACTACTGTTGAATCGAGTCCCTTTTGTATGCACTCACAGCCACATTCCTTTGTAGAACATGCTTGAAATAAACATATGAGTGGCATGCCAGTGGTCCACAAGAGGTGTGATTTCGAAGACCTTTGGGATCGAGTGTATGACTACCATTAATTGTTGTTGTGACGTAAACATGAGGAAGAAGTGTCCAGTCATATAAGTTCATGAAGATATAATCATGGCAAATGGACATAATATTAATAACAAGTGGTTGAGATGAGAGCCAACCAATCTTTGACTTCTCTGTGATTTATTGTCCATGGGTTAAACATGTACAATACCCTCATGCGCTTGATAACTTGACTTTTGGTTGTCCCACATGAAATCCACATGAGATCTCACCCTGGAGTGGTAAAAATGTTGTCATGACTGGCTGGAGCGATCCACAACATTTTCGCAATGGCACAGGTTGTACTACAAACACCCCTTGTGCACCTGGACAAAAGATAAAAGCATAGTATCCTGAGTATGCAATATATTAGAACCTGCAGTTTGACTTCTGAGCTCTATCTCATGCAGAAAACAAGTGCAGCACCTCATGCTTTCATCAACTCCATTTGCTCCACAACTAAGGATGGTGCCTTGGGGAATCGAGGGACAGCATTACACCTGTAAGGCGCAGGCTGGCTAGGACATATTAGTAAGTAAAATTTTCAAAGCCATATCCCAAACAAGATAAGATGGAGATATTGGCATACTACAACAATCCAAAATTGATGGGCGTTTCATTGAGTGGGACCTCCTTCCCATTTTTATCACGTGGGCATTTGAGCCTCATGGCCCAGAGAACCATGGCCATACTGATGAACAACGTCTCATTGGCCAAGTGTTTACCAACACAAGCCCTCTGCCCAAACCTGTAAGCACAGTGCCCATCATCATGCATTTCCACAGTGACCAGGCCTGGGATCAGCCTTCCATGCTCATCCAGGAATCTCCCAGGATTGAATTCTGCTGCATCGTCACCATAGTGTTAGAACACAACACGTTGTAGTCATGTTATAATCATTGCACTTGGACACTTAGACATGTGACATTCATACAAGTATATTAACCTTTCTTTTCTTGTTTCTTCCCCCTCAGTTTGTGTTATCTTTCCAGAACTGAGGGTAAGTTTTATTGTCATACTTATGCTCATACCATACTGATTGCATGGATATAGCCTATATGACATAGGTAGAGATTCAATATAGTTTGTATTATCTTTCCAGAACTGAGGCCTATATGACATAGGATTGTACAGGTTATGGGCCCTATCACCCAATTCTAACTTGTCAATACTATTACTCCTCATACTGGTCCTCTGTGTGCTCCCACTTCTTTACCACTCACAACTTACCCTTGAACTATATCTACTGGGAATCCTGCTCCTACCCCTCCTACCCCTCCTACTAGGACCACTGTGCCAGGTAATCCTCCTACTGGGGGTTCTGTGCCTGCTGGGGGTTCTGCACCTGCTGGGGGTTCTGCACCTGCTGGGAGTTCTGGGACACCAGTAGCTACTGGCTCTACTGGGGCAAATTCAAAAGCTAAGGCTACTGTTGGTTCTAGGAATACCACCCTTGTCAAACGCTTGATTGCTAATCCTACCTGGCCTTTGACATTGATCCTTGATCTCAATGAAGGCGATTGGATCGAATGGAGCCAGTGTGTCACATTTATCAGCAAGCGATGTGCCATACCTAAGTATCTGAAAGGGACCTTGACTTGCCCCAATCCAACTACTAACCCAGATGCTCATGAAGTATGGGGGACAAACGATACAGCTCTACGTGCATTCATACTGGTGCACATGTCCTCCAATGAATTTGAATATGCTTCCCCTTTCAACACTTCCCACACAGTCTTTGAAGCACTCCACACATGCCATAAGAAATTGGGGCCACATGCACAAATTAATCTCCTTTTGAAGGAGTTCAGCATTTTCTATGAGCCTTCCATCCCCATGACCACTACCTCCAAACAACTTCACAATCTCCATGAATGCATAAAGAAGATGGGCAAAATTGATAAGGATAAGCTATTCCTATTTGTCATCATCAATGCCCTCAGACGCCATTTCCCCCAGCTTCAATCAGACGTACATGGGATGACAGACCATCCTAACTTTGACTGGGCTGCAGCCATTAGATGCATTGACACTGAAGCAGCACTTGCACAGAGACATGCGGAAGTAGGAGTCACACCAACCACAATCACTCTTTTGGGTACTTCTGGCTCTGACTCCAAGGGACCCACTGTCATCTGTTCCAACTGCAAGCATCTCCATCATACCATCAACTTCTGCATTAAACCAGGTGGGAAGATGGCTGGGTGTACTCTGGAGGAAGCCAAAACTGCTCAACATGCTGCTGCAGGAAAGGCACCCCAATCTACTAGGGGATTAACGCAAGAAGGAAGTGCTAATGTGGCTACTACTATGACTGCCAATGCCACTGCAATCACAAACACCACTACTACCATCCCTTCAAACTCTGCTCCAACCACTGTCACTGCAGTCCCTACAAATCCCTCTGGGCCTTCGCCTATAGTCATTAATGGTGTTTCATATATCCCAGTGCCCACCCCAACAAACCCCCCTCAGCAAACTGCCAATTTGTGCAATCACACTGGGACAGTGTATTGGGTCAATGACCTACTTGATTTCAGGGGGATGATTGCCGAAATGGGACCTCACAGCACATCACTCAATTGGGGACATTATTCTAAGGTGGCTGATCACTCAGACACTGATGCATCTAATGTTGCATTGCCTTCCACTCCCTTCACCCCCTTGCATCTCTCAGAGTCACCTTTCATTCTGGATACTGGTGCAACATGTCACATCTCACCAGAGCACTCTGATTTCCAGAACTTGAAATCAATCCAACCTCATCTGATTAAGGGTCTTGGAGGAACATATGTCTATACCACGGGAGTGGGTGTGATCGAATTGACTATGGAGGATGGACATTGCCTTATGTTGCATGATGCCCTATTTGTTCCTTCCTCTTCTGTCCAACTTATCTCTGTCCTTATACTCAATCACGATAGTGGGACTATCAGCTGCTTCAATAAGAAGACTTGCTGGATACTCAATTAAGAAACTGGTACTACTGTTGTGCAGGGTGTGGTGTCAACCACCCAGAATCTATACCAACTTTCCCCCTTCACTCCCTGTGTTGTCCCTCCACCCAATAATTCCAACACTACCCTCTATGCATCTTGAATCCCCAACATCAAAACATGGCATCACAGACTTGGGCATTGCAACATACACACTATTATCAACATGGCTCAAAACAACATTGTAAAAGGTATGCCTATCAACCTCTCCGCTTTACCACTGCGATGTGAACATTGCATTCTTGGTAAACAGGCCCATACACCAGTGCCAAAAATGCAGGAGGGAGTAAAGGCTACTAGACACTTGGAGAGAGTTTTCGTTGACTTGTGTGGTGTTAAGGCCTATTGAACCTTAAGGCACGACATGCACAAAGGTGAAATATGTGGCAGTGACGAAGCTATAAGGGTTGTAATTCCCTTAATAACCTAAGTGCTTTGGAAGGTGATAAAAGTGAGGAGGTCACTAAGACCAATGTCTGGGTGAAGATAAAGAGGAAGGGGAAGTATCTTCAAGGATTTGAAGATAACTTCAAAGAATGATAAAAGGGAAATATTGGTTCAAGCAACAAGGACTGAGAATGCAATAGATTGCAAACTAAGTCAGGCTTAAGGCCCAACTCTAGGATATAAGTCCAGCTTATATACAAAAGGGCAGCTACCTGACTAAGCATACAAAAGTGGAGAACAATGGAGTCATGGACAATAAGTGTCACAGAACAATGGGGTCACAAACAATGGTGGTCACAGACTACCATAAGGAGAGAACAATAGGAAACATACAAAAGGAGGGAACAATGGAGTTCCCGACAAGGTGGCTCTGTTGTACAGGTAAGCGGTCATGTGAGTTGAGGTCATGTGATCATATAAGTACATAACGGACAAGAAAGAAAAATGTGGGCCAAGTGCCCAGGAGCGTAACATGACGCCCTTCCTAGAGAGTTGCTACCATGCAACTAGACGTCTGATCCTTCATAACAGGTATCAGTATTGTCCCACTCTGCCTCCTGGTATGCAACCTCTAACTCGTGACGAAGTAACCCAGCCGGAGTTGCCGAACAGTAGCTGCCAAAGTTAGGGTGCCCAAAGTAGACAAGGCAGTGATTAACACTGCAGGAATTATGAGGGGAGGGACAATTGTCGTGAGCGTGCTGGGTACTAAGACACCAGCGGCAGGTCTTCCAAAGGGGGCAATCTTCGACAACGTGACCAGGAGTGTCATGGTTGCACTTGAGACAGTAGGGGAACTTAACTTGAGTTCCTTGACGCCGCTTGCCAAGTACAGTGCGGTTTTCCAAACTGTCTTCTCCTTCTTCAACGTCAGGTGGGCCTTGGGCGGCGAAAATGTGTGGGACCCGATAATCACGGGTGGGAAGAAGGAAAGTGGGGGGAAGGGGGACGTGTGGCAAGAAGGTGTTGTTGGAGACAGGTGCAGACTGCACTGGAAGCAAGGCGTCGTTCCACTATGAGTAAGTCAGCTTCAGCTCAAGTCTCCTCCTTTTCTAGTTCTAGGCGTTGTCTCTTGGCACTAGAAATAATATTGTGAAGACCCCGAAACCAATGGACATCAGCAAGAATCCCAGGGTCTTTGAGGTTGACCAGCGCCATATCCACCATAAGGCAAGAAAGATGGGCAGGGTGAAAGAGGTTGAGGTCAGTGTCCTTGACTCCGCAACGATTGAAATTTGGAGATGGGTAAGCTTTCGCCTGTAGCGGGGTGGCATACTCCTTTTCATTCTTTCCCCAAGTTCCAGCCAAGTAAGTGTCTTCTTCTGTGGAGCGAAAGCAAATGTACTTGGCTACTTCTGGTTGGCCCTCATCATTGACGAAGGCAAGGGGGTAGTGTCTGGGGTTGCCAGTGTCAAAGAGAGCCCACCCTTCACCAGGGTATGCAGGGTTGTTGAGTTCATCGCTTAATGGTGGGTTGATTGTGATAGGGGATGGGCTACTAGACTGTGAGATGGTGGGGTTATACCAAGCAGCTAAGGACTCAGGAGGGTCGCTCTGGACGCTATTGTCATCCAGGAATGGTTCTACCTCAGTTAAGATCTGGGGGACAAAGAAGAGATGTTGGACAGCAGAAAAGTCTCTGAAGCTGGTGGTGAAGACAGTATCGTCAATTCCATTGTTCCCAAGGATGTTAATGGCAGGCATAAGTTCTTCAGTCCAAGCCTCAAGAGCGTTTTCAAGTCTTTGATGTGCTTCCATAGCTTTCAAAAGTGCTTGACAGTTCTTTCTGACGTCTTTTATGTCCTCTTGGGTGGGTGTCCCTATCCTGAAGATCATCAGTGGGGTCTCTTGATACTCCAAAGGGGGGGACTGGGATCGGTTGCAGAAGAACGATGGGAGAGGGGACCTGGTATGATGGAGGATTACCAGTGTTAGTGGGCGGGATGGTGAAGGGTTCGGGGTAGTTGGTATGGATGAAAGGGGAGGGTTGGGGGACCGATCATTGAATGGGAGTGGGGACATGGTTGCATTCACTGTGGCATCCGCCAGGGCAAGTAGTCTCTGGGAGGGGGATGTAGAAAGCCCTGTAGCATGAGGGGGTGCTAGGAACATCAGTGGTGGTACTGGGAGAGGTGGTGTCGAAGACTGAGAAGCTGGGCTGGGGGAGGTAACTGGTGGAGCGGGTAATTCGCCCAGGGTAACTATCAGAGGTGTCTTCACTGGTGATGATGTATCCATCGCCACATTGCTGTCCAGCAGTCTAGCTATGGTGGGTGGCATGTCCTGGGGTGACGATTGTTGAAAAAAGGGATATGTCGCCATTCCAGTCGATGCGCTCATGGGTGTAGATGGTGCACTGTTCTCGTTGGTAGACATAGCTTTGATAGTGAGGAATGGTGAGGTTGCTGGACATAAGAGGGATGAGGTTGAGTCATCAAGTTGGAGGGTTCTTATACTCCTTGATTGATTTTGGAAGTCAGCTAATAACTCCAGTGCATGGAGATCCTCAGAGTTAGTCCATGAGTCATGAGCTGGTGAGTAACCCTTCCAGCGCACAAGGTACTGCTTCTTCTTCCAACAGCCAAAAGACCTCTCCTTTAGAATCTTCTCAATTTCCCATTTGGGTTCTCCTTCTAGAATGTCAGGAGGTGGTTCGATAAAATTGGGGCCATGTTGATTGGTTTCTTTGTAAGGCATGAGTAATGAGGCATGGAAGATGTCATGGATTTTCCAGGTGGGAGGGAGTTCGAGTTTGTAAGCGACTTTTGATACTTGGGAGACTACCTTAAAAGGTCCATATCTCCTTGGGGAAAGCTTGGGTGTGGTGTTACTTGGGAGTCATAGGTTGGTTCCTTCTAGCCAGACCTTTGAGCCTACTGCAAATGGGACATATTGTGGCTTCTCTTTTATCCAGAATTCTTGCGCTTTATGTTGGGCCTCTTGGGCGGCTTTCCTGGCTTCTTCAATAGATAAGAGTCATTGTTTGAGAGAGGGAATTGTTATGTTCTTGGGCTTACACAGGGTGCATTTTTCATTTTTCACCTGCTTACTAAGCCTTTCCCATCACGTGACCAACTACCCATCCATCTCGATCACATGACCAATCACCTGACTAGTCACCTGACCACCCACATGACCAGTCACATGCCATCTCAGTCACCTGCTCCTCAAAGTCACTTGTCCTATATCACCTGCTCCCAAGTCACCTGCACATCACCTGATACTCCCTCACCTGACCTCACATGACCCTATCCCTACCCCTGAATCACCTCCATCCGCTTACCTCAGTTTTGCTTCCGGATTCTCGGCCCGCTTACTATACTTTTCTCATAGCCTCGTTTTACGACTCATACTGACTCCCTTCTTGTTACCTTCACACACGAGTCAGTTCTGCAGTGTATAACTCCATCTTTTGGACTATGACTCGTTACTAGTACAAGTACTCGTCGTATTAGGCCTTAGTCATACAAGCTCCCCACATGTATATAAACCCTTGTGTTTTCCTAGAGTTGGGCCTTAAGCCTGACTTGGTTTAATCCCAAGTGTTGTAGCTTCCCCAGCCTTTCTTGAAGTCGTCTCAAATGTCGTTGAGACTCTCCCCTTATCCTTCCTCTCACTTTACCAAGCACCTTGCTTAGGCGCAGTTAGTAACTTGCGCACTCATCATCTATCCGTCCGCTAGAGAACGTCTGTTTGAGACCAGCTGTAGGTCACAGTAATTGCTGTGCCCTCTACTGGACTAGCGCATCCCGACATCATCATTGCCGTTGTGCACGCGTGCAAACGAGCCACCCCAGCAGCATCCTAGGGCCAGTGTTCGCTACCTGTGATCCCTAGAAGTACAAGTCCCGCCGCCGTTATACAAACCTGTGCATGTTGCACCTTAGGGTCCTTGGCCCTTAACAGAATGGTTGTCTTTCTGGTTGGTTGGTGTACTCGGGGTGTATATCCAATGAGTAAGTCATATGGTGTTTTCTTGGTAGTTGCGGATGGCCATGAGTTCTTGGTGTACTGAGCGAGTGGTAACCATGCATGCCAGTTATTCTGTTGGGTTCCGCAGAATACTCGGAGGTATTGCTCCAAGGTTTGATTGGTTCTTTCACTTGCTCCATCAGTCTGAGGGTGATATGCTGTGCTGATGTTCTGATGGATGTTGAGGATACGGCATAGTTCTGTTGAGAATTTTGATACAAAGCAGACATCTTGGTCCGATATGATTTTGCGGGGAACGCTGTAGTGGGGTATGACATAATTGAGATAGAGTAAGGCTACCCCTTCTGAGTTGATGGTCTCATGACAAGGGATGAAGATAGACGCTTTGGAGCAATCGGTATCCATGATCATGAGAATAGTATCGAAACCACCTGATTGTGGGAGTTTAGTGATGAAGTCCATTGCAATGGTTTCAAAGGGTCGCACGTTGTCTGCAGGAGTGATAGGGAACATGGGTGGATGGGTAGGATGGGTATTGACTTTGGTCATTTGGCATGTAGCGCATCCTTTGATGTATTTGGTGATGAAGGTTTTCAAGTTGGGCCACCAGTAGTACAGGGTGATTAGTTGAAGTGTTTTGGTAATTCCAGCGTGACCGGCAGTCATGTGGTTGTAAAAAAGGGAAATTACTCCCCTCCTAAGAGCGTTGTCTGCCACGACAACTAGGGCAGTCCCATGATACCAATGTGTGCCATCCAGTAGGGAGAGGTTATGTGTTGGTGCCCATTTCTTGAGTAGCGGCTGCTCTTTGTATTGAGCCAATTTGATATGGCTATCCAAGTTATCACCAATGCTGTCCATGTCGAATACTCGAATTGAGGTGTGGTTGTTGCAAAAGTAGTGGTCCAGCCATACAGTGATGTCATCATTGATTGGATTGGGTCCCTTGTAGTCAGGTCTTCTGGATAATACATCCGCGCAATTAGTGGCGCCAGGTTTGTATTCCAGAATGATGTTGTACTGCTCTCTTTCTGGTAGGTATCTGGCTACATGAGGGCCTATTTTCCTAGGTTCCTGGTAGTAACAAAGGTTGGCATGATCAGTGAAGACTAAGATGGGTGTGGTTGTCCCTTTGAGGAGGTGAGACCAGCAACGTAGTCTGTGCATAACTCCCAAGAATTCCTGGTCATAGATGGGGTAGTTTTGTTCAGTTTGGGTGAACTTTTGGGAGTGGAATCCAACTGGTTGTCTTGGTCCTGGTTTTTGGGTGCCATCTGGTTTTGTAATAGGGGGGTCTTGTTGATACAGTATGGCACCTGTTCTGATTTGTGATGCATCTGTTTCGAGTTCAAATTGTCGGTCAGGGTCTGGTCAAACAAGTACTGGTGCATGGGTAATCATGTTGATAAGTTTGTTTTGAGCCTCTTTTTGTTGGGGTCCCCATTCGAAAGGTACATCTTTCCCAGTGAGCTTTGTGAGTGGCACAGCGATGATACTGAAATTAGGGCAGAACATTTGATGATATCCAGAGACCCCTAGGAATCCATGGACTTGTCGCTTGTCTTTGAGTTCATGTGGGTAATCCCTGAGTCCTGCAACTTTAGCTGGGTCGACTGTAGCTCTGTCTTTTGATATCTGGACACCTAAGAAATCCATTTGTGGTTGCATAAAAACAGATTTCGATAATTTGAGGTGTAGACCATGGCATGTAAGGAGATTGAATAGGAAGTGGATAATGTTGACATGAAGATCGAAGTCCTTGAGTAGGGTTCATATTCTGCAGTCATCCATGTAATTTTGGAGTATGCATTGTATTTCAAGTACACCTTTCTTCTCAAAGTGTTCATACAACTCTTCAAGAATACCATTCATAAAGCGTTGAAAACTTGCTGGTGAGTTGCTCATGCCAAAGAACATTACTTTTGGTTCGAATAGTCCTTGGTGGGTTTTGAAAGCAGCTTTCCATTGGTCCCCTTCACGTATTCGGATATTGTTATAGCCCCAGCGGATGTTGAATTTACTGAATAATTCCATTCCTTGTAGGTTTTCAATGCATTGTTTGAGGTTAGGAAGTGGGGTGACATCTTTTCTGGTAACCACATTGAGGGGGCGATAATTGATAATGTACTGTTTCTCTTTGGAGTCCTTTTTAGGGACCATAAAGGTTGAAAAACCATAGGGGGAGTCTGATGGTGTGATATATCCTTTAGCCAAGTTTTCATTGATAAATTGATCCTCTGCCTTTTGTTCATCCCATGAGAGCAGATAAACTTTACAGTTAAAGCGAGTGGGGGTGGTGTCCATTAATATGATTTTATGGTCTCCTTTGCCTTGAGTTGGTGGAAATTTGTTCACTTCTTCATCTGAGAATAATGCTGTGTGCTGTTTGAAATTTTCTGGGAGGGTGATTTCCTCCTTCCCATGTTCTGTTGCATACTTATGGGCCATTTCTACCACTGTATGGGTGCAATTGACTTCCACTGGGCCTCCCTTTATTTCTAAAGGGGTTACTCCCAACCATGGAGCGCACCTGGTTTGTTGTGCTTCAAGGATAAGATCTTCATTAACTGGTACTTTACTTTTGACCCATGTTTTCATGCATTGAAGGGTTCCAAATAATAGAGTTTCCATTTGAACTTTTGGGCCTAAGAGTGTTCCCTTTTCCCAGTCGATTTCTGGTTTAAAGGCTTTAAACCATGGGTAGCCAAAGAGGAGTTGGTCTTGTCCTAGATTAGTGACAAAGAATCTTTGACGTTCCCTTTTGTTGCCTTTAGTAACGAGTAAGTTGCAAGCATAAGTGATTGTTCCATGACGGTTAAGGGTTCCATCGACATTGAATACTGGGCAGGGGTAGGGGAGTTTCTTCATTCCTAAGTGTAGTTTAATGACAGTTGTATGGTCAATGAAATTTTCAGTTGCCCCAGTGTCAAGTAGGACTGTTTCTTCTGCCTTCCCTCAATAGTGTGAAAATGCGACTTTTATTTGCACAGAATTTGAGCGATTTACAAAAACACTATCAAGGCAGAATGCCCTAACTATGGCAGCTAGTTTTGGGCTTGAGGAAAATCCTTTGGCATAAGAGATTCAATAATGCTCAGCTTGGTATCTTCATCAAGCGAGCCCATGTGGTCTTTCAAGAAACCAGAAATGTTGTCTGGGGTCATGTCAATGGGGTCTTGGTTCCTGACAGTGGGGTTGTCGCTTTTAGCAGGTTTGCCACTTTTGGCATGGTCCGCTATTTTCTTGCGACAGATGCAAGCTTGATGTCCTTTGATTTCGCAGTAAAAGCATTTGTTTTCATCCATGAGTTGTTGCTTTTTAGTGTCAGAATGTGTTTGCCCCATTCTATTGGCATCGACGTCCATAGCGTATCCTCCTTGGGAGGTGGTGCATGGTCTGGAAGTTCTATTTCTTCCAGGTTGGTTGCTTCTTCCTTGGTTCGGCTTTAGTCCAAAGGCTCTGTAAAGTCCTTGTTTTTGCTGGCTATATTGAGCAGCAGCCAGCCATTTCTGGTGGGACATTCTGGCCTGTTCTTCCCATTTTTTAAAGGTCCATGGGATATCCACATTTGGGTTAAAGTCAGGGGAATGTATGACTGCCCTGGTGAGTGGCTGGTTCATGCTGTGTTTGAGGGTTTCGATAGTTCCCTTGTCATCTAGGGGAACTCCTGCTTCATGAGCAAGTTGCTTAAATTTAGCGAAGAAGTTGTCAAGGCTTTCTCCTTGCTTGAGTTTGCATAATTTCTGGTAGGCTTCCTCCTTTTGGTTTTGGTTGGTGAAGGCTGCTTTGAACCTTTCTATGAAGCTGTCCCAGAGATCTTCGTCTGTCTCCTGAGCTCCATTGTCCATTGATTCCTGGAGTTTGTGCATTTGTTCCTCTTTCCAGGCATCTACCAAGGGGCCGTCCATGTAGGTGAGGAGGGTGACAACCCTGGAAAAGGGTTTCTTCATGGTGTCATTGTGTTGGTTAATTGCTTTCCAGAGGTCAAAGTTATTGATAAACTTTCTGGTTGTGCTTCTATCTCCAGTGAAGGTAGGTGGTGGGTTCCCTTTAAGAGCACCATTGGCAGGGCTAGTGATGACGTTGATGTTTCATGCTTCCTGTCCGCTTTGTCCAGTAGCAACATTCATCTCTTCCTGTTGTGTTCCCATTGTGGTTTGGATGGATAACTGGGTTTGAACAGCAGCGGCTGGGATAGTATCAAGGGGGATGGTGATGCCTTGTTGGACTACTGTTTCGATTTGGGAAAGGATAGGGGGTTGTTCTGTGAACGGGTTGGTTCCTTGGAGGGTTGCGATGTGGTGAATTCCTCCTGCAAGTACTTCTTCGTATGGTGATTGCTTGATGGCGGTGTGGAGTGTTGGGCTATAGTGCTCTGGGTTGATGTAATGTGGGTGCTGAGGGTCTGTTTCTTTCCAAGCACCGAGTTTTGAGGTGTGAAGTACTCCTCCTTGGTTCGTGTACCACTGGTTGTCTTTCCAGAGGAGTTTTACCCAAAAATCATCATCTTCTACTTTGACAAATTCAACAACTCCATGTGATTTCTTTGGGAGATCAACGTAGTATCCGGTGTCTTTATGTCTGGGTCTGTAGTATTCGAAGTATGCTTTGCCTTTAACATGTGCTGGGAGATTGTCTTGTTGTCTCCTGTGAACTCTCTTGTTTTGTTCAAGAGTTCCAATAAGTACTACTGCTGCCAGGGTGTAACTGGTGTTGTCCTGTGTTTCAAGGACGTTCGAGGAAAGCCTGACTTATATTAAGGCCTATTGAACCTTAAGGTGTGACGTGCGCAAAGGTGAAATATGCGGCAGTGACGAAGCTATAAGGGTCATAATTCCCTTAATAACCTAAGTGCTTTGGAAGGTGATAAAAGTGAGGAGGTCACTAAGACCAATGTCTGGGTGAAGATAAAGAGGAAGGGGAAGTATCTTCAAGGATTTGAAGATAACTTCAAAGAATGATAAAAGGGAAATATTGGTTCAAGCAACAAGGACTGAGAACGCAATAGATTGCAAACTAAGTCAGGCTTAAGGCCCAACTCTAGGATATAAGTCCAGCTTATATACAAAAGGGCAGCTACCTGACTAAGCATACAAAAGTGGAGAACAATGGAGTCATGGACAATAAGCATCACAGAACAATGGGGTCACAAACAATGGTGGTCACAGACTACCATAAGGAGAGAACAATAGGAAATGTACAAAAGGAGGGAACAATGGAGTTCCCAACAAGGTGGCTCTGTTGTACAGGTAAGCGGTCATGTGAGTTGAGGTCATGTGATTGTATAAGTACATAACGGACAAGAAAGAAAAATGTGGGCCAAGTGCCCAGGAGTGTAACATGTGGCCCTATGTCTGTTACTTCCCAAAGTGGGCACTTGTATGCCATGAATATTATTGACAATTTTTCAAGTTATGCCTGGACAATCCCCCTCAGAGCTAAGAGTGATGCCGCTGATGCACTCCAACTTTGGCATTGCATAGTTGAAAACCAGAGTGGTGAACACCTCAAGATCCTCATCACCAACAATGGGGAACTCTTGTCCAACACTGTAACAGCATGGTGTGGGGAGCATGGTATTGATCACCTCCTGACTGCCCCCTACACATCTTCTCACAATGGGCATGTGGAGCAACTACACAGGACCTTACTTGACAAAGTGCAAACCATGTGCCTGGCATGCAATGCCCCCACTTCTCTTTGGGATGAATTCTGTGCAACGGCTGCCTACCTCACAGTTTTGACAGCCATGTCCTCTCTTAATGGGAAGACTCCTTTCAAACTCTGGTTCAGACATCCCCCCTCACTTTCACACTTACACAAGATTGGATGTAGGGCCTTTGCACTTGTCTTGATACACAACCCAAAGCTTCTCCAACACTCTGTTCCTTGTGTCCTAATTGGTTACACTCCACATGCTAAGGCTTACCACCTGTGGAATCCAGCAACTGGCAGGGTATTCAATTCTTATCACATCACTTTTGTTGAGCACCTTGATACCTTGCCTGCCAATTTATTACCTGGGACGCTAGTGAACGTTGACGATGGAGGTCTTCCTCCTTCCTGGGATGCTATTGCATCCACACCTACTACACCCTTGTTTAACCCTTCACTTCCCCCTCCTGATTTCATTAATCCAGTTCCTTCCTCAATTAACAATCCTTCTAGTAGTCATCCTACTATAATTTCGAATTCATCAGTTCAATTACCTACTCCTCCTGAATTATCTCATGGTACTGTAACAATCCCTCCGAATTTACCTACAAACCTTCCAAATACATCAACTTCTATTTCGAATTCCTTAGTACCTTCTGGACCTATTCTATCAGAACTTACTGATCTTTCTTCCTCTGTTGTACCTTCTTCTATTGTTGTCACACCTTCTTCCCCCCCTTGTCCACATCCTTCCCCTCCTCAAGTACATCCCCCGGCTCCTCCACTGCTCCACCACTTGCCCTGCACTCCTGTACCTTTCTCTTGTGAGGACTCTTGTAATGGTCTTCTCCCTGACTCTCGTCTCCCTGGTGCATTATCTGATGTTTGTACCTCTGCTCTCCATTGTCAGGAGGAGTGTACCACCCTTTGTGCCATGCAATTGGATGACCACACTCAAGCCTTCCTTGCTGAGTTTGCACCTCTCCATCAAACCCATCTCCTTCTTGCTGTCGATCTTGACCAAAACTCCTCATTTTCCTCCCTCTCCATAGATGATGTTCTCTCTGCTCTCTCTGATGGCACCATCGAACCTGTCCTTGACTCCAGTGATGAGCCTTCATGGGCACAAGCCCTTGCTTCCCCAGAACATAAGTACTGGATTGCTGGAGGATGCAATGAACTCAAGAGCCTTGAGGACTTGAAGGTATTCGTGTTGGTCCCACACTCCAAGATTCCATGTGGACAATGCCCACTCAAGGGGAAGCTAGTTTGTAAGTGGAAACAAGACGATGTGGGCAACATGGTACATTACAAGGTGCGATATGTGGTGAAGGGATATGCCCAACACTATGGAATCAACTATGACAAGACCACAGCTCCCACTGTATGTCTTGAATCTTTCTGAGTTCTCTTACACATTGCTGCCTCGCTTGGTTGGGATGTACAGCACTTCAACATAAAGACTGCTTTCCTCCATGGCATCCTCCCAGAAAATGAAACCATGTTCATGGAACAACTGCCTGGGTTCAAGGTTCCTGGAAAGGAAGACTGGGTCATGAAGTTAATGAAGAGCATCTATGGGATGAAACAAGCAAGCAGGGTTTGGAACCAGACTTTTGACAAGGCAGTACAAGGTTGGGGGTTCCAACGACTATCAAGTGAGTGGTGCATCTATTGGCAACAAACCCCTACTGGGACTGTCATTTTTGCTGTCCATGTCAACGATATCATCTCCATTGCCCCCAAGCCAAGTATGAACTTGGCTTTCAAGTCACAACTCAAGGACAAATGGGACATCACTGACCTTGGACCTGCAAAATTCGCATTGGGATTGCCATCTCCCACAATCCATCCACCAATACTATTTCCATTTCCCAGACAGCCCTCATCGATCAGGTCATTGACCAATTTAACCAACATGACATGTATCCAGTCAATGTTTCCATGGTTGCCAGGTTACAACTGCATAGACCCAACAAGACAGATCCAGTACCCCCTGAAATAGCAGCTTGGGCAGAACACACCCCATATCGCTCACTTGTTGGTAGCCTGATGTACATTGCTATCAGTACCCGACCAGATATAGCATATGCTGTTGGATGCCTTGCTTTCTTCCTTGATTGCTACAGACCCAAACACTGGGAAGCAGCCATATGTGTCCTTTGCTACTTGAAGGGCACATGTTCTCTGGTTCTAAAGCTTGGTGGTCAGAATTCCCTTTGTCTTGTGGGCTACTTGGATTCAGATTATGCCAATTGTCCTGATACAAGTCATTCCATTGGAGGATATTGCTTCTCATTGGGTTTGGGGATGGTTTCCTGGAGCTTGCAAAAACAATGCATGGTCATGGATTCATCCTGTTATGCTGAATACATCGCTTTGCATAAGGCATTCCATGAAGCTGTATTCCTTAGGGAATTGGTGGATGAAATCAACTTTCTCCCCACTGGCCCTACCCCCATCCACTGCGATAACGATGCTGCATCTATTCTCTCTGAGGACCATCTCTGGCATCCTTGAGTGAAACACATCTGCATCAAATACCACTACATTAGGGAATTGGTCTCTGATGGGGAGATAAAGGCGACTTGAATATACACCACAGATAACACCGCAGATATTCTAACCAAGCCACTTGCTCAGGCAGATTACTTGTGATTGCGACCCAATTTGGGGCTTTGCATCAAGGAGGAGTGATTGTCTTTCTCTTTCTTTTCTTGTCTGTTCTATTTCTTTGCAACTTGACCTATTTGTATTCATGCATTTCATATCATTTCCATTGTCTACACAAGGAGGAGTGTTAGAACACAACATGTCATAGTCACATTATGATCATCGCACTTGGACACTTAGACATGTGACATTCATACAAGTATATTAACCTTTCTTTTCTTGTTTCTTCCCCCTCAGTTCATGTTATCTTTCCAGAACTGAGGGTAAGTTTTATTGTCATACTTATGCTCATACCATACTTGTTAAGGCTTCAATGGGCCTTGATAGTATGACTTGTACTAAGAGTGAACTAGTGGCGAGTACTTGAAGAGGTAGAAGTCTCTAGTGTTGCTAGAGATGACTCTGAGAGGCTTATGTAAGAGATGAGGAAAGGGGAGGCACTTTGGGGAGCTTTCAAGAACGTTGATATTGAGAATCAAGTCAAGCTTAGGGCTTGACTGTCGAAATACAGGGCGCTTATATACA
>Ga0307510_10001248_pt1 | contig 27636 bp, 19 predicted proteins | sample 12_EM_MG_FD_207224 | JGI IMG/M metagenome (GOLD analysis project Ga0307510, IMG submission 207224) | Populus trichocarpa ectomycorrhiza microbial communities from riparian zone in the Pacific Northwest, United States - 12_EM | ecosystem: Host-associated > Plants > Roots > Unclassified | place... | reverse complement strand
TACTGATAAACACAATCTATCTACTAGCTGGCCTGATAAGATGTACATCCGTTTCATTGGGCTGTGAATAACAAAAACAAAATTAGTTTCTAGTATGGCAGGAAGATCGCACTAGCAACTACCAACTTTAAAAATTAAATAATTTTCTAAAGGTCAAAAGTGGTATTGATTTTCAGTTATAATCTCAAAGAATTTGCAATTATTTTTAGGTTTTATCAACCATGATGTCAAGTCATGTTGTTTGAAAAAAAAATAAAAATCAACATCACCTTTGATTTAAAAATAAACATTAGTTGGAAGCTGTTGTGGTCAAATTGGAGGCTCGAGTAGATTCAATTGAAACATTTTTCTCATGTTATTCTATGATATTTTGATAGAAAAAATCATATACATATATATAGTGGTTTAACCAATATTTAAACTCCGTTTAAGAACGCCGTGCAAACCGCGTCTCTAAAAATTTAATTTTTTTTACTAAAAATTAATTTTTTTTTGTATATTTTGGATCGTTTTAATGCGCTGATCTTAAAAATAATTTTTTAAAAATAAAAAAAAATATCATTTTGATGCATTTCGGCACGGAAAACACTTTAAAAAACAACCACAACCACATTCTCAAACAGCTCTTAATTAGACAAATTTATATTATAACATTCAATCAACAACCACCTAAAAACCGTTTTATCACATATAATAATATCATATAAAAATATTTTTCAAAACATTTGAAATATTAATAATATAACCGTTATATATAAAATTGAAAAAATTAAAAAAAATCCCATCTAATGTACAAAAGATATAATTCATAATAATTAATTATCAAGTTTCAAAATTTAGATTAAATTATGAAAAATAAAACACCCAATCATACAAATAATACAAGCTTAATCTTAAAATCATAACCTAATCGGTGATTAAACATATCTAACATAATATCATCTAAGTTACCGTAAATGCACCAATCCAAAATATCCACAGTATATTTATAATCCAATCCGTCTAAGAAAATATATAAACCTACAAAATGAAAAATACAGAAAATACAAAGATATAAAAGATGGATTTAAATTTCTATAAATTAAATAGAAAAATAATGCAAAATACTGTTACCGAACCCATTACAGAATTGATTTAATATAAAGTTTAAATGAGCTGATTAATTTAAGTAAATATTTTTTAAAAAATTAAAGCAACTTTTTTTTTTAACACCCTGTCTACATTAAAGACGAGTGGATTAGGTACCAGGCTAATCAGTCAGCCGAGCCGGTGACTGTTGCTAAGTGGAGTAATTCCTTTCCTTCGAAGCGAAAGAAAAAGAAAAAGAAAAGGAAAAAATAATAATTAAAGCAAGCAAGTCGCAGCCGAGTTGAAAGACGAGAAACTAGAAAAAAAAAAAAAAGGACTCGTTTTGACTCTTGTACCCCTCCCTCTGTATTTTGCTGGCTCGCTCTCTACTCTTCTTCTCTTTCTTTAGCCTTCAGTCCTTTAGAGCAGAGTTAGTTGGTTATCTCCATCTCTCTCTCAAGATCTCTCCTCTCTGAGCTTACTCGATGCCGTTTCTAAGAACTCAACTCTTCTAGTACACGAAATCGCTTCACATTTTGAGCTCTCTCCCCTTCTAGTCTCCGTCGCAGCACAGGTAAAAGCTCTGCATCTCTAGGTCTGAGCTTCTCCGTCGCTGACGCATTCTCTTAAAATGCAGCACCGGACATGGTTGAAGTCGTTCGTCTCAGATCTAGCAAATATGTTAACAATAGACGGTGTTTTTTTTGTTTTTATTTTTTTTTCGGTTATTTAATTTAAAATGAATTTTGATTTTTATTTATGGCGTGTTTGGTAGAGATGGATAATAGTAATAGTAACGGCAGCAGCGGGGGGCAGCGGTTCCGGAAAATACCTCGGCATTCTCAGTCCCTTTCTCATCTCAAGTTGGACCCGCTGGTGAGTTTTTTAATTTAATTTATTTAAAAATAATTTAATTTTTATTTGCATGAGTTATTTTATTAATTTTAATGATTAATTTGAACTTATTGCAAAATGTATGTTAAATTAAAGCTAATAAACGATGCAATGACAATAATGTAAGTTCATTTTGATTTTTGAACTGATGGTGAAGAGTAAATGTAATGTAGTAAGAACTGCTCTTATTTTTCCCTATTTAATTCATAACACAAATTTAATTCATAACACAAGCATTTTCCTTGTTTATGAGAGCGAGGGAGATTGTTGAAAAGGTTTGGTGTCGTTGGGTCCGCTCTCCGAGGGGGCAGTCATTTTTCTTACAGCTTACAGGTTTTAGTTGTCACTATCGAACACCGAAATGGAGAGGGGAAGCTCATTGCTGACAACCCTGACCATATTGTAACTCGGCCACCTTTAAAAATCTTATAACTTCATCTGCTTGCTTATGTTAATAGCCTCAATTTCAATTTATCCACTCATTTCCTTAAAATTAATTGGAGTTACTGTCAGGGACTTTTTATATTATGATTTTATCAGTCAATGTAGTGTGTGCAGATATGCTCGTGTTGGAAACAGTAAAGGTTCTTACTACTTTGTTGTTGTATTTTTTGTTTTTATTCTTCAGGTAGATGAAAATTTGGAGCAGTGGCCACATCTTAATGAACTTGTTCAATGTTATAGAACTGATTGGGTGAAGGATGAAAACAAGTATGGTCATTATGAAAGTATCTCTCCAGTATCTTTTCAAAACCAGATTTTTGAAGGTCCGGATACTGATCTCGAGACAGGTAAGGTTGACAAATTTTTTAGTGATTTTACTTAAGGGGAACAATTTACTGTTTAGTACACAAATACTACTCTTGCATGCTAGCTAAGATTGGCATATAGGTAAAACATTGTTTCAAATGTTTGGATTCAGAGGGATTTATCTGCCATGGAGTATTTTCTTGAGAATTGTTTTAGTTGTTTGGATTCAGAGGGATTTATTTCCTATGGAGTATTTTCTTGAGAAACCTTTTCTTTTCTTGACATACCTAGTTTTCAATTAAGTTAGCTCTAGCTATTCATCGTGCATGTCAATTGGGAGAAATCTGAGTTTTTGTGATATAGTTAGTATTGAATATCTTAAATATACATAGTTAGAGATGCTCAATGGTTTCAACTTTGCTTTGACCTTTGTACAGAAATGCATCTTGCCAATTCAAGACGAAACAAGGCTGAAGAGACCACCGATGATGACATCCCAAGTACTTCAGGAAGGCAATTTGTGGAGGCCGCCTTCCCCGACTCATCAAATTCTGTTGTTTCAAAGGTTGTACTGCTTGGAGCATTGGTTTTATTGAGATCGTATCTTCATTACATAATTCTACTAGTCTGGTACTTCATGAATCAGTTAGCTTCTTGGTTCTTTAACGTTTGCCTCCAATAACTGACTTCTAGTTCCCCTCATGATTGTTTTAATGATGTACTTGCAGCATTTTGGTGAATCTCCTCTCCCTGCATATGAACCAGCTTTTGATTGGGATAATGAGAGGTCGATGATATTTGGCCAAAGGATTCCTGAAACTCCATTGCCACAGTATGACAGGTTTTAAATTGTTATTGCTGAAAAGTTTGGTATTAGTATTGTGGTTCACTATCGATTTATTTGTTATGCTTTATCTCTGATTATACTTTGTTTTTCCTGGGGGGATCCTGGTGGGGCGGGCCATAGTGGATTGAAGATCTCTGTGAAAGTACTGTCCCTATCATTTCAAGCAGGATTAGCTGGTGGGTGTGCAGCTTTTATTATCAGTTTTATACCATTGATAACATTTTTCTTCCCAAGCTCTTTCTATATGCAACAACTGGTTAAAAATTGACTTGGACATGAAATGACAATTTTTTGTTTTGTTTTATGTCCAAATTAATGTGAAGCAGTTTACTTCTGGAGGGGTCTTTTGGTTAACTATTATCTTCACATTTTTCTATGTTAAGTCATGTCCACCAAGAGATGAAAATATGGATCTGTCACCTGCTAGGCTTATGTTAATTGTAAATAAGTTACAATTTTTAACTTTCTAAACAAACTCCTCTGGCATGGTAAATACTTTTAAACTTGAAAAATCCTGTAGTTCTAATCAAATTTTTTTTTCAATGCAAAACATTTTACACTGTAATAAAGGAATCTTAATTATGCTGTTTCATAAAATATATTTAATTGAATATTTCTGACTTAGAGTTCTGTGTCTTTCATTCTCAGAGCCATTTTATGGTACAATTTGCATATATAATAAGGAGAGAAGAGAAAAGTTGTCCGAGGATTTTTATTTTTCTGTGGTGCCAACAGACACACAAGATGTAAGCTATAATAATAATGTAGAAGCTCCTTCCTTTTCAATTTAATTTTTTATTATGTCATTGGTATTGTTATTTTAAGCAGTTTTCTTGTAGATTATATAGAAGGAAATTTAATGGTCCTGTTTCTGTTATTGCCAGGCAAAAATTTCTCATGATCCTCGTGGAATTTTCTATTTAGATGCTCCTTCATCATCAATATGTTTGCTAATCCAACTAGAGAAGCCTGCCACAGAAGAAGGCGGGGTCACTGCCTCTGTTTATTCACGTAAAGAACCTGTATGTCTTATAAGTCTTGATGTTATTGTTTTTGTATGTTCATTTAATGGACTGAAAATTGCAATGTTGTTTCCTTGTTAGCAAGTTGCTTATATGCCACTAGCTTTTAAACAGTATTTCCCTTTTCATTTGTGATTGATGTAAATTATGCAATGAACTACCATATAATACGTGGGGCCTTAATGTTACATATAAGATAGGTGTGCCTAACTTGGTGTTTCAATGATATAATGGCTAACTGATTTAAATCAAACCTAAAACATTCTTCCCCTTTTCAATCGTTTTCTTTAGTTATTGGGTAATTTTTTAGAGTCCTTGAGATTTTATTGCGGTTTAACTTCAGTCCCTGTTCTCCTAAAAACTAACAAAATAGTCCTTGTGTAACACACTGGGGGCTAGGAAAGAGAGAAAATGGAGTATGGAGGGAGTTTCATCCCATCATAAGATTATAATGTTTTTTTATATTTGTGGGACTAATCTTGTCATCCTCTGTAGGCCTTTCTCCATGGTTTTTTAGTTTTTAATGTTCAAACATACTTAACCGACTATATATCCATGGAACATAGTTTTCAACCATCTATGCAATCATTTACAGGTTACCAATAAATTATGTTTATTAAACTATGTATTTGAATAACATTTCACTAATGTGATGATTGTGTTCCATCTTTCTGAACAGGTGCACTTGAGCGAGAGAGAGAAGCAGAAACTGCAGGTCTGGTCTCGTATTATGCCTTACAAAGAATCCTTTGCCTGGACTATTGTTCCATTATTTGATAACAGTATTGCTGCGACTTCCGGGGGGGCTGCTTCTCCAAGCAGCCCTCTTGCTCCAAGTGTATCTGGCTCAAGCTCCCATGACGGTGTTTTCGAGCCTGTTGCAAAGATCACTCTGGATGGGAAGTTGGGTTATTCAAGTGGAAGCTCTGTTGTGGTTGAAATATCAAATTTAAATAAAGTTAAGGAAAGCTACACTGAGGACTCACTTCAGGTGCGGTGGAGAAGTGATTCATTTATATCGATTTCTTTTACTATCTTTACGATTTTTGTGTGTGTATATATATATATATATTTTTTTTTTTTTCTAAATTATTTATGAACACTCAAGCTAGCAGCCGGTACATATATTTTATTTGTTTATTTCTTTTTATCTTTTGTATACAGTTGCCTATGATTGTTCTTTCCATGTACAATGTGCTTCATTTGTAGCATTCCCTCATATCTTTCATTTCCAGTATCTCTATGGAACCTTGTAATGCTAGTTTTCTGAAGTATTCATGTTTTTCTTACTCAAAACCAGTGCAAACGGTTGAAGTCTTTCGCATACAATTCTCATTGTATTCCATCTACTCTGACTGAGTGTACATTTATGCTGCTTCTCTTCAATGAGTTTTTATTTAGTTTAAAAAAATTGCTATTTAATTCTCTATATTAAGCTCGAAGTTGAGCATAAGAAGAATGAGCATTAGAGCAACACATCATTAACACATAAATACTGGAGAAGGGTTTTAAAGTTTTCTCGAGAAAGGAGGCATGTTATTTTGCTGTTATTCTGAATGCTTTGATGAGGCAGGGCTCCGGAATATGTGGATAACATTCCCCTACAAAGCAGTTCTTATAACATTCAATGGTTTCTTGGCTTTCCAACTGTGTTCTAATAATATGTTCAAAGCATTTCTTAATCAAATATTCCAAAGGATTGCTAGGCCATTCTCTTTCAAGTTCTCTCCTGTGTACTCTTGTCATGGAGAATGTCTTATCCTTCTTGTTCTAATCTGTCCTCTTCTCTGTTCTAATAAATCATTCTTTTTGAAAAAAAATAAAAGGTGCAATACTGACTTCTTAGTTGTTTTTGCTAATGCTATTAATTATTTCCATCTCTTACATGCAAATATTCTTCTATATATTGTTTTTGCTTTTACGAAAATAAGCTTTCATGATTCATGTAGGGTGTGTTTGGCCGCGTTCCAAAAAATTTTGATTTTTTTTTTTGCTTAAAATGAATTTTTTTTTATGTTTTCAGATCGTTTTGATGTGCTGATGTCAAAAAGGTTTTTTAAAAAATAAAAAAACTTCATTTTGATGCATTTCTAAGCGAAAAGCACTTTGAACCGCCACCGCTACCACAATCCCCAACATGCCCGTAATGTGGTGTAATGTTATAACTTCTAATAAATCATTTTCTTTCCATTTCTTTCTTCTATTTACTTTTATTTGACATACATCAAGATCACCTTTTATTTTGTATTTTGTACTTTTCCACTTATCTTAAAACATTTGAGCTGATCCTTTCTGTTCTTAGTGGATGCATTAGTGTCTGCTCAATGATTATCTAACAGCAAGAATGAATACTCAATAATCTTGTAGATTGTAAAGTGCTTCTTAATATTTATCTTAATTTGAGGTTCTCTCTCCAATTTTTAGGATCCTAAACGCAAAGTTCATAAACCTGTCAAGGGTGTTCTCCGACTAGAAATTGAAAAGCATCAGACAGCCCATGCTGAGTTGGAAAATTTATCAGAAACTGGCAGTATAACCAATGATTCCATTGATCTGGGGGATCGTGTTGCTGATTCTGCATTTACAAAATCCCCTAGCAATGGCTTTGATGATCCTCAAACTAGTGGTTCGAAGTGGAATATCTTTGATGGGAAAGAAACATCTGGAAATATATCAAATGCTCGTGAAAATCCTGATTTCACTGCTGATGATGTGAGTATAACAACCTTCATGTGTATATTGGTATCTGAATATACCATATAGGCATACCATACCATATGGATTTTTTGTTTTTCCAAAACTTGTATGTGATTACTTATGTGAGATTTTTCCACAAGCTGAGTCAATGAACTTGCAAGTCATTTTTTTCTTAATTGAACTTCTTGTCGCCTTTGGAAATGCATTTAAGCATAATTTGGTTAGTTCATTTGAGAATTGTTGGTGTCAAGCAATATGATGAATGATATTATGTTAGGAGCTCTTACTTGGCAAAGAATTGTTAAACTGCCATGATGACACTAAAAGCTCATGATTGATAATTTTACAACATTGAGAGCTCTTAATGCTCAATTTCATTTCTGGCAACACATGGCATCTCAGCTATTTTGACTTGAATCCATGAACATGCAGTTTGCTGCCTGTGATTTTTGTCGTTGCACATAAGGCTTCGCCCTTGATAACAATTTTTATTTTCAATGACCTTCATCTTATTGAATGCCCATTCTTTTATAATTACATCATATATTGTTAATGGTAAATTCTTTGTCCTGTATTGAAAATAGAGAAGGAAACAGGAAAAACCAATTGGAAGTACTAATTGATTTATTTGTCATGAAAAGATAATCTCCTTCTCTAATTTTATTAAACCTTTTGGCTTGAAATAGTGATCTTTAACAAATGTCCAATCCTTTTGGATAACTATTTTAACATTGCTGAACTCATTATTTGATGTGGTAATCAATGCAATTTTATGTTTTCCCAAGATGTGCATTTGAACTTGTGGGTCCTGCCCATGATTATCTCCCCATGTTCATTTGAATATCTGCACTCTTTTTGAATCTGTTGTCTGTGTTTAGATGGTTGTAATAAGAGCGGCATTTAATTTAAGTACGCATCTTGAAGATTATTATGAATAATAACCCTTTTCTTTCTATTTCAACAAGGTGCTCACTATCATATACCCTTTTCCTTCTAACCATGTCGTTTGACTTCCAGTTTCAAGCTTTTGATTTCCGCACGACCACGAGGAACGAGCCTTTCTTGCAGCTTTTCCATTGCCTGTATGTTTACCCATTAACTGTCAGTTTGAGTCGGAAGAGGAATTTGTTCATTCGGGTTGAACTAAGGAAGGATGACGTGGATGTTCGTAGACAGCCTTTAGAGGTAAATGGGTGTCACTTGTTAAGTACTAAATCAGTCTGCTTTCTGAAATCCATTCAACTTGATTGATGTGTGTGCTTTATCTTACCAGGCAATGCATCCCAGGGAGCCAGGAACATCGCTCCAAAAGTGGGCTCACACACAAGTAGCTGCTGGGACTAGAGTGGCTTGCTATCATGATGAAATCAAACTTTCTCTGCCAGCGATTTGGACACCATCCCATCACCTCTTGTTCACTTTCTTCCATGTTGATCTTCAAACCAAACTGGAAGCTCCAAAACCAGTATGTACTACATTTATTTTTCTTTCCCTTTTGACATAGAGTTTATACTTGACCACTTGAAATCCAGCATTATATTGGTGCGCGACAAGGGGTTAACATGAAATGTGACATATTTAAATGAAAATATCTTATCACTCCCAATGTGCTTTGGATTCTGGTTACATCGTCCTTTCACATTTCAGCATTTGTGGGCTGAAATCTGAATGAAAGATTATGATACAGATGGCTCACTGAAGATATATTGTAAATGGGGTAATTTTAAGTGATCAGATATTTTCATCTTCATAATAACCAGCAACTTTAAAAGTTCAGTACTCTTTTTAGCATAGGAATTGATTTTGTTTTTGAAACAAAAATCCAAACTCCATCCTTCTACTCTGTTTGTACTGCTGGAGAGCCGACTGACAAAATAAGAACTGGTGGATAAAAGTGACATACTGTGCATAGAACTTGAAACCCAACCCCATGTCACTACAGCTTGGCTACTCAGACCATATGGATTTAACTTGAAATTGATTGAAATACTTTGGTTACTATTTTAATATGGGGGCTTAATAGATTGATTTAATTTTCCTTATGCCCTTCAAAAAAATTGCTTCATCTTCTGCAGGCAAAGCATATTCTGAAAAGGTATCTTTTGCCCCAACAAACAAAACAGAGCTGTAATAGTTTGTGCACCAGTGCTCCTTATTCTTCTCTATTTGTTGTAACTAAGTAGAAAAGCATATTCTGGACACCTCCAAGAAAAGTATATTCTGGAATACAAGAACTTATTTTCCACGATCCTCACTCGATTCAGTCAAGTTGAAACTAAGTTTTTTAACATGCCATTTATAATTTAAGTCACATGCTACGTTCTTGCAAGATATCCCTGTAAAGCTTGATTTCTACTGTGGACTGTATATTGAATGTTGCTATAATTCCTATTTGTTGTTATGTCCCATCAATGTTGAGTTTCAGTTTATTATACTCCATTGCTTGTTTTTGAGGGGTTTTTGGGAGTGTTCTAAACGGTATCATGGTGAAATGACTTCATATTCTTTCTTTTTCTAGGTGGTTATCGGATATGCAGTGCTTCCATTATCCACACATGCACAGTATGTAAATGGCTTTAAATTTGGCGTTTCTTCTGATTTTCTATTGTAACTGCTTCTTAGTTCTCTTTTCTTAATTTTACACAACCATAAATACTGTGTTACATTTTATTACATTCTAGGGTTTGGCTCCCCTCCTGTTCCATAGAACATGATGTATCATGTCCGTGAGATCCAAACCATTTATTTGATATCAACAGTTTGGATTTCTCAAAATAAAATAACTGCCCATTCAAAAGATTATGTGACCACCCACTAACATTTTGGAGTGGAATTCTAATCATTGAGTTCAAATCAATGTTTTGCATTGGCCAAACATGATATATCTTGTTCTTTGAAACAAAGGAGAATCTCAATTTGACTAGGATTAGTACGTTGCTTGCTCAACATTGAAATGAATATATGAGGATTGCGAACTGTAATTCATCTGCATACAGTCGTTACCTTCATACTATTTTTCCTAAAGTTGTGAAAATACCTTTATCATTTTGGATCATGTCTATAATATGTATGAGCCAGTAGTCTGACCATTGATGAAGCCTTGTCTGGTTGAATATCTGGTCTGGTTCTACCGAACATCTTCGAGTCTAGACATCATGAAAAATCATTGCTAGCCTTGTGATATTATGCATAAAGTTAAACTTTCCCTGATTTGTAGTCAGATTTGATATGGGTCCCAATTTTGCTCTTTTTGAATAATTATTTGAGGTTTAAGCTTGCTCTTCTTCGCCCTTCTTGTGATTATACATTGAAACTTGGAAAATGGCTTGACACTATGATTGACACTATTATTTCATCATGCTATTTATTTATAAATTTGTTAAGGTTTTAGAACTTTCAGTCATTTTATTTATAGCATGATTTTACTCAGGTTGAGATCTGAAATTTCTTTGCCAATAATGAGAGAGCTGGTTCCACATTATCTCCAGGAAATGGGAAAGGTATGTTTGGAGTGCAGTGTTGGATGAATAATGTTGGTATTAAATCTCTACTTTGTGTATTTTTATAAAATAGTTCACTTTCTGATTTTTTTTTTGTTTAAGGAAAATTTTCACTTTTGATTACTCTTTCATTTTTTTATTGCTTTCTTATAAATTTAATTGAATCTCATATGATTTCTAGGGAAAAGTTTTCCTGTTGATTCTTTGATTATCTCATAAACACATATATGCCAATCTCATTCTGGCTTGTTTATTCAAATGCAAAATCTTTATATATACTGTTAAGTGATGATTTACCTTTTATACTCCTTTCTTCCCAATCTTTTATAGGAGAGGCTGGATTATTTGGAAGATGGAAAAAATGTCTTCAGATTGCGCTTGAGACTATGCTCATCTCTGTATCCCATTAATGAGCGCATTAGAGATTTTTTTATTGAATATGATAGGCACACTCTTCGTACTAGTCCACCTTGGGGATCTGAACTTCTTGAGGTATTCTTCTATTTTTTTCAGTACATATCGGTTTCTATATTTGCATCCTTAACATTTATTCTCATGCAATCTCTCTGCTTTTTTTGTGGTATTCCATGTGTTACTGCCAAATAGTCTTCAAATCACGCTCACATCATAGAAATGGCAAGATGATATGTTAGCTACCATATTAACTGAAAGAAGAATTTAAGGCCAGAAGGTCTATTTTATCGATGCTGTCTTGGACTTTCTCATGATCCCTACCAATGGCCTAAAAGACCTGTTGGAGGCTGAGAAATTGGGTGATAAAAATTGGATGCTTGGGAGACCTAAGGCTCTGTCTCTGGATTAAATGATACATTTCGTGGTGTCCTTAGAGTCATGCTGTTTTTCCAGTTTGTTTATCTAATATTCAAATTTAAAGCTTGACTTTGTGATAATCCTCACAGGCGGTTGTTATTGACTTAGCCAAGTCAAGCAAGTAAACAACCATCCCAAAATTATGCATGGAGAGCTTTGAAAGATCTCTTAATCAAATTCTGCAAGTGGAAATTTAAGAAGTTCAGACTCATCAATTTAAGGGAATCTTTTTTAAAACGAGGCTACTAAAAATTTTCTTTTAATAAGTGACGATCCCTTTGGAAGCCAAATATCATAAGGAATTTTTGGAAGACAGATAATGGCGCGTGGTTATTTTCAAACTCCAATGACATGCATATTCTTGATCATCCTATTGCAGAATAACAGGATCCTTGATTTTCTGATGCTTGTTTCTATGAGCAGAGTAGGTTATATAGGTTCATTGTGAAGTGATTTAGAGGTAAAGGATGTTTGGTCTCTTATCTAGCAGTTGGTGCTTCTAGTTGCCTCTTTCAAGTAGTTCAGAATTATGATATTATAGAGTTGCCTATGAATTCTTCTTCCTAAAGAAAGATCTTTGAAGAAAGCTCCCCTGTATAATGATGTGTTAGTTGTCTATTGTTATGATACATTTGCTGGAGATATTGAAGTTGATATTTGCTTTTGGGACTCAATCACCTCCCTAGAATTTTTTCTTCCTTTTTTCAACCCTCACTCACCAACATTTTCCTCTTTTCTCTTTCTCGATTAAGTAGCTTTATTACTGAAAGATTAATTTCTTTTTGATTTCTGATGAAAACTAGAATGTGCTTTACTAAGCCTCAAAAATTAAAATTTCTTCTTGCTAGGGAAGTAGAGGGCATAAGTAAATTACAGAGGAGAAAAAATAAAGGAGAGAATCTAGAGAAATATGGTAGATAGAAGGAAAATAGTTTCATATCATTTCCTATTCTCAATCATCAAAACAAAACCCATCATAATTTATAATAATATGTGCTCTTATGTAGATTTTGAAAGTGTAAGTTATAGGAACAAGAGTTCCAAAAGGTTGGAAGACAAATTTTACTACTATTAAATTGGAAACAAAATAAACTCTTAACTTGAATGGAAACTTAAAAATTGAACTTTATAATCTATAATAAGGTTCATGAAAATGACTAAAAATACTGAGTAATCAATTAAATGTCTCATAAGCAGGTAAAGTCCAATTTTCTTTCATTTCCGTCTCTGCTCCTTCTACACCTGATTCCTACCTTTTTGATGCGGTGTATAGCATGGATAAAAATTAAGGTTCTCAAGCCCTAAAGTTACAACCCTACTACTGTATAGTTGTAGAGTAATAGAGAAAAATCTCTGATATTTTGTAAAAAGTATGAATAATCTGAATCTTCTTCTAACAAAAATAAACTAGATATCTCTATATATAGTAGTTCTAGACCTATAATCCTTGTAGGAAAAGGATTCCTAATTAAAACTTACTTAGCTAATAGAATCTATTAATACTAATTAAATTAAAAGTCCTAATCTAAATAGGATAAAGAATCTAAATACAACAAGGTAAATAGAGACAATTCTGCACAGTAACTTTCGTGTCTTATTTGAAAACCTTCTTGATCTTTGATCATCATGAAATTTTAACCTAATAGGAAGCACGACCTTCTAATCTTTTGTCAAAATTTCAGCTTGATTCTACCAAGCTGCTTCTTGAATTCTTTTTAAACTCCTCAAAACCAAAAAACCTTAACCATTAATGAAATAATGCATTAAACATTATTAGGCCAAGAATATTGAAGAAAGTTCCCCGCCTTAATCCCTTCTACTTTCGAAAAACTCGCCCTCAAGTTTTAGAAATTGATCTCTTCCACTCCAAAGGAATAGATACTTAGAATATAACATTGTAGCTAATTGATTTACAAAGTAGCATGTCTTTGACCCCTAAACTTGAAAATTTAATTTATGGTGTGTGCATGCTAAAGAAAAATCTATATTTAATATTTACACTTTCTGCTCCTATGAAATCCATTTTAGTTCCTTCACACATTTTTCTACTTCAAACTTGATCCCTCATTATTGACGACTCCTATTACTTCAACCTTTGTATGTAAAGAAATTTCAAAATAATCTTTCATAAAATCTTTAGGGGAATTGTTAGAAATTACCATGACCTCCATGTTCTTGTTCGTAAGATCTTCATTCATGATTGAAAGACCATCATTTGCCACTGTCTTCTCCAACTTAAGGTCAAAAGACTGAAACTGTTTGTCAGGTGCTCTTTGGTCGTGTTATCGTTAACATATTAGATAACTTTGAAATTTTGCTTTCACCAAACTCCACATACAAGTGGTTGTGTAGGTGGAATTTCAGGAATAGGTCCAAGGTAAGGTTGACCCTGGTGCATGTCTCCAAGCACATTCATCTCCTTTTTGTGTTTCATATTTGCATATCCTATTAGCCAAATTAGATCTATTATGGCTTGATCCAAGCAATCAAATTTCTGTCCCCAATGATCTAGTTTCAGCTCCTGGGCCAGTACAACGCTCCATAAGGCCTCCACTCCTATATCGCAAAATGAGTTACTACTGTCTCCATCAATCAAAGAGGCTAACCTGCTTTGATATCAATTGACATGGCGTATCTCAATTGATATCAATTTCTGCTTTGACTTGCAATCTTTAGATTATAACCAATGCAAGTTTACAATTTGAATATTTAGCTACCTTGTTGAATTTGATAGCGTGACTGCAAACCATGGTCAAGTTACCCACACTTCTTTTTTCTCTCCTACCACTTCAAGAACAGGTGATGCTGGAGTTGTGGCTTGAAATGGGAAGTAGTTTTTGAACTTAAAAAACGGTGCATCATATTGTCATATTATCTCACTGTCTTATTTGGCCAAGTTTTTTAATGTCTTGCGAACAACATTAGGTCAAGGGTATTGTATCTCCAGTGGTTCTTAGTTGAATAAACAATAATGGTTTTCTACAGGTGAGAAAGTCATATGAGTAGTGGTCATCATTTCTTATGCTACTACTTTGGACTCCGGTGCATCATTATTTTTATGGGGTTGTTGCTTGAAATGCGTGGAATAAGCTTTTTGGCAGTTATGGAATAAAATGGGAATCTCCACATTGTTTGAAGGATTTGCTATCTTTGATTTTACTCAGGGGCTCTGGGAAAGAGATGGATCATAAACTTCTTTGTACCGCCAGATTTTTTGAGAACCAAAATTATTTAGCTTCTGTTTTCTGACTTTTTGGGATAAAGTGGTGTTCTGGCATCTCAGTGATGTTCTGTGTGTAGTGCTTTTAGTGGCCTTTCTTCAGCCAGTATTTTGCTTGAATTAGATGTCTTATTTCTGTATCGTTAAATTCTATTTGGTTTACATTATCACAAACAAGGAAACTCATGGATAGTTGTCTTATCATAGTCAATTCAACTGTATGAAAATAGGGTCTGTTTGCTGTGGCTTGACTTGAATGTTTATGGATATCATGCAGGCCATTAATAGTCTGAAGAACGTTGATTCCACTGCTTTGCTTCAGTTTCTCCACCCAATTTTGAATATGCTTCTCCATCTTATTGGCAGTGGTGGAGAAACTCTCCAGGTAATTTTAACAATTCAACCAGGAGCTTTACAAGTGGTTCTTGATATGGAACTCACTGTTTATGTTTGTTTGAGTTGCTTTAACTACATGTTTTTAGATATCAGTAATAGTCATTCTGTAATGGCATTAAATAATAAGTGTTATTACCTGTGCAATAGAACCATGATCTGAAACCATAGTTTATTTTATGCAACAGATCTTGGTGCCTTCTATCATTGATAAATTCACACCTGTGCCATTTGCAGCCAATAAACAACCCCTGTAAAAATGTGACAGTTGGGTCGCAACAGCTATTACAAATGTGGCTGTGATTTAAAGCCATTTTAACTAGTTCATTTGGTTTTTTGCTTGGGGTTCTTTTTTAATTTTTGTTTTCATGTTGTACACCTGTGCTCCTGATTGTGCAGTGCCCGTTAACTAGTTCTTTATTTTTCCCTTTTTCTTTCAGGTTGCAGCCTTCAGGGCCATGGTTAATATCCTAACTAGGTATGATTGCTAGTCATTTTTTTGAGTTTGACATCAGGGCAACATCATTTATCTTCTAGAATGTTCTTCGAGTGCAGAAATCTGAGTTCATGTAAAATATGAGGTGTTCAAAACAGGAATCAGAAATGTATGCCTCCAAAGTTTTTTAGTCTACCTAAATAAAAGCAGGGAGAGCTTTTCAATTGCTGATAATCTTCAATCAATATTAGCGTTATTAGATTTGAATGTCCATCTTTTCCTGATCTTGGCGATGTTAACTCATAAATTTTCAATCTTTTCAGATTCGATTCAGTGTTTACCAGTTTCGAGCAATTTATTTAGAAAAAAAAATGTGCAAAAAACACTAGCCTTTGCATCGTTTAACATTTGGCTGCATTTCATTTTGTAGGGTGCAGCAAGAGTCAGTTGATGATACTGAACGGAATCGTTTTCTGGTTAACTATGTTGATTATGCTTTTGATGACTTTGGTGGTCGTCAACCACCTGTTTATCCTGGTTTGTCCACTGTGTGGGGGAGTCTGGCTCGTAGCAAGGTTAGTTGTCTCTTCTTTCACAATTCTTGCATTTGCTGGTAGGGGTGGTAAACTGGTCATATGATCATCCTTCTTTTCTTAGTTACCATCATCTAATCTAACTTTGGTGCATATACTCTCTCCTGTCTTGATAGATGTAGATAACTTGTTAAATTTCATAGGATAATGACATTTCTTCCAATTATATTACTTGGAGCTTTGTAAATTTCCCATACTCACTCTTATGCTCGGTATCAAAACACTAAATATTATATCAAATTTATTTTTAATATCCTTCTAGTTTTATTTGCAGAGGTTTAGAAGCATTTCCAACTACCATTGTTGGGTTTGACAATGATGCACGATTACCTTGTATATTAGAAAAGAATGTGAACCTCACTTGTTGGTGTCTGGCTAAATAGTGTTAATTGTTATGACTTTCAATTATGTGTTTGTGATGTAGTTATATTCTCATCAGTCTTGATGTTTTTATTGTTCCATCATCTTAACCGCTTTAGTCCTATTGATGAAGCAAAAGGAAGGTGATTATTATCAGTTTATTTATACTTGTATAAATTAGTCCTTTTTTATTGTTACTTGGGAATTTTTTTGCTATGAATTCCAGTTTCTTGGCTAGTTTTGGATCCCTGGGCCTTAGGCAATTTATTAGCCTGCTCTTTGTTAATTTTAGAAAGGTTCATGGCTCTTTGTCACTGGAATACATTGCCGTTTAAGAATCTGTATTCATCATCCTTTTCTACTTGGTACCTGTAATTCGTTTTTTTTCCTGGCTTCTAACATCCTTGTGATATTTCAATAGATTACAGTGGTCTTTAAAGTGGGTTGGACTATGGCTAAGTGATGACAGTCCTCCACCATCTCAATTTGACCAAATGATATGTTTATGCTCTTATTGATAGTGTAGTTCGCTGGCTAATACAATCGCTGGATCCTACGACATCTATTGGTGCTAATGACACAACTGATTCTGGCATCCATTGTTGGATCAGTGCATATAGCACATTCATTGGATGCTGCATTTATTGCAAGATGTGCTTAGGATCAAAGTCATCTCTTTGTGTTTATGCATCTTCTTTTCCTCTCTCTTTCTCCACCTCCTCCCTCCCTCTCCTTTTGTTCTTTCCTTGCAGAACTTTTCAAATTTATGACCACTGCAGGCTAAAGGCTATCGTGTTGGACCAGTATATGATGATGTATTGGCAATGGCATGGTTTTTCCTTGAGCTTATTGTCAAGTCAATGGCATTGGAGCAAGCTCGTCTTTTCTATCATAGTCTTCCATTGGGTATATTAATTAAATGCCATGGGATTCCTGCCATTTCAATACAAAATGATCTTGCTTGAAATTACAATTGACGTAGATTTTATATTCGCAGTATTTAGCTTATGTTTCTTTTCTTTTATTGTAATTCCTTTTGTGCTGTAGGTGAAGATGTTCCACCGATGCAATTGAAAGAAGGTGTGTTCAGATGCATCATGCAGTTATATGATTGCCTTCTTACAGAGGTGCATGAGCGTTGTAAGAAGGGTTTAAGCTTGGCAAAACGTTTGAATAGCAGTTTGGCCTTCTTCTGCTATGATCTTTTGTCAATCATTGAACCTCGTCAAGTTTTTGAATTGGTATGCTTTCAGCTGAAATATAATATCTAAATCAGCATATTGACATTAATTGTACTTTTTAACACTAACTGCTCTGGAATTTATGTATATCTAGTTTCAGTTATAAAATGTGGATCACTGAGCATGCACTTAACATGACGACTTGTATGCTGGAAGGGTGTCATGTGAATGACAAAATGCCATAATCATATTTCTGCTAAACTTTGTTCATGAAGGTGGACAAGCAGAATGAAACTGAAATATTGGCATAGGGTAATGGGAGAATAAGAAAGTTTAATTAAATTATATGCTAAGACACAAGGGTGTAATGTTGAAAAACTTTTGGGACATGGTCCCCTCAAAAGTACTCTACATGCCACCCCTGACAAGACAGACAATTTGTCGAGTAGTTCTGTATGCATATAACATACTAGGAATGGCATCATGTGCCCAGGAAGTAGGGATCTAAATCTTCTGCTATCTTGAGTGTGGGCAGAGTATAAGGTAGGTTAAAATTTTGCTGATGTTATAACTCGCTATACCTCTAACTATCTGCAATCTGCTACAGGTGTCCTTGTACCTGGACAAGTTTTCTGGGGTATGCCAATCAGTTCTTCATGACTGCAAGCTTACCTTTTTGCAAATCATATGTGATCATGATCTTTTTGTGGAGATGCCGGGGAGGGACCCTTCAGATAGGTATTCATCAATCTAATTGTTCTTGATTGATTACCTTGGTACATCATGCAAGATAAATTGAGTGAAGTCTGCATCTCATTAGCTCACTTTTTTTTCGTGTTGTGTTGTCATTTTCTTTCAGTTCATTCAATTACCTATCTACTTTCTAGAACCAAATTTTCTTATTTTTTAACATATAAATACCTTATTACTTTATACGCACACACGTACACGCACACGCACACGCACACATATAAGCAAATACGTGGGCAAGCTTATCTGGGGATGCTGATCAGTTCGTGACTGCATGCTTACCATTTTGCAAATAATGCGATCTTGATCTTTTTTGTGGAAATGCTGGGGAGAGGCCCCTCAGGTATTTTGTTAATCAAATTCTTGTTGATTGATTGCTTTGATGCTTTATACAAAACAAATTAGGTGAACTCTGTATTACATAGGCTTGTTTTCTTTTCATATAATTTTATCGTTGTTCAGCCGCTTCATTTGTCAATTTCCTTGTAAGTGTAGATGTCTGTCAGTGTCAAGTTGCACCTAGGATTGTGACATACATTTTAACACATAATATGGATGTAATCTTCATTCTCTGAAAAGAAAAAAGGGTAGATGCTATCTAGTGACCGATTAGGGATTTGTAGTAATGGATGTCTGATTGTGTTCTTGTTTGTATTGTAGAAACTACCTTGCATCTGTTTTAATACAAGAGCTTTTCCTTACTTGGGATCATGACGAGCTATCTCAACGGTCAAAGGTGAGTTTAGTGCAGATGAACCAAGTTCCCTCTACTTCATCTGAATATTATATCTTATGTGCGTACTTTCTTCAAGAGTACCTTTTTGCAGAATTGGTATTTTACTTATCGTGGCCATTTCCACCTCTATATATTCTCATGGCACTGAGTTTTGGTGCATGCAGGCAGCCAGAATCTTAGTAGTACTGCTTTGCAAGCATGAATTTGATGCTCGATACCAAAAGCCTGAAGATAAACTATATATCGCACAGCTATATTTTCCACTTGTTGGCCAGGTTTTTACCATTATAAAATTCTTGCTTATGTATAGAACAGCCAATCACTTCTGCCTTACCTCAAGTTCATAGTCAAATTTAATTTCTCTTCTAGTGCTATCATGTGGGAATCTTGGTTGCTCATCATAGTTCTGTATAACTTTGTGATTACACTTTTCGATTGCTTTAATTTTTTTCTTTTTAATGTTTGGTGGAACTGAAGTATTCTAATTAAGAGTCAGAAAAGGAGAATTGTGTTCTTATGTTTGCCTGCTTGTGTTTGTAGCATTATCACCATGAACTGTATATTTAAGTGTTTATATGCTAGTATTTGTTAGGGACTTGGGGTTCTTCTGTACTCCTATCAATTGGCATGGACTATGAATTGTTCAACTTAGCTTTGGATGTCAGGAAATCTTACTATATTATTAGTTAAGTTTCTGTTCAGAATCTGCTTGGCTACTGATTATTGAGGTTGGTGCCTGAGTTCATGTAATAAGAAATCAAAGTGTTTGTCTCTTACCTTAATGGGCTATTTCAAAATAACACATGGCAACTCTTTAAAGGACCAGTAGTTCATTTACTAAGAAAGATCTTTAAATGCGAAGTTTCTTGAAGAGAATTTGTCAGAGGCAATGAAACATTCTTTGTTGATAATGGTGAGAGATGGAGTTATATGGTATAGCTACAGGTGCTTCAATTTACTTTCACAAGTGAACTGAGTGGCTGAAGCAAGAATTTGCCTTGGTCCAATTAAGAGAAGTTAAAGCATGCTTCTCTCAATACACTTCATGGTTAAATCATAATTATATGTCCAGAATTGAACACGTTCCCACAATTGCTATGTGTAGAGTAAAATAAAACAGATCACTAAAAAATCATCACACATGAGAATTGCAAACTAGGTAAAGGAAATCCAGTGACACACGGCATCAGGGAAAGGTCTCATAAAACTTTATTTCTGGCATGCGGGTAAGAACAATAAATGTGCAGGTCTCTTACTAAAGGATTTGAAAACAGTTCTCCTTGTGGAAATAAGAGATGGCGTAAAAAGTAAGAAATGAAAAAGATATCATGTTTTAAATTCTCTCTTATGAATTAAATTCACTGGTCAAGAATATATTGTTACCTATTCATAGAGGCATTCAGGAATTATAATGACCACTTCATTCATTGATAATGTAACTGATTAAAATTGCCCTGATGAAGATTTATGACAAGCAGAGCCGCTTGATGAGATGGATATTCTGATGCCAGAATATTAATAACTATGCAGATAATAGCCTAAGCCAATATGTATCTAATATCTCAGAAGTTAGTTATTCAAAACAAGGTAGATGATGCTCATTAATGAAGGAAAGGTAAAGCATGTTGACAATCAAAAGTTTCGAAACAAATATCACAATTTTGTTCTGGTTCTGCGCACAACACTTAGACTGCCATCTATATTTATTTTCTGCATCCACAAATTAATGAATATATGGAGGCTTGACCAACTTCAGCAGTTTGTGTATCACTATGGTATTCTGTAGCCATATATGGAGTCTGATAGACATTATCATCCAAGTAAGAAGTCAAAAACCCACCTATACAGACATGCTTTTCTGGACACATTTAAAATGTCTAGTAATATTGAAAAAAATTTGCTTTCTCCCCTAAGAAAGGCTAAGAAACTGCCTTCAGCTGAAGATGTAATGGTTATGTTCCTAATTGCACCGATAAACCAGTGATTGAAACTCTTTCATGTAAATGTAATGGATCAATTTTTTCTTAACTGAGTTTACTTCTAATTCTTTTGATGGAAGTTGGGTTCAAGTGTTGGCTTCATATAGTGCCTTGCAAATTTGTAGAAATTCATGATTATTGAGCTTGTCTGCCTTGTTAACATCCTAATCTTAATTAGTAACTGCAAGTATATATAGTATCATAATGATGTAGAAGAGGTGATATGGGATAAGATGTATTTTATAGGCTTTACTGTTCTGCCAACTGATATTTGCTCTAACTACCCCATGGATCGCTGAATTAATAATCTGTCGTTTATGCAGATCCTGGATGAGATGCCTGTCTTCTACAACCTGAATGCTGTTGAAAAGCGTGAAGTTTTAATTGTTATTTTGCAAATCATGCGCAATTTGGATGATACATCGCTTGTCAAGGCGTGGCAGCAAAGCATTGCTCGGACTAGATTATTTTTCAAACTCATGGAGGAATGCCTTGTTCTTTTTGAGGTTGCTATTTATCTGAACTCCCGTCTCTTTTCTTCTCATTTTTCTAGACATTGGTATTTGTGTTTGGTAGCTGAACATATTTGTTGGTCTAGGTATGGAGAATTATCTAGTTTAAGTTAAGAGTTTATTCGTCTTGGTGCCTCTAAACATTATCTAGTTTGAATTAGGGCAACATGCACCACATGCAAAAACAAGTGAGATCACTAAGATCATGCTGGTAATGCACTCTTTGGCCATCGGCATAGATGGGGAGAAAATATAAATCCTTGAAAGGAAAATTGACTTGGGGAAAATAAAGTGGAGTGTCTTGACTATTTTTGCCCTCACGTATCACATTTTGAGGAGTTAGAGCATCCAGTCCAAAAGCTTTTCTTGATTTGTTAAGGGCCCAATGCACTTTATGCACCTTATTAGGGAAGGCTCAGTAGTCAAAAAAGGCTAAAATTATAGAAGGATAAGGCAAAACCTAGCCTTAGAGGAAAATCCATAGGGCTAAGTAGCAACTATTATTGGGCTAACAATTACTCAAATAAGGATCACTCGCAATCTAGCATGAAAACTTTAAATTGATCTGCTAGGCAAGGACTATAGTTTAGGTTATCAAGTTTAAAAATGTTAGGGTTTGCATGCGACCCCTTGGGGTTTGCTTCTCTTTAGCATTGTTTCTCTGTTCTTCTATGTATGATGCTGATTCTGCACAATGTGTTTACAGCACAGAAAACCTGCTGATGGCATTCTTATGGGATCTAGTTCTCGCAGTCCTGTTGGGGATGGACCTGCTTCTCCCAAGTACTCCGATAGGCTCTCTCCAGCAATCAACAATTATCTGTCTGAGGCATCACGGCAAGAAGTCAGGGTAGGTTAAATTTTATCTGTTCTTGGTTCAAAAGTTGGCACTTTTGCATGCTTTAGAAGTTTTAGAAGTCAAAATTTATATATCCTACTAAGTTTTTTATTTTTTCTTGTGCAGCCTCAGGGTACACCTGATAATGGATATTTGTGGCAGAGAGTGAATTCCCAATTAAGCTCCCCCAGCCAGCCATATTCCTTGAGAGAAGCACTTGCTCAGGCACAATCTTCCAGGATTGGAGCTTCAGCCCAAGCACTTAGAGAATCCTTGCATCCAATATTGAGACAAAAACTGGTATATTCTTGTGGAGAATTCATGTGCTTGTTCTCATACTGCAATGGGCCGTATTGTTTTGCAAAATATTATATTTCTGTATATGACCAATAATTTAGGTAGCTGATAGCTTTGGCATTTACTTCAGGAGCTTTGGGAAGAAAACTTGAGTGCTGCTGTGAGTCTTCAGGTTCTGGAAATAACTGAGAAGTTTTCTATGATGGCAGCTTCCCATAGCATTGCTACTGATTATGGGAAACTTGATTGCCTCACAGCCATATTTACGAGCTTCTTCTCTCGAAATCAACCATTGTCTTTCTGGAAAGCTCTATTTCCTGTCTTTAACAATGTGTTTGATCTTCATGGGGCAACATTAATGGCCAGGGAGAACGATCGTTTCTTAAAGCAGGTTGCTTTCCATCTTCTTCGGCTTGCAGTTTTTAGAAACGAAAGTGTCAAGAAAAGAGCTGTTATTGGCCTCCAGATTCTTGTCAGGGTATGCTTTTTTACATGCTCTGGTTTGCCGCATATGTTGTAATTTTCAACTTATATAACATCAATTGTCATTTTCTTCTGTTTTTGCAGAGCGCTTTCTATTACTTCATGCAAACAGCAAGGTTGAGGGTCATGCTGACTATCACACTGTCAGAGCTGATGTCTGATGTGCAAGTGACTCAGATGAAGTCTGATGGAATGCTAGAGGAGAGTGGTGAAGCAAAGCGTCTTCGCAAGTCTTTGGAGGAGGTGGCAGATGAATTGAAGACTCCTGACCTACTACGGGAATGTGGAGTTCCTGAAAGTGCTCTGGTGGCAGTTCCAAAAAAGTTGGCAGACAATAGGTGGTCCTGGAGTGAGGTGAAATATCTCTCAGACTGCCTTATCCTGGCCCTTGATGCTAGCCTTGAACATGCACTCTTGGTAAGTTAATATCTGCATCAGCTTTTTATTTCAGAGACTGGTCATTTAATACGGACATAATGGATTGGTGGGATTGGGCATATAAGCAAGTAGTGTTGGCAACGTTTTCCTCCCAATCCTCCTTGTTGTAACCCCTAGCACATTCTTGCGTAAGCTGTTTTCCTGAATTAGGAAAGGGCATTTCTGTAATTATCATGGATTATGTGGTTCTTTTCCCAATGAATTGGGATGAGTTTTACCCTATCTTGTGTGTTAGAGAGTAATATAAAACCATTCTTTGGGCTTCACCTAATAATTCAATCTTTTGGGTTGAAATAGTTCTTTAACATGATATCATATTGATGATCAAACTGTCACGAGTTTGAATCTGAACAACCCTATTCTAATTAATTAAATTAAGCACAAGGTAATGATGAACATGTGCAAGTTTCAAGTCCAAAGGACACTTGAGGGAGTGTGTTAGAGAGATATAAAACCGCTCTTGGAACTTCACCTGATTGCTTAAGCTTTTAGGTTGAACTGGTTCTTTGACATCACTAATGCATGCTAGATTTACGACTAAATGCTGGTGCTCTGACAGAATCATCTGTTCTCAACTTTCTTAACAGGGTTCTGTAATGACTGTGGATAGATATGCGGCTGCAGAGAGCTTCTATAAACTAGCAATGGCATTTGCTCCTGTTCCTGATCTTCACATAATGTGGTTACTGCATTTATGCGATGCGCATCAGGAAATGCAGTCTTGGGCTGAAGCTGCACAGTGTGCTGTGGCTGTTGCTGGTGTTGTAATGCAGGTAAATTACTAATATGTGTGGTTGCAACTGAATGAATTAATTAGATTGCCCTTTCATTTTGTTGTACACCAACCGAGAGAAATTCTTCACGATATGCTTAAACAGTATCCTGTCCTCGTAAATATCTTCTAAGCTGCCAACACCCAAAACTTGCAAATGACTTAAATTGTTGCTGCTTTGTCATATTCTGAATTTATCTTTTGCATCTTTTACACTTTTTTCCCACTGTTCTCTGTTGAAGGTGAGTTGCCATCAACTGGAAGGTGAAATTGTTGGAGACTGTCATATTGCTCCTTAAAATGTCGAGTCTGTCAGAACTGTACCTGAAGCTAAATGCTTACTGATTGTTCCAAATCCATTGTCACAAAATAGTTGCTTTTTGGAGAAGCCAATTCAACTGATGAGAGTTTTTCTAGCCACTTAAAATTTGAGTAAAAGTATTTATATTTTGGTGTAATTTTCTTCAACTTATCAATATTCTCATTATTTGTTATACAGAAAACATTGATTATGGAGGTTAAAATGAGATTTGAATTCTCACTTAGAGAGATCATCTTTTTGGAGAAGTGAATTGAATCTAATTCTGAACTGTTGGAGTTAGAGATCTTTTGGATATAGTAAAAGATGAACACCTAAATTATGTAGCCTGTCTATGATTGATTGATTGAACCTGTTAAATGACATGACTAACTTCCCATTGATATGAACTTTAGCATAATGTAAGAAATGCAGGTTCAAATCTCACCGCGAACGACTGTCTTGTTAAAAACTCTTGCAGACTATGACATGTTTTCTTATCAACTATCATTTAATCATAAAATGTCTATTTCTCACTCTTGTTCTATTTCACCCACTCTGCCTTGTGTTTTTATGTTTTCAGGGCTTCCTTGAACTCAAAGTGTTAGAAAGTTAAAATAAGACTCCCAAACTGTTTCTCTTTTCGCTTTTCTCGGGGTTGGTTTTCTATTGGTTTCAATAAAATAAGATGAAAAAGGAAAGAACTGCAAAGATCTTGTCTAATTGTCCAGGCAGTACTAACATCTTTGGTTTATGTGGTGTTGAATGTTATTAACTCTTGTGATCTCTGGAGAAATCAATTTGCAATTAGCACAAATCCTCTCGAACCATCTATTTCATATTTATTTATTTATTTGCTTGTGTTGAATCATGCAATTCAACAATTTGAGTCTAATGGAATTGTATTTAAACCAAAGCGAATTATGTAACTTGATTCAAGATTCTTCCATGATTTGTAGTTTATGACTGATATTTTCTAGCTGTGTAGTGGACAACTGGAAAGATGAGTTTGTGATCATGGAGTGATGGTTGCCTACATTTTATCCTTTTTCAACTGATATATTTACTTTAATTATCGTAGGCTCTTGTGGCTAGGAATGATGGTGTGTGGAGCAAAGATCACGTGATCTCTCTACGTAAAATTTGCCCAATGGTCAGCAGTGAGATCACTGCTGAGGCATCTGCAGCTGAGGTAGAGGGGTATGGTTCTTCAAAGCTCACAGTGGACTCTGCTGTAAAATATCTACAGCTTGCTAATAGGCTTTTCTCTCAAGCTGAGCTTTTTCATTTCTGTGCAAACATTCTGGAGCTTGTAATACCAGTTCATAAAAGTAGGAGGGCATATGGGCAGCTGGCTAAATGTCACACCATGCTTACTGATATCTATGAATCAATTCTGGAGCAGGAATCAAGCCCAATTCCGTTCACTGATGCCACATACTATAGGGTGGGATTCTATGGTGAAAGGTTTGGGAAACTAGATAGGAAGGAATATGTATACCGAGAGCCCCGTGATGTACGGCTAGGTGACATAATGGAGAAACTTAGTCATATTTATGAGTCTAGGATGGACGACAATCACACTTTGCATATTATTCCAGATTCTAGGCAAGTAAAGGCTGACGAGCTGCAGCCCGGAGTCTGCTACCTGCAGATAACTGCTGTTGATCCGGTCATGGAAGATGAAGATTTAGGAAGCAGAAGGGAAAGGATCTTTTCTCTTTCCACTGGAACTGTCCGGGCACGTGTCTTTGACCGCTTCTTGTTTGACACTCCATTTACAAAAAATGGTAAAACCCAAGGTGGATTGGAAGACCAATGGAAGAGGAGGACAGTTCTTCAGACTGAAGGCTCATTCCCTGCTCTGGTGAACAGGCTTTTGGTAATGAAATCTGAATCTCTTGAGTTCTCACCAGTCGAGAATGCAATTGGAATGATTGAAACTCGAACAGCTGCCTTACGAAACGAGCTTGAGGAGCCCCGCAGCTCTGAAGGCGATCAGCTTCCACGTCTCCAAAGTTTGCAGAGAATTCTCCAAGGCAGTGTTGCCGTTCAAGTGAGTTGCTTGTTGGGTTTCTTAACGAAGTTCCTCCATATTTTCAATTAAAATCGAAATAAAATTGTTCTTTTTATCATGTTCTACAAACCTTTGGTCACCATGGCCAAGCGAAGTTCACTTTTCTTACGGCTATCTGCTTTGTTACAGGTAAACAGCGGCGTTTTGAGTGTCTGCACGGCCTTCCTGTCGGGTGAGCCTGCTACAAGGTTGCGTTCTCAAGAACTGCAGCAACTCATTGCTGCCTTGCTTGAATTCATGGCTGTTTGCAAGCGCGCCATTCGTGTACATTTTAGATTGATTGGAGAGGAAGATCAAGATTTCCACACGCAGCTTGTGAACGGATTTCAATCGCTCACTGCAGAGTTATCTCATTACATCCCAGCCATTCTTGCAGAACTATGACGTTGTTGTAACATTATCTGATTCTACTACTCCGATGGTATGTTCATATATCATTAGTTGTATTTTTTTTTTCCGGTGAAGCTGTGCAATTATTTCATGTTTCGTATATATAACCACTGTGTTCAGTGTATTATTTTTTCAACTCTCTAGTGCACTTGCTAATCCAAGAGGTGCTTACTACCTGCATGCTACTTTACAAATCTTGCTCCTAAATTCTTTTAGTGCATTTAAGGGTTTCATACCAACGTGCATTGTATTGTGTTGTGAGCTTACATGTTTA
>Ga0307510_10001247_pt1:7500-10000 | contig 27652 bp, 17 predicted proteins | sample 12_EM_MG_FD_207224 | JGI IMG/M metagenome (GOLD analysis project Ga0307510, IMG submission 207224) | Populus trichocarpa ectomycorrhiza microbial communities from riparian zone in the Pacific Northwest, United States - 12_EM | ecosystem: Host-associated > Plants > Roots >... | reverse complement strand
ATATAGGGGATCTTCCAATTGAGAAGATCCATCGACCTGAGACGAAGAGAAGGTTCTATCTATTTTATTTAGTTATTCATTTAGTTATTCAGTTAAACCAACGATTCGTTATTGGAGCAGATAGCAACAACCACCATTTCATCCGACATACGTATTTTTGATTTTTCCAATGGATTTACATCTTTCATTAATGGAAATTTTTTGATGTAGTGAGGAATCGCTCTGGTTGCTCGCTGTTCAAGAATTCTTGTTTAGGCAGTTCATACCATCCATACATAGTGTTTTGATCTAAGATTTCAATTCTTCCATGTTTCAGCAGTAACATATTGTTCCGTGTCCAAAATATGGAAGAAGGAGGTGTTTCCACGACTCTACCACCCAGTCAATTCTGTTCCACTTAATCCCTATTTCATGGCCACATATCTTTCAGGCTAAGGAATGGGAAACCTTTCTCCTATTACATGAATCCAATTTTCATTTCATCCGGGAAAAGCCATCTTTTTCTCAACAATGCCTTTGTCATTTGATCCAATAGCCTTCCGTTAGATAGGAACAGATTTGATAAATACTGATAACTCTCGGATAGAGTATTAGAACGGAAAAATCCATTAGATAATGAACTCTTGGTTCTAAGCCATCTCTGGCGATGAATCAACAATTCGAAGTGCTTTTCTTGCGTATTCTTGATAAACCAGCGTTTATATATAGATGTAGGAGGATCTGTTTGGGAAGTAAGAAGCCCCTTTGACATCTCTTCATCTGCAAAGAATTCTCGATGTGAAAACACAGAGACAAGGGGCTGGTCTTTGAATAGGAAAAAGAGTGGATCCGCAGGGTCCCAAATGAATTGGCTTATTCGAAAAACGCCTTGTTCTTTGGAAGATCTATCTCGTATCTGGTACTGCATGGTTCCACTCTGCAAGAACTCCGAATCATTCTCTTGAAGCTCATCCTCTTCATCATAAATGATCCGCTTACCCCGAAATGACCTGGCCCAATAGGGAAATCCCAATGAATTGGGCCTTTCGATACAATCAAATAGAAAGCCCCAAGGGCTCCATATTCTAGGAGCCCAAACTATGTGATTGAATAAATCCTCCTCTATCTGTTGCGGGTCGAGGATTCCTTCTACTTCCCCTTCTTCAAACTCCGATTCATATTTTTCATAGAGAAATCTCTGATCAAGGATAGAACAAGATCCATTTTGCATCATATCTAAGGGACTCCTTGGTTCGGGCCGAAGAAGCAATGTCACTCGATCATTATCAAACTGACTGCAATCTTTTTCTGTCCGTGAGGATCCCACCAGAGCGCCTTCTACTTCTAATAGGCCATGAACTAGATCAGAATCATTCTCAACAAGTCCATAATAAGTGATCCCATTTTTTTCATCGGGTCCGGGTAGAGACCAAAGGTCTTGAGCAATCGATCCGGCAGAACAACTCAAAAGATAAAGAAGTATCGTTAATTTCTTCATGCTCGTTCCAAGTTCGAAGTACCATTTGTACAAATAAGAATCCCCTTCGTTACATGATTTCTTCTTCATATAGATAGATATAGGATCTATGGGGCAATTACTTAGAAATACATTTTGTGCAACAGCCCTTCCTATCTGATAGAAAAGGATCCCATGATCCTGAACCGATCTTACCTGGGATCGCAAATCCCAAGTTTGTCTATGAAGAGCAGATCTAATTATATTAGTGTCTATAATTGATTTCTTCTGTGTAATACTAATCGATAGGGCCTCATTGGTAAGTGCTACAAGATCTCGTACATTGGAACCCATGGTTACGGACCCGAATCTCTTAGTATGGAACATTTTCTTTTCCAAGTGAAATCCCCTACTATATGAAAGAGTGAAAACGTGCTTTCGTTGTTGTGGAATAAGAAGCCTTCGTATCTTAATGCATGTATTTAATTTATTCGGAGCTATTAGAGCGGGATCCACTTTTTGGGGAATATGAGTCGAAGCAATAACAAGAATATTTCTAGTGGAACATCTTTCACAATCCCTGGAGAGATAGTTCACTAATAGACCGAGGGATAAGTAATTCGACTCATTCACATCCAGATCGTGAATGTTTGGAATCCATATTATGCAAGGAGACATTGCTTTTGCTAATTCGAATTGAAGGGTGATATAAAATCGGTCTATTTCCGGCATCATATCCATAGTTAGTACATTCATCCTAGTTAGAAGCTCCAGCTCCGTATCAAGGTCACGGTCGATATCGTCACTCACATCAATATCGTCACTATCATCAATATCGTCCCTATCATCAATAAGAAAACCCTTAGGCTTGTTATCCAGGAACTTGTTCAGAAATACTGTAATGAAAGGAACATAGGAGTTTGTCGCTAGGTATTTGACCAAATAGGACCGTCCAGTTCCTATAGAACCTATCACTAAAATACCCCTCGAGGGGGATAAGGCTAAGCGGAGCGAAAAGGGTTTTCCATGAGATGGGAAATGAAAACTATTCGCCCCACACGAGGT